>Ga0256847_1000592_pt1 | contig 22117 bp, 14 predicted proteins | sample TeddybearmetaG_FD_189099 | JGI IMG/M metagenome (GOLD analysis project Ga0256847, IMG submission 189099) | Hydrothermal vent microbial communities from East Pacific Rise, Pacific Ocean - Teddybear | ecosystem: Environmental > Aquatic > Marine > Hydrothermal vents | place: Pacific Ocean: East... | reverse complement strand
ACCGAAAGGGTAGCCTAAAAAAATCAAAAGAAATCAAGGGAGTAGTCTGTCCAATAGTGAAATATTGGCAAAAAACGACATAATAGCTGCTAAAACAGTGAGAAAAATACTCCGCAACAACTCTGCGAACTTAATCAAAACTAAAATCTGACCAAATATAATTTGGTCACCTATGCTCTCAAGCAATTTTAAGGTAGAGCCTAAATAGTGTAGCAAACCTTGTTATAGATAACAGCCCCTCAAGGATTGTGTCTTGATAGTCTATTTGACTTTATAAAACAAAGCTTTCACTTCAACCTTAAACCGATTATCAAGTGCACCCAACTGTATTGCAGCTCTAGGTGAGAGCACTAAACATACGTCTTTCATATATGCACCATATGGAATTCTTCCTATAACTTTTGCTCTGACAGATCTTTTTAATATAGGATTATACATTTCAATATAAGAGTCAATGATAGCTTTATTGTGAAGAACGTACACCATCCCATTATCGGACATGGATTTATTCCAATGAGCAACTTCTGACTTTTTGATTTCTTTCATTGTCTTGGAATATGTCAATGAACCAAGTAGAGATAAATTGAAGCTTTCAGGATGTTGATCATTTAAATTACTAGAATCTAAGACAAGTTCAGATTCGGTAGAAATATTTATAGCATCTTTATTCTCATCTATATTAGTTGTTTCAAGATCACTGGTAGAGGAAGTTGAGGGATCAAATTCTTCTACAAATTCATCGTTAGAAATATTTGGAGTGTTGTTGTTAATGGGCAACCATCCGATAAGAATATCTTGACCGAGAGATAGATTATTGTTTTTAAGATTATTACGACTTACTAAGTCTTCTGTAGGTTGACTGAAATATATTCGAGATATGCGAAATAAATTATCCTTTGGTTTTGTCTGATAATAAACTGGAATGTAGTGTCCATATTTCAAGCCTTCTAAACTAGTGCCCTTATAGAGGTTCTCATCCGTAATTGGCACTTTAATTTCTTGACCAATGCTTAGTGTTGCTCCTTCCTTTAATTTATTAATTTGGTAAATGCTGCCTAATGAAATATTGAAAGTCTTAGAAAGTGCATAGAGACTTTGACCCTTTTGCAATAAGTGCGTATAATAATAATCAGATTGATTAGTCAATACAATATTGATTTTATCACCTTTTGTAAATATAGTATTTGAGATAGTTTGGGAATACATGAATACATTCATAACAATAATTATGAATGCAATTATCAACTTCTTCATTTTTTGACCTGTTTAGAGTACAAATATATTACTTTTATTTGTAATATGTAAGTTACACATTAACAACCTTTATAATCATAACGTGAAATTAGCCATGGTGTAATACATAAGAAGATCTTTTTTTGCTTAGGAATGATTCAATAATAAAGTAACATTCCTTAGTGTTTCTATTCTTGGTAAATATTATTTTTTAAACAATAGCAGATTTATTATTCTTAACATGTAGTATTTCCTTATTTTCGCACCACAAAAAAGAAATAAATCCATGAAAAATATATCGGTAATAGGCGCAGGAACAATGGGAAATGGAATTGCCCATGTATTTGCTATGAATGATTTTCAAGTACATTTAGTTGATTTGTCACAAGATGTATTGGATAGGGCAATCGCAACCATAGATAAAAATCTATCTAGAATGGTTGCGAAAGAGAAAATATCGGAAGATAAAAAACAAGCTACTCTAAAAAATATAGTCTGTGTCACAAGTGTAGCCGAGGGAGTAAAATCTGCCGACCTTATAGTCGAAGCAGCTACAGAGAATATTGACTTAAAATTAAAGATATTCAAACAATTGGATGAATTAGCTCCTGAAAATTGCATTCTTTCAAGCAATACTTCAAGCATAAGTATTACCAAGATTGCATCTGTCACCAAAAGAGCAGATAAGGTGATAGGAATGCACTTCATGAATCCAGTCCCGATCATGAAATTAGTAGAAGTAATCCGAGGATTTGCTACATCTGATCAAGTTTGTTCGACTATTATGGAACTATCTAAATCAATCGGTAAGGTTCCTACTGAAGTAAATGATTATCCTGGTTTTATAGCCAACAGGATCTTAATGCCAATGATCAACGAAGCTATATATTCACTTTTTGAAAGCGTAGCTGGAGTAGAGGAAATAGATACTGTGATGAAGTTAGGTATGGCTCATCCGATGGGACCTCTCCAATTGGCTGATTTTATTGGACTAGATGTATGTTTGTCTATTTTAAATGTATTGCATGACGGATTTGGGAATCCGAAATATGCACCTTGTCCTTTATTGGTAAATATGGTCACTGCAGGTAAACTGGGAAAGAAGTCTGGAGAAGGGTTTTACGTCTATAGTGCTGGAAGCAAAGAATTAGTAGTGTCTTCTAAGTTTATTTCTTAAGTTGTATTTTTGAAATTGATAATAATCAAACAATGAGTGGTATGAAAGATAAGTTTATTCAAGAGATTTCTGATGGCTATTCATTTGATGGAGAGTCGATAATTTTAGGAGCGGCTAAATTGGGTGAAGAGGTTATTGCAGAGCAGTTTATTAGAATTCCTTTGGAGACCTTAAATAGGCATGGACTTATCGCAGGAGCGACAGGAACTGGTAAGACAAAGACCTTACAGATTCTGGCAGAGCAGTTGTCATCTAAAGGAGTACCATCATTGGTTATGGATATAAAGGGTGATTTGAGTGGTATTGCTGTTCCATCAGGAGGACATAAAAAGATAGATGAAAGACATGATAAGATAGGATTTCCATTTATTGCAGATAATAGTCCTGTTGAGTTTTTGACTTTGTCAGATGAGAAAGGAGCAAGATTAAGGGCAACAGTATCAGAATTTGGGCCTGTACTGTTTTCTAAGATACTAAATTTGAATGATACGCAGCAAGGAATCATAGCAGTTGTTTTTAAATTTTGTGATGACAATCAATTAGCATTGTTGGATTTGAAAGACATGAAGAAGGCTTTGCAATACGTCACAGGTGAGGGCAAAAAAGCTATGCAAGAAGAGTATGGAAGGATTTCAACTTCATCTGTCGGTACTATCATGCGTAAGATTATAGAGTTAGAACAGCAAGGAGCTGAAGTCTTTTTTGGAGAACGTTCGTTTGATGTGGATGATCTGTGTAGAATCAATGATGAGGGAAAAGGAATCATATCTATTTTGAGGTTGACTGACATTCAGGATAAGCCTAAATTGTTTTCGACATTTATGCTTCAAATTCTGGCTGAGATTTACTCTATTTTCCCGGAAGAAGGAGACATGGATAGACCTAAGCTTGCTATTTTTATTGATGAAGCTCACCTAGTTTTTGATAAAGCATCTGATGCATTGATGGATCAAATTGAAATCATAGTTAAGTTGATCAGATCTAAAGGTGTAGGTTTGTTTTTTGTCACACAGAATCCAACAGATATTCCAGATGCGGTATTGAGTCAATTGGGATTGAAAATTCAACATGCGCTACGAGCATTTACAGCAAAAGATAGAAAGGCTATAAAATTAGCAGCTCAAAATTATCCTATTACGGACTATTACAAAGTCGATCAATTATTGACAGAGTTAGGTATTGGAGAAGCGTTAGTATCTGCCCTGGATTCAAAAGGAAGGCCAACGCCATTGGCACATACATATTTAAGAGCACCACAATCTAGAATGGATATTTTGTCTACAAAAGAGATAAAGTCTATTTTGGATGATTCATATATGGTTGAAAAATACAATCAAGAAATAGATAGAGAAAGTGCATATGAGATCTTGACGGGAAAAATTGAGGAGGCACAATCCATAGAGGCCCAAGAAAGGCTAAAAGAACAAAATAGATCTGCAAGAAAATCTTCTTCAAGAAGAGAAAAGAGCACATTAGAAAAAGTGTACAATAGCACGACGACAAGGCAAATAGGTAGAACTATAGCTAGAGAATTAACAAGAGGATTGCTAGGTGTATTGGGTATTAAAACAACACGAAGATCATCGAGGAGAAAGAGTTGGTTTTAAGATTCTTATTAATGCTGACTTTTATACCAATGAGAATCAAATATTACACACTTGACTGACCAATCTTCACTAGCATGATCTCCTATTCGAATAAGAGGAATAGTTTGAATTCGATAGGATATGGTGTGTATCACAAATTGCACAAAAAGTAAATCATAATTGTTTGTATAGTTTTTAACATTGTCATCCTGAAGTGGAACATTGTCATCCTGAGCGCAGTCGAAGGAAGACAATCATATTATTACAATAATTTCGACCGAAGTGGAGAAATCTAGCTCTTGATGTAATAAAATGGTGGATTTCTCCACTTTGGTCGAAATTAAAGTAAAGGCAAACTCCTTGATTCTTCGACTTCGATGAATCTTCGCTCAGAATGACAAGGAGTGTTCGACTGCGCTTGCGCTTCGCTCAAGATGACAAGGAGCTTATTTTCTTGAGAAAGTGCAATTTGTGATACACACTAGGATATGCTATCGACACCTATCTTATCTAAGAAATGTATATTTGACTTTAGAGCTTTAATTTTACAATTGATGAAAAGAAAACTAAACTAAAATCAAAAACGAGATTTTATACATTCAGTAACCTTTCTAGTTCTTCTGCGAATTTCACATCTTCAGAATAATCGGAGATTTGTGCTAATCTTAATCTTGAATCAAAAGCCATTATAGCTTCACCATTACTCTCCAGATGAGTAATATTGCTATTTTCGATAAATGCTTTTAGTTCCACTGTAAGGAATGCATCCATCTTTTCTATGTCACTGACCTTGACAATAAAGTCTTTAGAAAAGTCTGAATACAGATTATAATCGATGTCTTTGTGCCATGATGTATTTAGATAAATGTCAGTAAAGCTTTTTTTCTCGATAACAAATTTTGGGAAGTCTCTCTTTGTGTGCACCATACAAAGTGTAGTCTGATATTCATCTGCTGCTGCATAAGCACCTTCTTCAAAAGTAACATCACAAATCTCCCAATGATTATCTGTGTCCTTGGAAGTAACAGTATTGTGTCGTATTTCTATAGTTCGAGTTTTGAAAAAATAGAATGACTCCAAGAAATTTAAATTATTGACAGATTCTGAGTTGAAGACCCAATCATGATCTTCTGAAATTTCGGAAAGTCGCAGTTGCCGTCGTGTCAATTTTGTTTTTAATCTACCAGATAATATTTTGAGTGCCAATTTATGATTACAAGAAGAATTGTGATTTTCTAAGCCTGTAATAACTACCGAACCACCTGTGTCTGCATGTGTCCGTTGAAAATCATATAAATTCTCAAGGATAGAGAAGTCAACCAATTTAGCTTCTGAGAGATCAATAGTTACTGCTGTTCCAGGCTTTATTCTACTCATGAGATCTTCTATCTTCAGAGTCGCAAGAAAATTGGCAATACCTTTTACTTTCATATTAGATGACCCATCTTTATTAGTGAAAAGATGTGAACCTGAATCAAAAATCATCTTGAAGAAAGTACGAATAGGGACCATTGCAAGAAGCCAATGAATCAATAAAGCTAATCCCAATCCACCAAAAATCCCAATCATCAGATCAGTGAAAAGAGTTATTATCAATGTACCAACGAAGAATATTAGTTGCTCAGGACCATGACTATATACGTGTTTAAATACTTTCGGCGAAGTCAATTTGTATCCAGTATAAACAAGGAGTATTGCAAGTGCACATAAGGGCACCATTCTAATAAATGGTGTCAATATAAAAATGAACAATAACAGCAGAAGTCCATGGTACAAATTAGACCATTTAGTCTTTGCTTTATTTTGTACATTAACAGATGATCTGACAATTACAGTAATAATCGGAAGTCCTCCTATCAAACCAGAAACCATAGTACTCAGTCCGATTCCGATGAGATCCTTGTTTAAGTTTGTTTTTCTTTTATACGGATCCAACTTATCTACAGCTTTACTTCCAGCAAGTGATTCAATACTGGCAATCATGGTTATTGATAAGACAGAAGTCCAGAATGCAAGGGTATTGATTTTTGAAAAGTCAGGATACATTATTGCATCCAAAGGATTATCTGGAAGATTGATTAATAAATCAGGACCAATTTGATAGCTATTGCCAAAGAGGTTATGCGTTTGTGGTTCGAAAAAATCAAACAAAAATACAAATGGAATGGCTAGAATCAACAACCAAATAGGCGCTGGTATCAAGTGAAAAAGTTTATAACTAATTCGAGATTGAAATATTAATAATAATAACCCAGCCAATGATATAATACCAACAAATGGATTGATATTCGGAATTTGACGAACTGCATCTACTAAAGTACCTACAATTTCATTTGATGCAGAAATCGTTCCCATAGCAATATGAATCTGCTTTGCGATTATGATAACGCCTATTGCTGCTAAGATTCCATGTATTACAGAGCTATGAAATATATCAGCATATTTACCAAGCTTAAACAATCCTAGTAAAACCTGAATACCACCTGATATTACAATTGCTGCAAATACATAGTGCAAGGCCTTTCCAGATCCATCATCTAAGGCAGCCACTGAAGTCAATATTACAGCTATCAATCCTGCAGCGGGGCCATTAATTGCCAAGTGGCTGCCACGGAAAAATGTGGTCACCACACCACCAATAACAGCGGATAATATACCTGCCATTGGAGGTACTCCTGAAGCAATAGCAATACCTAGTGCTAATGGCATGGCCACCAAAGCAACACTTATAGCAGCTAGTAAATCACTCTGCCAATTTTCTATTAGGCCCTTTAACCCTGTTTTAGGAGTTGTTCGCATAAGTGGTTATATTTTTGAACTTGCGAATTTATAATAAATAATGAATAGTGTAAAGGATCGAGAAAGAAAGTCTTGTTAATTAAAATAGAATATTGAGCAATTTTTAATTTTCAGTTCCATACATATTAGATGATTTTTATTTTTAATAAAGTATAAAAGAAAGCTGATTAATTCTACTTTGAGAGATTAGATATTTTCAGGTTACACATTTCTACTATTGAAGAGATAGTAAAAAAAAGAACAGGTTTAAGGTTACGAGGTTTAGGGTTCAAGGCTAGATGTTGACCAAAACAAATTAAATGTCAACATCTAGCCTTGCAAACCTTAAACCATAAACCTCATGCCTATTTTGAATATCTTCAATTTTTTAAAATAATCTATAGGCAATCTCTGATTATACATTCCCCATTATATTCAGATGGTACGCCAAAATCTGGTGAATAACATGGACCAGTATTTAATTCACATTCTCCTATTGTTGTAGAATTTGGCTGACTTTGCTCTGGATCACCATTAGAACTTAAACGCCATTCAACAGTTTCTACACAACAAGTTTCATTAGTTGAACAAGGAGCCCAAATAAATGTTGTCCCTCCGCTTCCCGGGTCATCAGGATCTAGGAAGTTAATTTGCTACATGATGTATCGTTTCTAGTTGATGATTTAAACTCTTCATTTTGCATTGCATTGTATTTTCTTTTCCTTGATCGCTACATGAAAATATCAATAAGCAAAGCATCGATGGTAAAAGGTATTTATGTGCTTTGTACAAGTTAAAAAAAAACAATTTTTGCTAATTTTAGTGCAACACTAGATATCAATTAGATAATTAATTCAACTTCTATTTCAGTTTTATTGTGATTACAACTTTAGTTCCTGTCGATTGCCTATCATTATTATATAGATCAATAATATTCACTTCGATGTGATCGCTAGAAATAATGTTACTCATTGTCATTCGATCTTTGGTGATCTGCATGCCCATGGACTTATTCTTTTGGGCAGATTTTAGTTTGAGTTGATTAGCTTTTTCTCTTCCTATTCCGTTGTCGTTGATTTCCACTACAATGTCATCACCTGATTTATATGTTTTTACTTTTATCTCTCCGTTTCCTTCTGACTTATGTAAAACTCCATGCCAGATGGCATTCTCTACATACGGTTGTAAAAGCATTGGGGGAATTGTGATGTCTTCTGTGTTGATATTTTCATCTACAGTAAATTCGTAGTCAAAGGAAGTAGAGAATCTCTTTCTCTCTATTTTGATGTATAATTCTAAAGTATGTAATTCCTCTTTAAGACTAATTCTTTTTTTACCAGAATTCTGAAGAACAGATCTGATCAATTTGGAAAAGTCAGTAATAAAGTCTATCGCATTTTCCTGTTCGTTTTTTTGCACATTCAGCTTGATCGCATTTAGGACATTGAACAAGAAATGTGGATTCATTTGTGCCCTCAGCGCTTTCATTTCTGTCTCTGCCAGTTGCTTATTGAAGGCTATCATTAGATTCTGCTTTTCTTTCAGCTGAGAAAGTCTATATCGATATCCCAGATAAAAAAGTAGCATTAGTAATCCAGCACAAAATGCCCAAAAAGCCTTACGTTGAGTCAACGGAGGAGTAACATCAATCGATAACAGATTAACAGGTTCTGAATAAGTTTTAGCAAATTGAAGTTTCGATTTGACCATGATTTTCGATAGACCACCAGACAGACCAGAAAATCCAAATTCATTTCTTTCATTTAGATCAATCCAATCATCGTGCAATCCTTCAACTTTTATGGCGTATGTCTTGGGCTGCCGTGACACATAATTGAAATCATTGAATTGGATTCTTAGATAATTGTCATTCGAACCTAATTTTATTTTTTGACCAGTCATTAATGAGGTGCCATCCTCGTTAATAATAATTCTGGAGTCAAGTTCGGTACTTAATAGTTGAATATTTGCATTGCCAGGAAAAGGTGAAAGTTCATCAGGATTAACCACCAAAAAATCATTATGAGAAATTGCAATAGGGTAGATTCCTTCCTGCATTTCTAGCTCATCCAAATCATAAAGTCGATGGGTGTCACCATAAAGTTCGATTATATTATTATTGCGATCTATCTGGATTAATCCCATTTTAGTCGCAATCCAAATCACTCCGTTTATGTCAATTTCAATATCATTTATACTTACATTTGCAGCAATATCTTTTAAGTCTATCAAATCTGCATAACCTCCATTGAGGCTATCTATATCAACAATAAAAAGTTCATGAACCTGTGCTCCAAAACATATTTTGCCATCATTGCCTACTGCAATTGATGGGCTTATCTGCGTAATTGGCAAATCTGTCGCTCTATCTATTAAATTCTTGCAAAACTTATGATTTTGATCTGCTGGTGAAATTCCAAAAAAACCATCTTGACTTGAGAACCAAACATATCCATCATTCGAAAACTGTTCTAGTCTGGCTCGATATTGATAGTCTAGAGGCTCACTTTCTTCAGATGACGCTCCATAAAATTGATGTTGCATTGTTTCAGGATCGAATGTAAAGATAGTACCATCATGCGATGAAAGCCAAATACTCCCATTGGGGTGCACTGCAATTTTCTTGAAAGTAAGATCATTTTTAACGGGAGCAAGAATATCTTCAAATGGACTACTGTATGTATTACGATTTTCATCATAAAGTAGAATATTATCACTTGAAGCTATCCAAAAATTTCCTTTCAAATCAATCGTCACGCTTTGTACAGAATATCCATTTCTGAAAGGACTAGGAACTCTAATTTCTTTGTATTCATTGTCTTTATAAATCGTAATTAAATCAGCTTGTGACACACTGATATATCTCTTGTTTCGTTTGTCGAAAAATACATCTTGTATATTTTTTAATACTGAGACTGACTTCACACCATGATCATTTTTGTAATGTCGGTATAATGTACTAGACCAGGAAGCTTGCCACAACTCATCATTAATCCACTTCATATTAGGGGTGATGCCAGACCAATCTGAATTAGGCAAAATGTCAGTGAACCGAATAAAGGTTTTATCTTTTTTATTGAAGTAATAAAGTCGGTCACTAGAATCAAAAATTAGCGTACTATCATTATAAATTTCAATAGATCCACCCGACAGACAACCATGGCTCCAATCTTCTCCATCGGTACATCGGTAATTTTCGAACTGTTTGGTCTTTAGATCAAAACTGAATAATCCTTGACCATAAGTGACACACCAGGCTATAGAATCTTTATCCATTATTGCTTTTCGAATGCGAATTTCATCTTCATTTCTGTAATACAAAAATGAATCTAGTTCAGTATCATACTTTATCATTCCTGACAGCGAGTGGTACCAGCCTTTAACAATCGTAGATTTTTCGGACAGAAGTGGTTGGATCATTAGTTGAAAGCCATCATACTTTTCCAACTGAAGACTATCGGTGAAAACTACTTGAAGGTCAAATTTATCTTGATTGAGATTATAGTCAATAATTCCATGGGTATGAGATGTAAACCTAAAAATACTGTCGTTTAGGGTATGCAGACCATAGATTCTTAGATCAGAAAGTCGATCTTTTCCGTTTAATAGTGCATCGTACTGTTTGATTGTGTTCTTTTTAATATCATACATTATCAAACCATTTTCTATAGTTCCAATCCACAATCTATCTTGCTTGTCAATGTATAGTTCATAAATTTCAATTGGATTATCGAAAGGCGAACTTTTTAGAATCGTATTGATGTTTTCGAAATTATTAGCATGATGTCTATACAGCCCTTCTACTGTAGCTACCCAAATGACCCCGCGACTATCTGCAGCTATATCAGCTACATGCCTGCTTTTGAGACCATCTTGGACAGTCCATCGCATAGCAGGGAAATCAATGTCAATATTCTGGCTTGCCAAAGTGAAAACATTGAAAAGAATCAAGATAAATATTGCAATTTGTCTGCTCACTTATAATCTGACTCTAAAAAAGTTTTTAATTCCGATTTTTTTGATCGGGATATAGGAATCATCGAATTGTCACTCATGATCAAGTATCCACCGTCGGATTTTACATACTGGCTTACCTTGTCCATATTCACAAGATAAGAATGATGAACTCGCATAAATCCAAGCCCTTCTAATTTTTCTTCTATCGCCTTGAGCGTAATAGATAAGGTAAGCGGACTTTCTCCTTCTATCATGACTTGAGAATAATTGCTTTCTGCTTTGACCGAAATGATATCATTAGGATCTACAAATTTTTGTCTGTCTTTTTCTGGAAATACTATTTTCTTTTGAGACTTTGAGTTGAAGTATTGATCTAACAAAAGATGGATTTTGTCATTTCCATTTTCCTTAGACATCAATTTTGCCTTTACTTTTGCCACAGCAGACTTTAAGTCTTCTCTATCTATAGGTTTCATTAGATAATCAATGGCATTCACTTTAAAGGCATTAACTGCATACGAATCATAAGCAGTTACAAATATAACTTCAAAGTCGATAGGACTCAAATATTCTAAGAGTTCAAATCCATTCATCCAAGGCATTTCAATATCAAGAAAAAGCAAATCGGGTTTTATGCTTTTGATATACTTCAAGCCATCTTTTGAAGAAGAAAGCATTTTGGTTACTTCTATATCTGGACAGTACTTAGCCAAATCCAGGGACAAACTCTCCAAACAATGGGGTTCGTCATCTATAAGAATCGCCTTTATCATAATTCATTGTTTTAATCAAGTATAAAAGTAAGATGTTTTAATTTCAATTTCTCAGATAAATAGTCATTGGATAATGCACATGAGTAGTTTACCAGAATCACCGTGTAATCGGCACAGGAAAATCCCCTTTTTTTTCCAAAGAATACTCTACTTGAGTAGTATGCATTTTTCATTGAGTAACCTGCAATTTGGCTTCAAAACGCTCTGGTATTACAACTTATCACAATTTATCTACCAATTGATAAAATAGAATGAGCATTGGCTAGTATCTCCAAAATATCAAAAACCTATTTCCCAACTTTGACATTAAATAACCACAATATTATAGCTGTTATTCTATCATGCAAATAATCTAAAAAACTTTTGTATAAAAATTATAAACTATTTAAAATGAAAAATTTCAAGACGACCCTAAAATTTATTCTGCTATTAAGTGTTTTTCTAATCAGTGCATTTGATATAAGTGCCCAAGTTCCTTCTTTAGACCTGAGAAAGATTAATATTAATAATGACCATAGACCAGTTATTCAAATAGGAGCGGATTTTTTCACCATGAATACACCAGAATTACTGATTGATACCAATGCTGTTTTTCAAATACAATCAGATGATAAGGGAATTTTACTTCCTCAGCTTACTGAGGCTGCCATCGAGGAGATTGTAGATCCAGCGGATGGGTTATTGGTTTATGATATTGATAATCAATGCTTTTGTTATGCGGTAAATAGCCAATTCATTCAGATAATAACAACGAAAACAGGCAACTTGGCTTGCCTTCAAGATATTGATGGTGATACTAAAGTGTGTGTGGATACGGATCCATCTACTGATTCTGACATCATTACTTTTGAATTGGATACTACTTTACAATGGGCAATGAGGGATTTGGCGCTAGAACCATACAATAGTTTTAGTTCAGTTTATATCGGTGCCAATACTGGTTCGTCATCTACACCGGGTGTAGGTAATGTAGTTGTTGGAGATAGCGCCATGACCGCGAATCAAGGGGGCTCATTTAATACCATAGCAGGATTCAATACCATGCACAGTAATCAGACTGGTTCTCTTAATGTTGCTTTGGGATCTGGAAGTTTAGCAAGTAATATTGACGGACAGAATAATGCTGCTGTAGGTTCATTTTCTGCATTTTCTAACGAAAGTGGTGGATATAATACCGTTATGGGTACACAAGCTTTGTTTTTAAATAAGCATATCAGTCACATAGTGGCCATTGGAGATTCCGCTTTATTCACAAATGGATTTGATCCAGAAGCACCAGAAGATGCTACCATGAATACTGCTGTCGGCTCCAGAGCTTTAAAAACAAATTATAATGGTTCAAACAACACAGCAGTAGGATTCAAGTCTTTAGAAAATAATGTAGATGCAAGTGATAATACTGCCGTTGGTTCAAAAACATTGCTTTCGAATACTTCTGGATATTCGAATACCGCACTTGGGGCATTGGCTTTAAACAAAAATACTGAAGGATGGAATAATGTCTCTATAGGTCTATCTTCAATGTTGAACAATACGATTGGTACAGAGAATGTAGCAGTTGGTAATTATGCTTTGGCTAATAATACGATCGCTTATTCCAATACAGCTGTAGGTTATTATTCTATGATAAACAATATTAAGGGAAGTCATAATACAGCAATTGGTGAAGGAAGCCTTCAAGGAGTAGATAGTTCATTTTACAATGTGGCTGTCGGAGACGATGCAATGATCAATACACTGGAAGGAAATGATAATACTGTAGTGGGTCAAGGTGCTGCTGCAAAAATGTTGTATGGACATGGGAATGTGGCCATAGGAAGAGATGCTTTAAAGAGTGATTCTATGTCGATAGTAAATCATACAGTAGCTATCGGAGTGCAAAGTTTGTATTCACTAAGTACTGGAGTACGGAATACGGCAGTGGGGACATCTACACTAGCTCATACAACAATGGGGTCTGATAATATAGCACTTGGATATAATGCACTTGAAAATAATACCGAAGGGCATACAAATACAGCTATAGGCGGAGCAGCTTTAGGAACGAATACAACAGGCGCATGGAATGTAGCAGTAGGAGATAGCTCACTCTATGAAAATAATGGAAACTTCAATACTGGTATCGGGCACTATACTCTTCAAAAAGGTGCAGGTGCTCAAAATACAGCTGTCGGATTTCAATCTTCATTAACAAATACAGGTGATGCTAATGTAAGTGTGGGAATGAATGCACTAAGAGATAATACAGGTAGTAGCAATATAGCAATAGGCCAAAGTGCATTGACCACCAATAATGGAGATGCAAATGTTGCAATTGGATACGATGCAATGAAGGTCAATGATACTGGAGAAAAAAATACAGTAGTTGGATCATATGCCTTGGCATCCAATATTAGTGGTAACACCAATATTGCAATAGGAAATTCCGCTCTTGGACAAAATACCACAGGTAGGTGGAATGTAGCGGTAGGAGATAGTGCTCTTTTCGAAAATAACAATCAATTCAATACTGCAATAGGTCATTATGCACTAAAAGAAGGAAATGGAACTGATAATACGGCTGTAGGATATCAATCCTCTCTGTTAAATTACGGAAATTCTAATGTTAGTGTTGGACTACATTCACTACAAGTAAATTTTGGAAGTGAAAATGTAGCTATCGGACCAAGTACTATGGCCGGAAATAATGGAAGTCAAAATATAGCAATTGGTAAACTTGCTTTGCAAACGAATAATACTGGAAATGGAAATACAGCTGTGGGGAATCAGGCAATGCGGTTTAATGATAACGGTCAAAAAAATGTAGCTGTTGGAGATTCTTCGATGCAAAATGCAACAAACGGATCGTACAATGTAGGTGTTGGAGCACATACTTTAGAGAATAATAATGCTGGTGGATTTTCGAATACTGCAGTAGGTATTTATGCAATGAGAGGCAATCAATCCGGAAGTCATAATACTGCTGTTGGTGAAGGAGCTCTACAAGGAAATACTTCTGGAAACTTTAATACAGCTATTGGAGATGATGCGCTGCTCGGAGGTAATGCTTGGTATAACGTTGGAGTAGGATACGGTGCTTTGGTCAATAACAATGATATCAGCAATACAGTTGCAATAGGTGATTCTGCACTTGCCATGAATGGTGCATTCAAATTTTTAGCAGAAGATGGTACTAACAATACAGCTGTTGGATCGAAAGGGTTAATCAACAATACTATAGGCTATTCAAACACGGCTTTGGGTTTCAGATCAGGAAACGGAAATGCTACAGGAGCGTGGAATGTTTTTGTAGGAGATTCTACAGGATATAGAAATGATGGTTTTGAGAATACTTTGGTGGGATCGCTTGCAGGAACTCATTTGGAATTCGGATTTCAAAATACTCTTATAGGAGCCAAAGCAGGACAATTCAGTCTTGCAGAAGATGGAGGAAATGTAATAGTAGGTGCTTATGCTGGTCGAAATGCAGGAATAAATGCGAACAATGTAATGATTGGGAACAATGCAGGAGAGAATACAGGTATGAATGGAGGGTTCAATGTTTACGTAGGCCAATATGCGGGTTATTCAGATAATGGATTTGGATACAGTACTTATCTTGGAGCATTTAGTGGTCAAGGTGTTCTTGATGGTGAATTGAATACTTATGTAGGTACATATACAGGTGTCAATAATCAAAATGGAAAATTCAACTCCTATTTAGGAGCATCAGCAGGGGAGAATGCATCTGGAGAGGCATGTGTATTCTTAGGATACAATGCTGGTCTTAATGAAGCCAACCATCAAAAGCTTATTATCGAGAATACATCAAACGGTGCAGGACAAGCATTGATCTATGGTGACTTTCAAACTGACGATATTGAACTTAATGCAGATGTAACTATAAGAGATTTGTTCAAATTAACACCACAGACTTTACCTGGTGGATTAGGAGCAAGTGATGCTGGAGTAATCGTAATGGATATTAGTGATGCCAATAGACTTAAGGTTTGGGATGGTACTGCGTGGAATAGTCTATGGTAATGAAATAATGAACTTTTTTTTAAAATTTATTTACACTCACATTTTACAAGAATTGGAGGTTGTCATTAATTTGATGGCCTCCAATTTATTTAATCATTATAGGCTAAATGGCAATGTAGTTGGTTTTGAATAATAACCTAAAATATTTTCCTCCGTCTTTTTTATCTTAGGAATGTATCAAAATTCTTTTTCGGTTTGTAATTCAAATCCATTTTTGCCTTTTCAATTGAATAAACCCTATCTATTTTTTTCATAAATTTCCAATTGTTTCTCTTGTAAAATTCCTCTGCTTCTGGATAATATTTGCAAATTACCTTTTTCGGATTTCTAAACAATTCCACCAAATCTTCTTTCTTAAAAGGGCTTTCGTTTGATATATTATAAATCTCAAATGAATCGATCTTCTTTTCTAACACCAATTGATGCCCAATCGCACCGTCCACTTCATCAAGTCCTCTATAGATTCTATGATTAGCCTTTGTATTATCATCTTCTGGTAAAAATCTTGACACTCTTAAAACCGAAGTTTCAATACCTTCTTTTTCAAAATAGTCTTGGCAAAGCAGTTCACAAGATAATTTTGTTATATCGTAAATGTCTCTTGGTTCAGGAATTAATTTTTCATCTACCCAAACGGCTTGTTTATCATTGACCATTGCAGTGCCATAAATTGATGTCGTACTTGTATACAAAAATTTATTTATTCCATTTTCAACAGATGCTGATAATAGGTTATTAGTTCCACTTATATTTGTTTCGATAAACATATCTCTTGGATAGTTTAGGTCAGTATGCTTGCCATGTAAAGCTGCGGTATGAATTATTGCATCAATTCCTTTGGTCACTTCTTTGATGACATTTCTATCTCGAATATCAATTATTTCATTTGTCGTATTACTTTTCAAAAGGTCAATCCCCAATACATCGTAATTATTCATTCTTAGGAGTCGAACTATTTCTTTCCCCAATTTCCCAGAAGAACCTGTTACTAATATCCTTTTCATTTATGTATTGATTTTTTTGATTGTTGTTGACGATAGGCTTCCCGCATTAGTTGACTGCGTCTTTGGTTTTGAAAGTTTGCAAGATAACCATCTAGAGACAACTAGCTTTTGTTGACAGTCGTTTAGAAATTACATTTAAATATAGATTTTTTACCTTCCTTTGGGAAAACTCCTGTTTTTAATAACAGATCAGCTTCTTGGCATTTAGTATTAGCATCTTTATAATTATCTACTCTAGCAAGTAAGACGACATATATCTCAACTGGCTCAAATGACTTACAAATTATAGCATTGGGATATTCAATTTCAAAATTCTCAATACTATTCTTAAATTTTTCTAATGTCAATTTAGCTTCTTCGTAGGTTTCTATTGATGCCCCAATAATATAATAACCTCTCTTTGGTTCATAGTCTAAAATTGAGTATTGTGCTTTCAGGGAATCAATTTGATTTATAGCTTCTTCACTAAGTTTAGGAATCTCACTTTCAATAGCATTCAGAGTTTTTTGAGTTTCTATGATGAATTTATCTTTTTTAATGTTTTGGTTATTCAAATCAAAAATTGTAGTCTCTTTATCATTCAATTGAACTTTTTGTTCATTTAACGTCCAAATACTCACCAAAACTAAACCTATAGTTAAAGCTATAATGAAAATTGAAATAAATACATTTTTTTTAAAAGAAGACTTTTGCTGGAGTTCAATTTTATTAACTAATTGATACAGGTATTCTTTATTTTGTTCAGACATCATTTATGAATTTAATGCTGTTTTCCTTGTTGCTTCCCAAATCAAATCTTTAATTTTATTAATTTCATCTCTATTCTCTAAGTTTGGTAAAGTTCCATCATTTATAAGATTTAAAATATACATTTTGAAATGACGAAAAATTTTAAGGCTTCCATATTTCTCATTAATATCTTTAATTGAGAAACCACTAATGCTCGAAATAAGAATTGAAGCAATTGTTAAAATTAACTTCACCATTTCTCCTTCAATAATTTTTGAGTAATGTGTAGTAACTAAAATCATTATTCCAAAAAGAACCAGTATTGACGCAAAAATAGTAGCTCTCTTTATAGCGTTTTCATGAACTTGGATGATAACATCTAATTGGTGTCTTTCAAGATTTAGATGATTAATTAATTTTTGAGTTTGAGTTGATTTGGGTTTTTCTAAATCTTCGCAAAGTTCTAAAATTGCTAAGTCGATTCTTCGTAAAACTGCTTCATTCGGTTGCAACCCTAGTCTATTTTTCTTTTTCCACTGATTAAATTCTGATGATAAAATAAGAACTTGTTTCAATATCTGACTATTAGCATCACCTAAAAGAAGTTGAAAATGATCCAAAGCTTCTTTTGTTTCACCTTTTGATACAAGTTTTTTTATTTCAATTATCTTTATCATTTCAGTATAAAAAATAATCTTTGATTTTGAAAATTCATCTTAAGTCCAACTCACATTATTAGAATCAGCCATGGTCTACATTTTCTTAAGTCCTTAAAGATAAAAATCTTTTGTGTATTTAACTGATCTGAATACAATTGTATGTATTTCAAATTTCACAAAATAAGTAAAGTAAAACTTGTATTCAAATGATCTACAAGGGTCTTGAACAGCATATAGGATGCAAAACTTGGAGCGAATACAATCATTTCTGTCATTTGATTTTCAGATAATAAACGTCCAAACATCGGTTATTCCTCCAATCCAAAATGCCCCATATGGGGGATTTGATAAGAATTAAGTTTTGTCTAACTTTGTAGTACTTCAAAACCTTACCTATGTATAACTCTACAAAAAAAAATTACCTCACTAATCTCACTTCTTTATTAGCATTTTTGTGTTTCATTTTTAACAGTGTTCATCTGGATGCCCAAATTACCATTAATGAAAATATTTTTACTGATTTGATTGGTAAAAAATATAAAGAAGTATTATATGAGACTGACCTTGACATTGATGGACAATTAGCGGATATCAAAGCTGCACTAGGACCAGACCAAGTTTGGGATTTTAGTAGTCTTAGTTACATTGATTCTTCTATTTTCATCTACGAACTTATGATTATAGATCCAAATGATCCACTTTTAGATAACGAAGAATTGGCAGCCTCTCAATATATCAATAAAATAACAATTCTCCCAGGATCGGGTGGAGTAGAAGATACTTTATCTACTTATCTATACACATCACTTGAGGATGGCAAATGGACAGTTAATGGTGCTTTTACCTTAATTGATATTGATATGGATGGTACGCTGGATTCTGCTCTCCAATTTTTTGTTCCTCCTAGTCTTCAAGTACCTTTTCCCGTGACTTCTACTTCTATGTGGTACGATTCTACAAACCTTATTACCGTTTTTGATGGTATGGAGTTTGTGGGTTCAATTATGATAGATTCAAATTGGGTGCAAGGATATGGGACCCTTATTACACCATATGGAACTGCAGAAGCATTGCGTGTACACAATAAACAACTTACAAAAAATCCATTCCTTCCTATTGTAGACGAATCCAATGATATTGACTTTGTGACAGAAGATAATATGATGACAGCATCGATAGTAGTTGAAGATGGGCGTGCTTTTTATTCAGTCAGAACAATGGTTGGACCTTCTTCAACTTTTGATTTGGATGAGATAAAATTTACGATTAATAATGTTTCTCCAAATCCTTTTAATGATTATCTGGATGTGAATTTAAATATAATTGAAAGTGGAGAAGTAGAATTTAAGATAATCAGCACTGACGGAAATATAACCTCACTACTTAAAAACAACTACATGTCAGGCGGGCTTCATAAAGTTCAATTATCAATCAATGATATACCTGCAGGATTATATTTCCTTCAGGTAAGATCAGGCAGATTCATCCAACATTTACCAATAAGTAAAATATAATAACTAACAAAAACCTTGTGAAGCCTTAGCGCATCCCTTGTACGTCCATTGTGGTTAATCGAAAATGCCCCAGATGGGGTATTTCAAATCAATAGAAAAATTTCTAACTTTAAGGTACTTCAAAACCTTACTTATGTATAACTCTACAATTAAAAAATACTTTACTAATCTTTTAGCTTTAACGACATTTCTGTTTTTTACCTTCAGTAGCTTTCATCTGGATGCTCAAATCACCATCAATGAAAATGTTTTCACAGACTGGATCGGTAAAAAAAATCGAGAAGTACAATATGAAACCAACTTAAATATTGATGGACAATTAGCTGATATTAAAGCTGCAGTAGGACCGGATCAGATTTGGGATTTCAGTAATCTCAATTACGTAGATTCAACAGTTATAATCTTTGAATTAATGGTTATAGATCCAAATGACCCACACTTAGCTAATCCAGAATTAGTTAGCTCTCAATATATCCAAAAAGTAACACTTCTTCCAGTTTCTGGAGGTGTAGATGATACTTTGATGACGTATATATACACATCATTTGAAGATAATAAATGGACTGTGAATGGATCTTTTACCTTAATTGATCTTGATTTGGATGGTGTACTTGATTCTATCCTCCAATTTTTTGTTCCTCCTAGTCTTCAGGTTCCTTTTCCTGTAACCTCAACTTCTATGTGGTATGATTCTACAAATCTTGTAACCGTTTTTGAAGGTATGGAGTTTGTTGGATCAATAAATCTAGATTCAACTTGGGCACAGGGATATGGAACACTTATTACACCATATGGAACTGCAGAAGCCTTACGCTTGCACAATAAAGATATCTCTTGGAGTCCATTCCTTCCTGTTATTGAGGAATCCAATGATTATAACTTCGTGACGGAAGACGATATGATTTCGGCGATTATAAATGTAGAAGATGGAAGGGCTTTTTATAATGTCAGGACTGTAATTGAAGGACCTTCATCTACCTTTGATTTGGACAAAATAAAATTAGCAATTAATAATGTTTCGCCAAATCCGTTCAGCAATGAGTTAAATGTGAAAGTCAATATCTTGGAAGCCGGTGAAGTGGAATTTCGATTAGTCAGTGTAGATGCCAATATTACTTCAGTTCTCAAAAAAGACTACCTATCAAGTGGACTTCATAATATACAACTAAGCACAAGAGACTTCCCCGCAGGAATTTACTTCCTAGAGGTTAGATCGGGTAGATACGTCCAACACATGACTATCAATAAAATTTGATTCAAAAATTGCTTTATATGTAATGCTACATTAGTACCGGGCATTCAATAAAAAAAGGAAGTATTCTGTTTGAATGAATACTTCCTTTTTTATTTAATCAGTAAAATGAAACCTAACCCAATTCTTCAACTGTAATAGGTATCGCAAATTTCACTCTTACCCTTTTACCAGCATACTCCGAAATATCCAATAACTGAGGTTTTTCTGGATGAATAATTTGCAGCATTACACAATTGGAAGGATCCTCAAAATCTAAATCAAAGAAGTGAAACTGTGTAATATTAGATGCATAGATCCATGAATTATTTTGATTTTTGATCATATCACTGAAGCTATCACTCTCCATAGGTTCTGTCCGTATTTCTAATGGACCTAGCAATATAGACTTTGTCACTTCGAAATTATCTAACGCATATTTCCAACTCTCATAGAAAGATCTTTTGCTAGATCCTCTAGACCTTGGCAATGTGCCTTTAGATTTCAAACTGATATTTTCCTGGACAAATTTTTCATCTTCAGTTACTACCTCATAATCCATATCTTCCAAGCGCTGTAGAAAATGTTGGGCATCATTGCTAGTTGTCCAAACTCGATGAATTACAGTGAAATAAGTAACTCCCATTGGGTTGATATCAAAAATTGTCAACTTTTTAGGTTTCCATAATGGTATCATATTCAATCCATACAGTCCGCCGACTACACTGATCATATGAATATCATCTTTTCGACTTTGATCTACACTTTCATAGTGTTTTATAAAATCAGGAAATTCTCCGAAAGAACCATCTTGACTTCCATCATCTGTTCCATAGAATACTTGATCTCTGTTGGAATGTAGTCCTCGGTTAAATGCTCTTGGGGCTTGTGCCATAACTTTTTAACTTGTTTGATTATATTAAAAATTATACCCAAAATTTATTTGAAAATTCAGAATGGAACCTAGATCTTAAAACAAGGATTGGGGTTAATTAACTTAAAAGTAGAAAAAAAAATCAATTGAAGCATATATGGATTAATTATTTAGGTGCATAATAGATTGTTGCCTCTATTTTGTTGGCATTTTGGTTTGGAGTTAAATCTGAATAAAAAGAAGCAAATTTATAAAGAAGTCGGGCTTCCCAATCTTTACAAGTTTAGGAATCCCTTTGGCCACTCTTAACTGAGATTCCCAAGCCTCCCGATAGTTATCGGGAAGGATTGGTAAACTCTGTTTCAACAATCCATTATGGTAAGCAAATTCAACTAATTATAATTCAGAGGATTCATGCTCCTATAGTAACTCTAACTTTGCAGATATTTCATATTTTATTTTTGAATGGTTTAAATACTCCTTGTCATCTTGAGCGGAGTTTTTACGAAGTCGAACACTCCTTGTCATTCTGAGCGAAGATGCATCGAAGTCGAAGAATCAAGGAGTATGTCTCAACTT
>Ga0256847_1000591_pt1 | contig 22146 bp, 18 predicted proteins | sample TeddybearmetaG_FD_189099 | JGI IMG/M metagenome (GOLD analysis project Ga0256847, IMG submission 189099) | Hydrothermal vent microbial communities from East Pacific Rise, Pacific Ocean - Teddybear | ecosystem: Environmental > Aquatic > Marine > Hydrothermal vents | place: Pacific Ocean: East... | reverse complement strand
TATTAGCAGGAAAAAATAACAGCTATTTTAATTCACTGATAATTTTATTCTGCGCTATAGTTGTTGTATATTGGAATGAAGTGAGTGCTTTTTTGCATAATATTATATTTAAGGGCAATTAATAAATGGGGCTTTATCTTAAGGTTCTTCGCTTAGGAGAAGATTATGTGGATTATGACTTATCAGCTACTTTCACTGCGTCTGGTGGAAGCATAGGTCGATCAGCGGAGAATGATCTGACTTTGCCGGATACAGAGGGCTTTGTTTCGAGGATGCATGCGAAAATTGAAAGTGATGGGGAGGTGTTTACTATTACTGATTGTAGTAGCAATGGAACTCTAGTTTTGGAACCTATTGATGATGATTCTGTAGATGCCTTTAATGAAATATACATTCATGCGGATAAGAGAAAATTAATTGATGGGGGCTATATTGTCATTGGTGAATTTGAAATACAGGTTCAATATAATGGTGAATGTTATAAATCTTCAGATACAACCGGTTTTATTGAACCGCCAAAAGTAGACACTACTTTATCGAAAAAAAAAGAGCCAATCGAGAAGTCATTTAAACAGCCTGTTTTTGCCACTACTACTGATTTAGAACAAAGCACTGAACCCTTTGAGTTTGAGTCTAATGCAAATGTTTCAGTGATGCAGGATAGTTTTTCTCTACCTGAAGCAAAAGAAGATATTAATCAGGAACAACAAATACCTGATGCATTTAATATTGATGATTTTTTTGGTGGTGATAATGAGGTTGCGCAAAATACTGCTGAAACGGAAGAGGATGATATTTTTGCTAGCCTGCAAAACCCATTTGCTGATGAAGAGCTAAAACAACAACCTGTTAATATACAACCGGTACAACAGGCAGATAAAGTAATTGAAATTCCTCCCGAGCCTACTCCTGTTGAAACAATAGATAGCAATATTCCATTGGAAGTTCATGATTCATCAGATTTAATTTCAGAAGTTGAGGAATCTGTTGTTTCTGAGAGGGGTGATTTAGATGAGCCTCAAATAAATTCGAGTCCGCTAGAATCACAACATAAAATTCCTGTGAATCCTGTGGTTTTAACTGTTCCGAAAGAGCAGGAACAAACAGGAAAAAAACAAGCAAACAGTGATGCTTTTTTTAAGGGCTTAGGTTTTGATACAACCAACTTACCTGATGATGAAAATGCTTTCGAACAGATTTTGTTTAATGCGGGGAATATGCTTAGAGTCTTGCTTATCGCTAATATGTCTTTGTTGAAAGCAAGAACCGATTTAAAAAGAGAGTTACCGACTGCATTAACAGTTGTGCAAAAAGAAGAAAATAATCCGCTAAAATTTTGCCAAAACATAGATGAAGCCTTACCCTATCTATTATTTGAAACTTCACCGGGTTTTTTATCGGGACAATTAGCTATTGATGAAAGTAGTCATGATTTGTGTACACATCAAATGGCAATGATGGCAGGAATACAGGCTGCATTAAAAGAGACGATCAATAAATTTGACCCAACTATTATTGAGAGGGCCTGTGAAGCGGGACGCTTTAATAAAACGTCAAAATATTGGGAGTGTTACGAATCCAGCTATAAAAAATTATCTATAGAAGCGCAAGCTGATTTTTTTGGCAGTGATTTTGCCGCTGCATACGAACGTCAAGTCAATGCTTTGAAAAATAAGGGAGGTGGAAACAAATAATCATCCAAATATCATACAGAATTTTATTTCTGTTTAAATCTTCTCAAGAGGAGCATAGTTATTCTACGTGACGATTGAGAAAATTAAACAGGGATAGAAAGGCAAGTGAGATTGGGTGATTATTTGTTTCCACCTCCCTAAATAACAGGACAGCATAATGGGTAGAAAAAATAAGATCGTCTGGTCAGAGGGAATGTTTCTTCAACCACAGCATTTTCAACAGCATGATCGCTATTTAGAAAATACTATAAATAGCAGAACATCAGCATTGGCTTTGTTTGATTGGGGTCTGGTAAATGTAAAAATTGATGAGCAGCAGCTAAAACTGGGAAAATTTGCATTAACGGATTGTAGAGGTATCTTTCCTGATGGCACCCCCTTTAGTTTACCGGAAGATGACGTTTTACCTTTGCCTTTAGATATTGCAAATGGTGTTCAGGACAGTATTATTTATTTGACTCTGCCTGTTATAAGAAATGAAGCAGTTGAGTTTGATTCAGATGAAGAAATTGAACAACTGGCTCGATATCATGCCAAAGAATTTGAAGTAAAAGATAGTTATGTTAATTCGGACAGTCGAAAAGTTCTTCATGTTGGGCAGTTGCAATCAAGATTAGCTGTTGCAGAAGACGATCGATCATCCTATGTTTGTATAGGGATTGCAAGAATTGTGGAATGCCGCACGGATAAAACTATTGTTCTGGATGATAAGTACATTGCGCCAATGTTAAATTGCGCCAATTCTTCAAATTTACAAGGTTATATAGAGGAGATTTTGGGATTAATTAAAACGAGAGGAGAAGCCTTAGCAAATCTTGTGACGAGTGGAAGTACGGGAGGCGTTGCAGAAGTTGCAGATTTTATGCTTTTGCAGTTAGTTAATCGCTATGAACCTTTGTATCGACATTTTTCCTTGATTGATGGACTGCACCCAGAAGTTTTGTATCGAAGTATTGTCCAGCTCGCGGGTGAGTTGGCGACTTTTATTGATAAAACTAAAAGGTGTAAACCTTTTGATGAATATAAACATGAGGCTTTATCCGAAACCTATACACCTGTCATGGACGTTATCAGACATTACTTAAATATGGTATTAGAACAAAATGCAATTCCAATACCGCTAAGTGGTCCAAAATATGGGGTTTATGCGGGTAAAATCCCTGATCGTAACCTGATTGATAATGCGGTATTTGTGATTGCAGTTAAGGCTGATGTTCCTCCTGATAAGATTAGTGAATATTTTCCGCCACAAACAAAAATAGGACCTGTAGAAAAGATTCAGCAATTAGTCCGTTCTGCATTACCTGGTATTACCATTCATGCATTACCAGTAGCACCAAGACAATTACCTTATCATGCTGGATTTTCATATTTTGAATTAAATAAGAAAAATGAAATGTGGCCACAATTAAAAACATCGGGTGGTATAGCGGTTCAGATTGGGGGGGAATTTCCAGGGTTGGAAATTGAAATGTGGGCAATTAAGAATGGTTAAAGATTATGAGTGATAATGATTTTTTTGATCAGCAAAACAGTAGTACAGTTTTAAAACCCAGACCCGGAAGTCGGCAACCTGGGCGTAGGCCTGGGAGAGAGGTGAATCCTCCACCCACACCACAGTCTCCGCCACCACAAAGAGTCGTTCGTAGACCTATTCCTGTACCGCCACCAAGTGATGATTTTTCTCAAACTATTTCAGAAGGAAGAAAAAATATTTTGGTATCTATTGCTACACCATTAGTTACATTGGCTTCAAGTTTAAGAAATAGTGTAAGTCATGCTGATGTTGATAGTTTACGGGAAAGATTAGTCCAGAGCCTTAACGATTTTTCTAATGATCTTTTGCATTCCGGTTATATGCAGGAAACAGTTGCTGATTCATCCTATGCACTTTGTACTTTAATGGATGAAGTAGTTTTAAACACGCCTTGGGGAGGGCACAGTTCTTGGGGAACACAGACTTTATTGTCACATTTTCATGGTGAAGCTTGGGGAGGAGAAAATTTTTTTAGTAAGCTTAATACGCTAAAAACTCAGCCTGCAGTTAATCTTGACATTCTCGAATTATATTATCTTTGTTTGAGCCTGGGTTTACAGGGAAGGTTTAGGGTGCTGGATAATGGACTGGGGCGATTAAATGAAGTCAGAGAGGATTTGTATCAATTAATTCGACGCCAAAAAGGAGGCTATGAAAAAGCATTGTCTGCACATTGGCAGGGTATACGCAATTTAAAAAAAACCTTGCTTAATTATACCCCGTGGTGGGTAGCTACTGCGGTTGCTGCTGGTATTTTACTGGTGATGTACCTGATTTTTTTGTATTTGATTAATGCTTCTGCTGATCCGCAATTTATTAAACTGGATAATGTCGCGCGAGGTGAAAATCCTATGCATAATGAACATATCACTATGGTTGTATATACTCCTGAATATGTAGAGCCACTTGCAGAGATACAGCTTGAGAAGAGAAAGTTAAGTTTAAAAGAACTGCTGGCGCCTGAGATTAAACAAGGACTCGTTGATGTCTTTGATAAAGATGGTAATGTCGTAATCAGAACCAGAGGGTTATTTGTTTCCGGTAGCGATAAGGTTATGCCAGAAATGTTGCCGTTAATCGATCGAATTGCAGAAGAATTAAATGATATGGAAGGTAAGATTCTGGTTTCAGGGCACAGCGATAATGTGCCTATGTTTTCTGTAAGATTTCCATCCAACTGGGAATTATCAAAAGCAAGAGCTGAGCAGGTGATGCAAAAGTTAGAAGATGGAATGGATAATGATAATGTAAGGTTTGTATCAGAGGGCAGGGCAGATAGAGAACCCGTTGTTGACAACAAAACAGCAGCCAATCGTGCGCTAAACAGACGAGTTGAAATAATTGTTACTGAAAGAATATGATGCAACAAGAAAATAAATCAAAGGTAATAAAAATTATACTCCAGTTCATTGGGATTTTAGCGCTAGCTCTGTTGATCTGGTTTTTAGGCCCGCTTATAGCTATTGCTGGATTTAGCCCTTTAGAAGGGGTGATAGTGAGAGCTATTTTAATAAGCTTTATTGTTGTTTTATGGCTAGTGTTATTGTTTATAAAATACAGGAAAGAGAAAAAAGCGGCCGAACAATTAGTGGACGGGCTATCTGAACCTGTAGACGATTCAGAAAATAGGGTTGATGAAGAAATTGGCATCTTAGATCAGGATTTTACTGAAGCTATAGCCTCACTCAAACAATCACATGGCGGTAAATCAACAGATCAGCTGTTATATCAATTACCCTGGTACATTATTATTGGGCCACCAGGATCGGGAAAGACGACTGCCTTAATTAATTCAGGCCTGGAGTTTCCATTAGCTGACAGGTTCGGTGAAAAGGGAATAAAAGGGGTTGGTGGGACTAGAAATTGTGATTGGTGGTTTACTGATGACGCAATATTAATTGATACTGCAGGTCGTTATACAACGCAGGACAGCCATGAGTTGGTTGATAAAGGGGGGTGGTTGGGATTTCTTGAGTTATTAAAAAAGAACCGTCCACGTAGGCCAGTAAATGGCGCTATTGTAGCAATGAGTTTATCTGATTTATTGTTGCAAACAGAAGAAGAGTTAAAACAGCATGCCAAAGCGATACGAAATAGAATACAAGAGCTGGATGAAAAGCTGGGTATAGAAATTCCTGTTTATATGATGTTTACCAAGTGCGATTTAGTCGCTGGTTTTTCTGAGTTTTTTGAAGACCTGGATATAGAAGGCCGTCAACAAGTATGGGGCTACACTTTTGATTATGAACTAGACCGGAAAGATGCCATAGCCTCTTTTCAAGTTCAGTATCAAACATTAATTCAGCGACTGGATGACCGTTTATTAAAAAATATGCAAGATGAGCGGGATATTCAAAATAGATCTTCAATTTTTGGTTTTCCAAGACAAATGGACGATTTGGAAGGTCCTCTTATTAATTTCTTGCAAGATGTTTTCGCGGTAAATCGTTATCAAAAACCCAGCTTATTGAGGGGGATTTATTTTACCAGTGGAACACAAGAAGGTAGTCCTATTGACCGTATTTTGGGGGGGCTTGCCTCTGCCTTTGGTCTTGATCGTCAAACCACACCGCTATTTAGTGGACAAGGAAAAAGTTTTTTTATAACCCGTTTGTTGAAAGATGTTATTTTTAATGAAGCTGAGCTGGTTGGGGTTGATCCTATACGAGAGAAAAAAAGACGGATGGTAAAAATCAGTGCCTATGCTCTGTCTAGCTTGTTGTTGGTTGTAATGTCTATGTTTTGGTTTATTAGTTATGGTAAAAATAAGGATGCGCTGACTGAACAGCAGAGTTATATTGAAAGGTACGAAAACCAACCAGAGCAATTGAGGTGGCAGTTAGATTTTTCACAATTAATTCCAAGGATGGATGCTTTGGAAGTAGCAAGCGACGAAATATTTACTGAAAATGATACCTGGTTAATGAAGTTTGGTTTATATCAAGGAGAAAAGCTAGCCTTACCAGCAAGGCAAGGGTATGAGCGATTTTTAGAGAAATATTTTTTACCTGCAATAAGGTATCGTTTCGAGGAGCGGCTTCAAGACGCTGTTTCAGACAGTGATGAGTTGTTATATGAGCTGTTAAAAGTCTATTTAATGTTAGATAAACCTGAAAAGTTGGATTTGGAATTATTGAAGGCCTGGATCAATGTAGATTGGGAACTGGAATTTGCAAATGATGCAGAATCGCTGCAAAGTTTGAAAAGACATTTGGATAACTTGCTAGCTATTAATCCAGAGCCAATTAACTTAAATGCGGGTTTGATTTCGAATGTTAGGCATGCATTAACGAAAGTGCCTTTAGCTCATCAAATATACAGCCGTATTAAAAGTGAAACGGTCGAAAACTCTTTTGCTGTGAGTGCTCAATATGCGATGGGGCGTTTTGGGGATCGTGTTTTTATCAATGTGGACGGGACACTAGACCAGCTTAGGGTTCCCGGATTATATACTGCTCAAGGCTATAAAAAACTTTATCAAAAAAATTCTGTCAGGATTATAAAAGAGGCTATTGAACAAGACTGGGTTCTTGATCGGACGGATTCTGGTACTACCTCATTGAATGAGTTAAGAAAACTACAAATGGAGATTCAAGAGCTTTATGTTAGGGATTATATTGCATATTGGGATGGTTTTATCAATAAGATTATGATCAAAGAAACTTTTACAACTGAAGAGATCACCGAGGTAATTGGATATTTATCGGGTAAAGATTCACCTTTAAAGAAATTGTTGCTAGCAGTGGAAGAAAATACAGCACTTTCTAGAGCGGAGAAAGCCGTATTAGATGCAGCAAACTCTACTATGGACGGTAAAATAAACCCTAAAATGTTGGGTGCATTAAAGACGCTTAAACAAAAATCGGCAGGTGGTTTTAAATTTTCAGTTAATGAAATTGATGAACATTTTAAGAAATTCAATGAACTGGTCTTTCAGCCGCAGGGGCAATCCAGTGAATTAGACCGGTTTTTATCAAGGTTTACCCGAGTATACACCTCATTAATTGACTTGGAACAGACTGTCATGTTCTCTGCTGATAATAGTCAGAGAAAAAGTGATAGTAAATTGGCCAATGAGTTACAACTGATCAAGTATGAATCTACCCGCTTACACGAAATAACACAGGGATGGATAAATTCAGTGGTGAATAGGGTGCAGGGAGAAGTTGACATTAAGACACGGAAAGAAATGAGTCAGAATTGGGGTAATGATGTCTATGTAATATGTAAAAATACACTTGATGGTCGCTATCCACTCAATAAGGGCAGCAGGCGAGAAGTTAATTTAGCAGATTTTACTCGTTTTTTTACTAAGCAAGGAATATTAGATGATTTTTTTATTAAACATTTAAAAGGAAATATTGATACGACAGAAAAAAGGTGGAAACTAAAAGAATCGGCTGAAAAAAGTGTATCTATTCGCCCTGCTTCAGTGAGAAATTTTCAGTATGGGGCTTTGATACGGGATAAGTTTTTTAAATATCAGCGAGATATGCCGTCGATCCAATTTACTTTAAAACCATTAGTTAGAAGTGACGATGTTGCAAAAGTAGTGCTAGAGATTGATGGAAAAAAACTAGAATTTGATGATACACCTATCAGAGCAAAAGGATTTAAATGGCCAGGAGGAGATGTGGGTTTTGTACGGGTGATTTTTGCCTATAAAGATGGCAGAGAGCAAGTGGTTTTTCAGGCTGAAGGTTCATGGGCTTTATTTAGGTTACTTGATGCTTCGGTTAGCGGGAAAATTCAAAATTCTACAGAAAGAGTCAATATAAACTTATCTGCTGGGACCAGTTATGCCAAATTCGAATTGTATACCGGAGGTGGAGTGAATCCTTTTGCAGTTGAAGAAATTAGACATTTTAGATGTCCTAAACAATTATAATTATGGCTAAAGGTACAGTTGGTTTCTACGGGAAGCTACCTATAGTAGGTGATTTTATAACGAGAAGATTGCCTAAAGAATTTATTAACACTTTGGATCAATGGATGCAGAGCGGTGTGTCTGTGAGCAAGGAAGAGCTGGGTAGTGATTGGTTGGATTTATATTTAACCTCTCCTATATGGAGGTTTGCATTTCAACCTGGTGTATGTGGTGAAGAAGCCTGGGCTGGAATTATGATGCCAAGTGTTGATAAGGTGGGTAGATATTATCCATTGACAATTGCATGTAAGGTTGATGAAGTAAATGATTTAGCACTAATACTTGCCCATTGTAGTGACTGGTTTGCACGGTTGGAAGAGATAGCACTGGCAGGTTTGGAAGAAAATTATAATTTGGATGGGTTTAATGACGTGTTATTAGGTGTGGATACCCCGGATCTAAAAAAAGAACGGGCATCAATATATGTAGAACATAATGATCAGTTATCCACACATTTAATTTCAGAGGTTAAGTGTACTGAAACTCTAACAATTTCAGATTCGTTGATGTTGGCAGGCTTAGATGCGTTTAGCCAAAAGGGTGGTCGATATAGCTTGTGGCTTAATATGGGATCTGATGCAGAAAAAGGCTCTGTCAAAATTTTTAAAGGATTACCAACGGGGCATGATTATTCCGTGATGATTGGTTAACATAAAAACGTATAGGCTGGATTGTAAATAAACAGTTGACTGAGCGATTAAACTGGTGCATTGTCTTGTTACTGGGTTCTTATGTTAGTGATCAGATTAATTCAAAAATATATTGATGTACGATTAATAATGACCATTTCAGTTAAATAATAATTAGAGGTAAGCTCTTTGAGTTCTATAGATATAGAAAAATTATTAAGTCCCCTTTCTGACGAAAACCCAAGTGGAGAAGATCTTGAGTATGATCCTGCTTTTATGGAGATTGAGACTGAGTTAGAAGGAAAAGCTGAACAGCAAATGGGGGATTCTGTTATTGAGGCAGAGGATCCAGATTGGAAAAAAGTTTTTACAGATTCAGTAAAGCTTCTGGAAAGAACCCATGATTTAAGGGTGCTCATTTTTATGATTAGAGCAGGTATTCAAAATGAGGGATTTTCAGCATTCTCTGATGGACTTACCGTATTATCTGGTTGGACTGAAAATCAGTGGGAGAGTGTTTATCCTCAATTAGATCCAGACGATGATAATGACCCAACAGAAAGAGTCAATGTCATTATGACTTTGTGTGATTTTGATGTTGTTCTCAAGCCACTTGTTTCCCTGCCTGTGGTTGAGTCAAATGCTCTAGGTAAATTTAGTCTTAAAAATATTCGTGATGCAAATGAAGGGTCAGATGAACCCAATTTGGTAACAATCGAAGCAGCATTTACTGATAGTGAACTTGATCAATTACAAAATAAAAGTGAGCATATCAATACCTGTATAGGTATGCTTGAGAAAATTGAAAATAATGTGACCAAAGAAGTAGGGGTAGTCAATGCGCCTAATTTGATTGAAGTTTCAAAAATTTTAAAAGAACTATTATCTGTTTTATCAGAACATATAGTGTTAAAAGGCGGGGAGTCAGTCGCTGGTGATTTGTCCGCTGATAACGGAGATGAATCTACGGTCAATGCAACGGTCAAACAAGCCGGTGTTGGTAGTATAAATTCCAGCCAGGATGTAACTAAAGCGCTTGAAAAAATTATCAGTTACTATATGAAAAATGAACCTTCCAGTCCAGTTCCAATGCTCTTAGAGAGAGCGAAAGGACTTGTTAATATGGATTTTATGTCTATTATAAAAAATATTGCATCTGATAGTGAGGCTCAAGTTAAGAATATAAGAGGCCCTGTTGAGGGTGAAGATGAGTATTAATATTTAATTGAGGAAAAATAATGGCAGAAAGCAGTCAAAAATTTATTGCACGAAATAGGGCACCAAGGGTTCAGATTGAATATGATGTGGAAGTCTATGGTGCTGAAAAGAAAGTTCAACTACCCTTTGTAATGGGTGTAATGTCTGATTTGTCAGGGAATCCTGAAGAAGCATTACCTCCTGTGGATGAACGGAAACCCCTTGAAATTGACGTGGATAATTTTGATGAAAGACTGAAGTCCATGAAGCCCAGAGCTGCGTTTCGAGTACCAAATACAATTACCGGAGAAGGTAATTTAATGGTAGATATTACATTTGAAAGTATGGACGATTTCTCCCCGGCTGCAGTTGCAAAAAAAGTGGCTGGTCTGGATAAGTTATTGGAAGCCAGAACCGAATTGGCTAACCTTGTAACATACATGGATGGTAAAGCGGGCGCAGAAGAATTAATTGCAAAAGCGATTAATGACCCTACATTGTTAAAATCATTATCAGTAGCGCCTAAACCTGATGATAATGATGATGCTGCAGCAGATTCAACAGAGAATGAGGAATAAGGGATGGCAGAAGAAAATTTAAGTGCAGAAGAGTCTCAGGATGTTCAAGTTACTGAAGAAAATGATTTTTCAGCACTATTAAATCAAGAGTTTAAACCAAGGTCAGAGTCGGCAAAAAGTGAGGTGGAAGCTGCAGTTTCGACTTTAGCAGAGTTTGTTTTAAAAGATGCAACAATAGTTTCTGAGGATGCAGTTCAATCTATTCAGAATATTATTGCTGAAATAGATCGTAAAATGACTGATCAGGTTAATCTTATATTGCATAATGAAGACTTTCAAAAATTGGAAGGTGCATGGCGGGGCCTTCATTATTTGGTAAATAATACTGAAACTGATGAAATGCTTAAAATCAGGGTGATGAATATTTCCAAAAAAGAATTGGGAAAAAATCTGAAAAAATTTAAAGGGACTTCCTGGGATCAGAGTCCTATCTTCAAACGTTTATACGAAGAAGAATATGGCCAATTCGGTGGTGAACCCTTTGGTTGCTTAGTGGGGGATTATCATTTTGATCATAGCCCGCCCGATGTTCAGTTATTGGGCCAAATAGCGCAAATTTCAGCGGCTTGTCATGCGCCTTTTATTGCTGGAGTATCACCTAGTACCCTACAAATGGACTCATGGAGTGAACTTAGTAACCCCAGAGATTTGACCAAAATATTTAGTACTCCAGATTATGCGGCCTGGAGATCATTAAGAGAGTCCGAAGATTCTCGATATCTTGGATTGGCAATGCCAAGGTTCCTTGCAAGGCAACCCTATGGTGCTAGCACTGATCCTGTTGATGAATTTGATTTTGAAGAAGATACTGAAGGCAGTGATTCATCAAAGTATGCCTGGGCAAACTCTGCTTATGCCATGGCAGTTAATATTAATCGTTCTTTTAAATTGTATGGGTGGTGTTCACGCATACGTGGGATAGAATCAGGAGGGGCTGTAGAAGGGCTGCCTGTGCATACTTTTCCAACGGATGATGGGGGGGTGGATATGAAATGCCCTACTGAAATAGCTATCAGTGATAGACGAGAAGCTGAATTGGCTGCCAATGGTTTTATGCCATTAATCCATAAAAAGAACTCAGATTTTGCAGCGTTTATAGGTGCACAATCATTACAAAAGCCCGCTGAATATGACGACCCAGATGCAACAGCAAATGCCAATTTGGCAGCCAGATTACCTTATTTGTTTGCCACATGTCGTTTTGCACATTATTTGAAGTGTATAGTGCGCGATAAAGTGGGTTCGTTTAAAGAAAAAGATGACATGCAACGCTGGTTGAATGACTGGATTCTACAATATGTAGATGGAGATCCAGAGCATTCTTCTGAAACAACTAAAGCAGAGCATCCTTTAGCTGCTGCAGAAGTGGTAGTGCAAGAGATTGAAGGGAATCCAGGTTATTATTCCTCACAGTTTTTCCTTCGCCCACATTACCAATTGGAAGGTTTATCCGTATCTTTAAGATTGGTTTCAAAATTACCATCTGCAAAAGGTGGTGGATAAGTAAAAATCCTATTTAGATTTTTCTGAATAGGTTTTGTGTATGATTACGGTTCAACCGTATTTTTTTTAATTTGATGAAGAGGTGAAGAAAATGGCAGTAGATCAGTTTATAAAAATAGGTGATGTTAAGGGTGAAGCTCAGGACGATAAGCATAAAGATGAAATTGATGTTTTGGCCTGGAGCTGGGGAATGAGTCAATCAGGTACGACTCATCAAGGAAGTGGTAGTGGTGCCGGTAAAGTTGCCATACAAGATTTGTCTATTACAAAATATGTGGACAAGTCTTCTCCTGTGCTGATGACAGCATGTAGTAATGGTAAACACTATCCAGAAGCCTGCCTTATCGTCAGAAAGGCGGGTGAAGAGGCTGTTGAATACATCAAAATCACAATGAAAGACCTTATTATTACATCAATCTCTACGGGGGGCTCAGGGGGTGAAGACAGACTCACTGAAAATGTCACTTTAAATTTTGGTGAAGTGCATGTTGCATATCAACCACAAGGAAAAACAGGTGCAAAAGAAGGTGGAGAAATTAAGTACGATTGGGATATAGCGGCTAACAAAAAATTGTGATCTAAAATTGTCTCAGTGATAACAAATAGACCAGATACACAATCTGTATCTGGTCTTTTTCTTTTTGTTAGGAAAAAAAATGACTGCGGAAGAACTTTTAAGTAATGGCCAGTTAGATGAAGCCTACGAACATTTAAAAAAACAGGTTCAGGCAGATCCTGCAAACTCTAAATTACGCATTTTTTTATTTCAGATGCTTATTGTAATGGGAGAATGGCAACGGGGGTTGACTCAGTTAAATGTTGTCGGTGATTTGGACGCTGAAAGTTTACCTATGGTACAAACTTATAGGGAACTTATCCGTTGTGAAGTGTATAGAGAAAGTGTGTTTAGTGGTAAAAGGACACCTCTGGTTTTTGGAGAGCCCGAGCAGTGGATTGCACTTTTAATTGAATCCCTGTCAGTAATTGAAGAGCAAGCTAAGGGGTTAAGAAGCCAGGCATTTGAAATGGCCACAGTAGTATCTGGTAATATTGATGGTGATGATTTTTCATGGATAGCAGATGCAGATTCAAGGTTAGGCCCTGTCTTGGAAGTCATCATAAATGGACGTTATTATTGGGTTCCCTATACAGCTATCAAACAGATCAAGATTGAAGAACCTACAGATTTACGAGATTTAGTGTGGACAGCTGCACATTTTGTCTGGACAAATGAAGGCGAAACAATAGGTTTTATTCCAACACGATATGTCAATACACATCTTGAAAGTGAATTCGATTTAAAATTATCAAGAAAAACAGTTTGGCAGGAACAGAATGAAGGTGAGTTTTTTGGTAAAGGCCAAAGATTGTTGGCTACGGATAAAGAAGATTATTCATTGATGAATATACGATCTGTATCTTTTGAAGTAAAAGACGAACAAGAAAAATAATAATATGAGTCTTAACCTATTACAGGTAACTCTCAATTTTGACTTTAAACAGAATTAAATTCACAAACGGTGTCATTCTGACCAGCGGGAGAAATCTTGAGCCTAGGTCACTACTGAGCAACAAGATTTCTCCCGCTGGTCGAAATGACAGTTCATTAAAATCTTTAAAGCTGCCAGGAGTGACTAATTCTAAAACTTAACCTGTGTTTTATTAATAGCCATTAAAAATAAAAACAACTTAATATTTTTATAGTTTGTTTTTTTGTTTAAAGATACCGCAAAATAATACATGTTGTAGTACTCTTTTTTACTATAGGAACGAGTTTATTAGTGTACAGTAAACATGGTCAGGGAACCTGAAATTAAAAGTGAAAAAGCTACGCTATGTCTGAAATTACTTCAAATGAAACGCTACAACCTTCTTTGCTTGATAGATTAGCTGATAACGAGCCTAGTAAAAAAAAAGAATCTCGAGAAAAAAGGGTGTTATCAACAAAACAACTTAGAATGTCGGTTATTCGTGATCTTACATGGCTTTTGAATGCTAGTAACCGCGAGGTAATGGGCGATATGGAGCTATATCCCGAGGTAAAAGATTCCGTGCTTAACTATGGGATGCCTGATTTATCAGGCCGTGTAGCGATTGGTATGGATATTATCCAGTTAGAAAAATTAATGATAAAAATAATTTCTTTTTTTGAGCCAAGAATTATTAAAAGGTCTTTATCAGTTAAAGTATTTAAAACAGAAGGTATGAATAGAACTGCAATTAGTTTTGATATAGAAGCCGATATATGGGCACAACCTTTGCCTTTGCATTTATACTTAAAAACTGAATTGGATCTAGAAACTGGTGAAATTACGCTCGAAAGCAAAGGATAAAGCATGGACCCGAGGATACTTAAATATTACAACAGTGAATTACAGCATGTACGCGAAATGGGCGCTGAATTTGCTAAAGAGTATCCCAAAATTGCTGCTCGTTTGGGTATGGATGGAATTGATTGTGCAGACCCTTATGTAGAAAGGCTTTTAGAAGGTTTTGCATTTCTTGCAGCAAGAGTGCAAGTGAAAATGGATGCTGAATTTCCCGCGTTTACTCAGCATTTGCTGGAAATGGTTTATCCTCATTATCTGGCGCCTATACCATCAATGACAATCATTCAATTTCAACCTGAACTGAATGAAAGCTCATTAGCTGAAGGATACAAATTAGAGCGAGGAAGTGCTCTGCGTAGTTTAATCGGGAAAGGTGAAACCTCTGCATGTGAATATACTACTGCGCATAATGTAACCTTGTGGCCATTAGAAGTTTCATCAGCTAAATACCTGACTACTGGACATGCGGTATCAAATAGTTGCAAACGAAAAATTAGTAGAGCTAAGGCGGGATTAAAGCTTGTATTAAAAACAACTGCGGGCCTGAGTTTTAAAGAACTGATTGATCTGGATGAGTTGACTGTTTATTTAAAAGGAAATGAAGAGACAGCAACTTTTCTTTATGAACAGTTGATTGCGAATACTATGGCTGTTAGCTATCAGGGTAAAAAAACAAACAAATACAAGAAAGGGAATCCGGTTAAATCAGTTGGATTTGAAGAGGAAGAAGCGCTTCTTCCCTATACGGCAAAATCCTTTTCTGGATACCGATTATTACAAGAATATTTTGCTTTTCCTGAGCGCTTTAGATTTATTAAACTCACCGGATTAAAAGAGATTTTTTCCAAATGTGAGGGAGATGAAATTGAAATCGTCTTTGCATTTAATTATAGCCACCCTAAACTTGATGATACTTTTGATGAAAGTACTTTTTTGCTTAATTGTTCTCCTGCAGTTAATCTATTTTCAAAGCAGGCAGATAGAATTCATCTGGACAATAAGACGCATCAATATCATGTTCTACCTGATAGAACTAAGCCGTTAGATTATGAGGTTTATTCAATTCAGGAAACAATTGGTTTAGGCTCCAGTAAGGACGAAAAACAAACGTTTTATTCTTTTTATGATGCGAGTAACTTTTATGGTCATCGAGAGCAGATGGCGTATTATACGATTAACAGAGAACCTCGATTAATATCATCAAAAAAGCAAAGGCTGGGGCCTCGTTCAAGTTATATAGGAAATGAAACGTTTATTTCCATAGTTGATGCCAAACAGGCCCCTTATAACTTGAATTTAAAGCAATTAGCAACAAAGACATTATGTACCAACAGGGATTTACCCTTATTTATGCCTGTTGGCAAAAGCTATACAGATTTCACTTTACAGATTGGAGCCCCTGTTAGTTCTATCAAGTGTGTCTCAGGCCTAACAAAACCAAAACCATCCAATGCACAAGGGGAAAGTGCCTGGAAATTAATTAGCCATTTATCTTTAAACTATTTATCAATTATAGATACCGATGAAGAGAATGGTGCTGTAGCATTAAGAGATTTATTAATGCTTTATGCGGATAAAAATAACTCGGTAATACAGAAACAGATTGAAGGTGTTTTAAACGTTTCTTCTAAACCTGTTCTGAGAAGGATAGAAGGATTGGGACCCATAACATTTGGCAGAGGCCTGGAAATTACAGTTGAATTTGACGAAAGCTTATTTGAAGGAACAGGCGTATTTTTATTAGCTATGGTTTTAGAACGATTTTTTGCAAAATATACGACTATAAATTCATTTGTTGAAACTGTAGTTAAAACTTCTGAACGAGGCGAAGTACACAGATGGATGACAAGAAGAGGAACAAGACATATTTTATAGATAAAAGTCTGTTGGAGAAACCATACGAATTTGGTTTTTTCCAGGCAATAAGACTGATTGAATGTAAAAACCCACAGAAACCTTTATTAGGCAGGGGGGTGCGGCCTAATGATGATCCCATACGACTTGACCAGGATGTTTCTTTAAGTTTTGCACCTTCAACTATTACGGCTTATCAGTATAGAGACGGCTATACAGTTCCACATTTATCAACGGCTTTTTTTGGATTATTTGGCCCGAATGGCGCGTTACCAACGCATCTGACAGAATATGCATTTCAGCGACTAAATCATCATCAAGATCCAACTTTTATAAGGTTTATTAATCTTTTTCAGCATAGAATGTTGTCATTATTCTACCGTGCATGGGCCAATGCGCAACCAACGGTAAACTTTGATAGGCCAGATGAGGATCGTTTTAAAGTTTATGTCGGTAGTTTATTGGGCATTGCCATAGAGGCAAACCAAAAACGAGATGATATAACGGATCTACTAAAACTCCATTATTCTGGCCATTTTTCCTGTCAGGCAAAGCATGCAGAAGGTTTGGCTGCAATAATACACGGTTATTTTGGTTTGATAGTTGAAATAGAAGAGTTTGTGGGAGAATGGCTGGACCTTCCCGATGATAGTGTTTGTCGGTTAGGAGACTCTGAGCAAACGGGGTTATTGGGGACAACGGCCATTTTAGGAAGCAGAATCTGGAGTCGGCAAAATAAATTTAGAATTACTTTAGGTCCTATGGGAATTGATCAATACCAGCAGATGTTACCAGGAGGGGGGAGCTTGAAAAGATTGATTTCAATTGTAAAAAATTACATAGGGATTGAGTTGGGCTGGGATATTCAACTTATTTTGAAAAAAAGTGAAGTACCTAAAGCCTGTTTAGATAATAATTCGCAATTAGGTTGGACAACCTGGATAGGTGAAAGGACAAGTCAACTGGATGCTGATGATTTGATATTAAATCCAATTAAATAACAAAAGGCAAAAAAATGAGCGGAATAAATCGAGTTGCGTTATTTGGAAAGTTAAACAGTCTGGGATATAAAGCCATAGAAAGTGCGACTGTTTTTTGTAAAATGCGGGGTAACCCGCATGTGGAACTGGTTCATTGGTTTAATCAGATATTGCAACAGCAAGACTCTGATTTGCATCGTATTATCAGACATTTTGAACTGGAAGCACCCCGTGTTGCACAGGACTTGACAACCGCATTGGACAAACTTCCTCGTGGGGCAACATCAATATCTAACTTATCGCCTTATATAGAAGAAGCAGTCGAACGTGGATGGGTTTACGGCACCCTTGCTTTTGGTGAAACGCAGGTGAGAACAGGCCATTTAGTGGTTGGTTTATTGGGTACTAAAGGGTTAGAACAAGTACTACTGAATATATCTAAAGAATTTGGGAAAATAAAGTTAGAACAATTACAAGACGCATTTGCCAGTATTGTATCCGGTTCACCCGAAGAACATTTATCTGCTACTGATGGTTTTAGTGCCGCAATGCCAGGTGAAGCCAGTGATGCAATTGCACCCGCACAAATGGGTAAACAGGAAGCGTTAAAACAATTTACTGTTGATTTAACGGAACAGGCGCGTAACGGTGAAATGGACCCTATCGTAGGTAGAGATGAAGAAATTCGTCAAATTGTCGATATATTAATGCGTAGGCGACAAAATAACCCAATGTTAACAGGTGAAGCAGGCGTAGGAAAAACAGCCGTTGTGGAAGGCTTTGCACAAAAAATAGCCTCTGGAGATGTTCCGCCGCCATTACAAGATGTTTCTCTATTATCCTTAGACATTGGCTTATTGCAAGCGGGTGCGAGCATGAAAGGGGAGTTTGAGAATCGATTAAGAAAGGTTATTGATGAAGTTCAGGCTTCAGAAAAACCAATAATTCTATTTATTGACGAAGCGCATACACTGGTGGGTGCAGGGGGTGCTGCAGGAACAGGTGATGCGGCAAACCTATTAAAGCCGGCATTAGCAAGAGGTAAATTAAGAACAGTTGCTGCGACAACATGGGCAGAGTATAAAAAGCATATTGAAAAAGACCCAGCTTTGACCAGACGATTTCAAGTGGTACAAGTAGATGAGCCAGATGAAGAAAAAGCGATAAAAATGATGCGTAATATGGCAGCTGTGATGGAAAACCATCATAAGGTTCAGTTGCTGGATGAAGCGATTGAATCTTCTGTAAAACTGTCACATCGCTATATTCCCGCGCGTCAATTACCCGACAAATCAGTGAGTTTACTGGATACTGCTTGTGCCCGGGTAGCAATAAGTCAGCATGCTATTCCTGCAGAAGTTGATGACCGAAAAAAACAGATCGATGCATTAAACACTGAACTGGGAATGATTGAAAAAGAAACAAATTTAGGTATAGATACCACAGCAAGAAGAGCGATAGTGGAAGAAAAGTTGGCTGATGAAAAAGTGGTTTTAGGTGAGTTAGAGTCCCGTTGGAAAACAGAGTTAGATTTAGTAACCCAAATACTCGATTTACGTAAAAAGTTAAGATCAGACCGGCCAGAAGGTGAAACTGCAGAATCTGTTGATGAAGTAGGGAATGTATCAAAAGAGGAATTACTCAGTCAGTTAAAAGAATTACAAAATACGTTACATGAAAAGCAAGGTGAAGACCCTTTGATCCTGCCAACAGTAGATGCACAAGCAGTGGCCTCAGTGGTAGGTGATTGGACTGGAATTCCAGTAGGAAGAATGGTTAAAAATGAAATTGAAACGGTACTTCATCTAGCTGATGCATTAGGCCAGAGGATTATTGGTCAGCATCATGCCCTGGAGATGATTGCCAAACGCATCCAGACATCAAGAGCAGGACTAGATAATCCAAGTAAGCCTATAGGTGTGTTTATGCTTGCGGGTACCTCTGGTGTAGGTAAAACAGAAACTGCATTAGCTTTAGCTGAAACCTTGTATGGTGGAGAACAAAATATAATCACTATTAATATGAGTGAATTTCAGGAAGCGCATACTGTTTCCACATTGAAGGGTGCTCCTCCTGGATATGTTGGTTATGGTGAAGGGGGGGTGTTAACTGAAGCCGTACGACGTAAACCGTATAGTGTGGTATTGCTAGATGAAATAGAAAAAGCACATCCAGATGTCCATGAAATATTTTTTCAGGTGTTTGATAAAGGCTGGATGGAAGATGGAGAAGGTCGAATCATTGACTTTAAAAACACATTAATCTTATTAACGACTAATGCCGGTACCGATTTGATTACTAACATGTGTAAAGACCCTGAATTTATGCCAGATGCTGATGGACTTACAAAAGCACTACGTGCGCCATTGCTGGAGATATTTCCGGCAGCCTTATTAGGTCGGTTGGTTGTTATTCCATATTTTCCGTTAAGTGATGAAATGATTTCGGCTATTACTCGATTGCAACTAGGCAGAATAGAAAAACGGATACTAGAGAACCATAAAATTCCATTTACTTATGATGAAGATGTTGTACAACTCATTGCTGAACGATGCACAGAGTTGGAGAGTGGTGGAAGAATGATAGATTCAATACTGACAAATACCATGCTGCCTAAAATCAGTGAAGAATTTTTACATAGAATGATAGAAGGAAAAAACATAGAACGGGTACATATAAAGGTGCAAGATTCGGAGTTTTCTTATGCGTTTGATTAGTTGATATGGGGCGTCGAGTGTCAGGAAAGTTAGTAATAAGTATTTTTTTTACTTTGTTTTTTTTCAATAACAGGAAATGCAATGTCTTTTTTTGTTAAACAAGTGTTGTTTTCAGAAGCTAATGGTGTTGTGCTAAATCAGGGTAAACCGCTAGCCGGTATTGAAGTGACAAGAAAATATACAGATGAAGATAGCCATGAAGAAACAGTAAAAACCAATAAAGACGGGCGTTTTCATTTTCCAAAAGCAACGAATACTCTCTTTTTTGAATTGAGTTTTTTACCTAGTGAAGTTGTTGTTAGCCAGGAGATATTAATAAAATATGAGGATAAAACATATGATGCCTGGATATCTGGTAAAAGAAACTATGAAGATGGCGGAGAAATAGGTAAAAAAATTATTAATATCATCTGTGATCTTAGTAATGAGCCTAAATACAAGGAATTTTCAAAAGGTGAAGGAGTATATGGAATTTGCATTATTGAATTATGATAATAATAGTTTGCCAATCTAGTATTTAATGCAATGAATGTTGTTGAATCTCAATATTTATATAGGAAATGAATTATGACAATTGTACCTTTAGCCCCAAAACAGGCTGCAGATATTGCAAATGATGTGTATCAAATAAGAAATTTTGGTATAGCAAGGGCAATGCAAGCAACAAGTGGTTTAAGTTTGAAAGAGTCCGGTAATTCAGGCTTTCAAAGACCAGAAGAACGACTTAGAGGCAGTTCTGGGGTAAAGTTTTTTAAAGCAGAAAAGGGATTCGGCTTTATTTCTCCTGGGACGGGACATCGCCAAGGTTAGTATGTTGTTGCTTTACGAGGGACGGTTTCAAAACGTGATTGGTTATCAAATGCCAATATTGGCACGGGTAAGTCACCTAGTGGAAATAAAGTACATGCCGGCTTTCAAAGCATATTTAATGATATTTCGCCTGATCTAAACGCTTATTTTGATGGAAAAAGGCGGGTTTAATGTCAAATTATATACCTTTGGGGCGCCGCGGGTTGGTCATGAAGATTATAGTCAAAACCTGACCAGACAAGTAAAGCAGGAGAATATATTTCGAGTTTTTCATACAACAGATCCGGTCCCAATGATCGCACCTTATCCCTATGTCCATGCCCCTTTTACCAGTATGGAAAAATTAACTGGGGATTATGCTGTGAAAAACCGGGTCGTATTATTCCGGGTGATCATTCAATGTCTATCTATATACAGACAGACGGTATCTGGTTATGCAAACTGGAGAGCAATGAGTGCTTCCAATATGCAGACTCATACACCTTGGGAAATGTGGTTGAAGAATGCCGCAGAATCGAAGATTAAGGGTGTGTTTCAATTTGGTGCAAATGTTTTTGAGATGATTTCTAAATGTATAAAAGGAATTATAGAGAAAGCACGTTTGGCTATTAGCAGTGCTGTTTTAACCGGTATGAACTGTATCGATCAGTTGGCGTGGCTGTTATATAGAGGTGCAGTTAGTTCAGTTGAAATAGCATGGTATTTAGAATCTTTAATTCAAGTGGTGTTTAAATTTTTGGGAAGGACAATTCAAACAGGTGTCAGTATGACACACGCATTTATCCGCTGGGTGTTTGATTTGTTATATAGTTCTATACAGAGCCTTGGTAAGGCAGCTGTACAGAAGTTTGGTTACTAGGGTTCTGGAAATCATGCTGGTTCTACCATAGCCATCAATCAAATGTTGATACTGTGGTAAACGATGAATATATTTTTTTCATGGGACTACAATTGGGTTAATTGTACGCGGTAAGACAGGCGTTAATCATGACCCTAATTTATTTGCTCAACATGCCGATGTTATTTTAGTGAAGGAGATGGTGCTAGTGGTAGCAGAGGAAGTTTTGGTTTGGGTATGGACGGAGTGGTTTACGATAACAGTTTATTTCAGGTACATCGTCCATATTATGTAGATTTAGATGAAGCAAAAAAATACAAAGTAAAGTCTACCGTTTTAACAATTACTGTGACTAAAGAACAAGCACAATTATTTAAAAGTTTTTGGGTTAAAATGCAAACCAACCCTGGCGGCTTTAGTTTGGTTGGAGATAACTGTTCAACTAATGCATCTGATGCCTTCATAAGTGCAGGGATTTCTATGAAAGGCATTCCAGGGCTTGATACTCCAAATAATCTTTTTAAACAAATTATCACTCTTAGAAAGAAATCA
>Ga0256847_1000590_pt1 | contig 22153 bp, 29 predicted proteins | sample TeddybearmetaG_FD_189099 | JGI IMG/M metagenome (GOLD analysis project Ga0256847, IMG submission 189099) | Hydrothermal vent microbial communities from East Pacific Rise, Pacific Ocean - Teddybear | ecosystem: Environmental > Aquatic > Marine > Hydrothermal vents | place: Pacific Ocean: East... | reverse complement strand
CCGCGACGAAGCGCGCGCAACTCAGAAACGCTACTATGCCGAACATGGCACAACCCTGAACGGTCTGATGACCCTGCACGGCATGGACCCACTCGAATTCCTCGCTCATGTGCACGAGATCGACCTCTCCCCTCTGCCGACGAGCCCGGACTTGGCCAGCGCAATCTCGGCGCTACCCGGCAAGAAGTACGTCTACACCAATGGCTCTCGCCGCCATGCCGCGCGCGTCACGGAATATATGGGCCTCGCCCACGTGTTTGACGGTCATTTTGCAATTGAAGACAGCCAGTACACCCCCAAACCGGCGCAATCCTCTTATGACGCCTTCTGCGAACGCTTCGGAATATCGCCGCAGAGCGCTGTTTTCTTTGAAGACTTGTCCCGCAACCTCGCGCCAGCACATGCCATGGGCTTCGCAACGGTCATGGTCCACTCCGAAAAGGACTGGAGCCATGAGCCAGAGGCCATCCGCCCAGCCGGAATTGGGGATGACCAACCCGGCCATATCGATTATGTGACCGGAAACCTGACGCAGTTCCTACAAGCCCTCCGTTCAGAAAACGCCTGAAAGACTTAAAACCCATGCCAGACCGCTTAGCCGCCTTGATCGACACCGCGTGGGACACACGCGACACTCTCAACACTGAAACTCAGGGCGAATATCGCGAAGCCGTGACCGCCGCCCTGTCATTGCTCGATAGCGGCGAAGCGCGCGTCGCTGAACCAGATGGCAAGGGTGGCTGGAGCGTCAATCAATGGCTCAAGAAAGCTGTCTTGCTGTCCTTTCGACTCAACCCGAATACGCTGATCGAAGGCAGCCCCGGCCAGTCCGGCACATGGTGGGATAAAGTGCCATCAAAGTTCGAAGGCTGGGGCGCAGCTGAGTTTGAAGCTGCAGGCTTTCGCGCCGTGCCACCCGCTGCGGTTCGGCGCGGGGCCTATATCGCCCCCGGCGCCGTCTTGATGCCGTCATATGTCAATATCGGTGCCTATGTCGGCGCAGGTACAATGGTCGACACTTGGGCCTCAATCGGCTCCTGCGCTCAAATCGGTGCCGGTTGCCATATCTCCGCCGGGGCGGGAATTGGCGGCGTGCTAGAGCCGCTGCAAGCCAACCCGACGATCATTGAGGATAATTGCTTTATCGGCGCTCGCTCGGAAGTCGTTGAAGGCATGATTGTCGGCACCGGATCGGTCATCGCCATGGGCGTCTTCATCACCCAGTCGACCAAGATCGTAAACCGCGCCAGCGGCGAGATTTCCTACGGATCCATCCCGCCTTACTCCGTCGTCGTCCCCGGCACGCTACCAGATCCGAAGGGCGGACCGTCGCTCGCCTGCGCCGTGATTGTCAAAACGGTGGACGAACGCACCCGCGCCAAAACCGCCATTAACGAACTATTGCGCGACTAAAATTGACCTGTGACAAAGACGTCATCGGCCTAGGCCTTGCATTCTCTTGATTATCCGCCGATTTATTATCGATGGGGCTCGCCATTCAGCTCAAGCTGGATATACTGGACACACAAGCAACGGAGTCCTCCGTGACGATACAAATTGCAGGACGGCACATGGATGTAGGTAAAGCGCTTCAAGAGCGTATTACCGATGGACTTGAAGCCGCAGTAAACAAATATTTTGACCGCAGTTTTGACGGCAGTGTCACTGTCGAGAAGCGTGGCCACGAAATTCTCACCGATTGCAGCGTACATTTGCCCTCCGGCATTGTCCTCCAATCCAGCGGCGCAGCCACTGATGCTTATGCTTCGCTAGACGATTCTCTGGAGAAGATGGAAACGCGGGTTCGCCGCTATCATCGCCGCCTGAAAGACCACCATAAACGTGCACCAATGCCAACCGAACCGGCCGCCGCCTTCATCATTCAAGGTGCCGAAGACGTTGAACCAACTGGCGATGCACCGCTAATTATTGCCGAATCGGCATCGCAAGTGAAAACTATGTCCGTTTCCGACGCTGTTATGCAGTTAGAGCTGTCAGAAACACCTGCCTTTTTGTTTCGGAATGTGAAACACGACGGCTTAAACATGGTGTATCGCCGCGATGACGGAAATATTGGTTGGGTTGACCCTGCTGGTCATTCCTCAACCGGTTGAACCAATAGGTCAAAATTACATGGCAAATGATTTGAGTAGCCTCCTGAAGGATGGCGTCATACTGGTTTCGCAATCGGCTGAAAGCCGCAAGCAGATCCTCAACACCATGGCGAATGCCGTCGGTGACAAACTGAATATTGATAGCCGCGACGTTCTTGACGCGGTGATCGAGCGCGAAAATCTTGGCTCGACCGGCGTTGGTGAAGGCGTGGCTATTCCGCATGCCCGGATCGAAGGCCTCAGCGCCCCAATCGGCGTATTTGTCCGCTTGCATGAAGGCGTTGACTTTGACGCAATTGATGGCCGCGAATGCGATCTGATCTTCATGCTGCTCGCCCCGCACAGTTCCGGCGCCGACCATCTACGCGCCCTTGCTCAGGTTAGCCGAACATTTCGAAGCGCAGACATGCGGGCCCGCTTGCGCACCGCCGCCAGCGCTGACGATGTCCGAGCGGTCCTCTGCCCAAAAGCTGCTCAGGCCGACGCCGCTTAAATCACGCCCTCAAAAAATTGTGACTGGCCCTGCGGCCAATCCCATATAACCTGTCCTCCAGATCAGGAATTGGGAGCCGTCATGAAAACACTAAAAACCAGCGCCGCCGCTTTGATTGCCGCGATGGCCTTCAGCCCACTCGCAATCGCCCACGGTCCACCCCTGCCGGCGGCGCAGCAAGCCAAGCAGACACCGGTGATGACCACCGATCTTGGCGACGGCCTGTACATGCTGCAAGGCCGCGGCGGGAATATCGGCGTTCTGGTTGGCGATGACGGCGTCTTCGTGATCGACAGCCAGTATGCCGACATGGCCCCGGCCATCCTCTCCGCAATCAACACTATCGCAGGCGAGAAACCGCGCTATCTGGTCAACACCCACTGGCACGGTGACCATGTTGGCGGCAATGCGATTATTGGCGATACCGGCGCAACCATTATCGCCCATCAAGGCGTTCGTGATCGCGTTACTGTCGATATCACCCGCGACTTTTTCGGCGAAGAAAACACCACCCCTGCCGCCCCGCCAGAAGCTTGGCCGGTGATCACGTTCAACGATCAGATGACACTCTATCTTAACGGCCAGACCATCCGTCTTGTCCATGCGCCCAACGGCCATACCGATGGCGACACGTTCATTGTGTTTGAAGAAGCCAATGTCGTGCACACGGACGATCTGATGTTCAATGGCAGGTTCCCATTCGTAGACGTCACTTCGGGCGGCTCGTTTGACGGTTATATCAACGCCTCAGTGAGGCTCGCCATGATCACTGACGAGGATGTCCGCATCATCCCCGGCCACGGTCCGCTCGCCACCCGCGCTGATCTGAAAATGTCTCTGGCCATGCTCGGCGGCACAGTCGAAGCGGTTGAAGCCGAAATGGATTAAGGCAAAACCATCGATGAAATTCTGGAAACGGGGCCGCTCGCCCCGTGGGCCGAAAAATGGGGTGGCGGCTTCATCAATGAAGAGAACTTTACAAGGCTGATCTATACCGACTTGGCGCGAACAAGACTGAGCCAAGCGGCTGAAGACTAAAAGCGATTAGCCATCATCTGGCTCAGGGCGGTTCTCAACCAGACGAGGATCGCCCGCCGATTCAATCTCTTCCTCATCCAGCGCGTTCCACTCAACGTCCAGCATGAACGTGCGCACGTCGGCAATCGATTGGCTCGCAGCTTCTTCCTGCGGCAAATGCCCGACACCATCATAGACGATCACTTTGGCATTCGCGATCGCGTCGCCAAATCTCTGTGCATGTTCAACCGGCACCAAATTGTCATCGCGCCCCCACAGCACCAGAGTCGGCACCGAAATCGCTGTCATATCCTCAGCCGTCACTTCATCGCGGCCGCCGCGATCTGCCATGATCGCCAGTAAGACCGTGCGATGTCCCGGCGCGCGCGACAGCGAGACATAGCGCTGGACCAGTTCCTCGGTGACAAATGCCGGATCAGTATAGGAATCTTCCAGACCTGACCGGGTCAAAGACGTCATATCGAGATCCTTGAGAACCATACGAGCCACCGGATTAGCCAGAAGTTTGAAAATAAACGGCGACGATTGGCGATCTTCCGCCGTCGACGGCCAACCGCTTGCATCAACCAGAATCAGGCCTTCCAACTTGCCGGGATATCTCAGCGCAAAGTTCCAAGCGGTATTACCGCCCATCGAGCTACCCGCCAGCGTAAAACTCTGAACCTCCAGCTTGTCAGTCACTTGCGCGACGACATCGGCGAACCGGTCAATACTGACCTCGCCAGAACGATCCGTACGCGACAGGCCATGGCCCGGCAGATCAAGCGTAATCACCCGGTAATCCGCCTGCAGATCACGCCGCCAATCTGCCCATGTATGCAGCGAAGCCGAATAGCCATGCACCAGCACTAAAGCAGAGCGATCACGCGGCCCTGTGTCGGTATAATGCACCTTCAAACCATCATCCAAAGTCATGAATTTCGACTCAGGAACCGAATATTCCGCTTCAAGCGTATCGTAGGGAATGTCGGCCCGGCGCATCGCCAACCACCCTGCAGCAAGCACGGCGACGATGGTTAATATGACAGCTAGCGTTCTGCGTAACATCAGTATGTCTCCAAGCAGGCGATTGCCCGTAAAACCGTCAAACACCGGCCCTGTCAAAGTAAAACTTCATATGCCGCACACTTGACACTCCGGGTTCCGGCGAAGTTTCACCACCCGGCTTGCCCCCAGCAATCCATCAATGATTTGCACCTGCCCGATCAGCGGCTCACCGGCGTCCGTGATCAGTTTCACCACCTCAAGCGCCATCAGCGATCCAACCTGCCCGGTTAGCGCGCCCACCACACCAACCTCATCGCAGGCTTCGGCGACCGGCGGCAGTTCCGGCACGAAACAGCGATAGCACGGCGCGCCGTCCACCACGCCAGAGGCAAAGACCGACACTTGCCCGCTCCACCGCGACGCCGCGCCCGAGACCAGCACCCGGCCGCTCTCATGCGCCAACTGATTAAGCCCAAACCGCGTTTCGAAATTATCGCTCGCATCAATCAGGATACGCCCCTGCAGCTCGCACCCCGGTTCAAACCGCTCAGACACGATCTGCACTCGCAAATGTGCGTCTATCGCCCGCAACCGCCCCGCCAGCACCTCAGCCTTCCGCAAGCCAATATCAGCCTCAGTATATTGAATCTGCCGCTGCAGGTTGGACCGGTCGACAACATCATCGTCCCAAAGCTCAATCTGCCCGACCCCCGCCGCCGCCAGATACAGCGCGCAAGGACCGCCCAGCGCGCCCGCCCCAACAATCGAAACCGACGCCGCGCGCAATTTCTGCACGCCTGGTCCGCCAATTTCTTTCAGCAATAGATGCCGTTTGTGGCGCTCAATATCATCCGGAGTCAAAGCCATGATTGTCTGTAAGCTACAGCTCAAAACCTGAGAAGCGTTTTATCCGCAACCTCATGCCGCCGCTGAATCGTCACATTTTGTCCATGCTTTTGCACAAAGTGAACTTCTATTTCGGATTCGTATCGGTTAAGGGCTAGTTGGAGGATGGGTTGATGGCAGAGTCAGATAATCAGTTGAGTCGCGACGAAATATTATATTTCGCCAGCCACCAATCACCCGAATTCGACAATGTCGTCTTGCAATCTGACTATGCCTCACGCGCCGCGCTGAGTTTTTATCGCTTTCGCCGTCTCGGCGGCGGGCGCAGTGGCCGCATCGAAAGCGGCAATGACAGCAATGGCAAAGGCATCCACTACGTCTCCGACCACCCCGAAGTTCGCATCCTCTCCCTCTCGGTCATTGCCCTTCTGATCCTGTTTGAGTCTGCCGCGAACGCCTATTTCTTCGCCCAGCAAAGCGAGTTCGGCCTGTTCGGCGGGCTGTTTCAGGCCGCAGCCGTCTCCCTCGCCAATGTCTCCACCTCATATTTCATCATCGGCTTTTGGGGCCTGCGCCACGCGTCAATGCCGGGCGCACTCAGAAACCCGGACACAGGCAAGCTTCAGCTGTTCACTGATCGCAACATCATCAAATTCTTTGGCTTTGCGGCGATCATTATCGGCGTCATCATGGTGCTGCTGATCAACCTATCTGCCGCGCATTATCGAAACATTCTGGACCTCAAGGCGCTCGGCGATAATTTCCCGGTGTTCGAGACATCGACCTTTCCGCGCTTCCTGATCAGCAAGGACGTCTGCGAGGCCGTTCTGACTTCTGAAATCGGCCCAACCATTGGCAGCGCCACGACCAATGCGATGTGCCGCCCGTTTGCCCTGCACTCGCTTGACGCCATGGTCCTGTTTGCCCTCGGCATGGCGATCTCCGCTCTTGCCACGTTCGAAGGCCGCCGCGCCGATGCACCTTATCCCGGCTTCAGCGACGCCGCGCGCCAGTTCGAACGCTCGCGCCGCGACGTGCAAGACGCGCTCGAAGAATATTATGACAGCTTCGATGACATCGTCGAACGCGCCACGCTGACCCAAGGCGGGCCCCTCGATCACAAACAACGAATGGCCCTGCGCGAAGCTATGGACGACGCGATCATGGATTATAAATTGCTGCTCACCACGGATGGAGATATCCTCCGCGACGAGTTTCAGCTATCCCATGATATCGTCACCAAGATCACACAGAAACCAGCCGAGCCTATGTCGAGACCACCACGCCCTAGCAAAAAATATGAGACGAGCAACGACGAATGAGCCGTCGCCGCAGACGTCAACAGCGCCAGGCGATGATCAATTTCGCCATGGTCATCGCGATCATCGCGGGCGTCATCTATATCGCCTACACCGTGCGCCCGGCGCCATTCGACGAAGACACGCTTTGCCTCGTCTCCGAAACCCTGCCGCCGCACACCGCGATCATTATCGACAAGACTGACGAGTATAGCGAAACCCAAGCCGACCTGATCGCAGCTGTCATCCGCCGCACCCGCGAGCGCCTTGAAGTTGGCGAGCGCATTACCCTGTTTGAGCTTGATGCCAAAGGCCAGTTCGATCCGCGCGGTGAGCTTTCAATGTGTAATCCGGGTCGCGGCGATCAGGTCAATCCGCTATTTCGCAACCCGAAACAGATGGAGGACCGCTACGAGGAACTCTTCGCCAAACCGATGGAAGTCGTGCTCGCGGACCTCGTTGTGCCGAAAGAAGCGCCCAACAGCCCGATCATGGAGGCCCTCGCCCGCCTCGCTCAGACCGAAGCCTTTTCAGATCGCGCCCCGCGCCGCCGCGTCGTCCTGATCTCTGACATGTTGCAAAACTCGGACGTGTTCAGCGCCTATGGCGGCGGCGGCTCAATGCCCGAAAACATGCCTGATTGGCGCGACACCGCCGATGCCATCACCCGAAAATTCGGCACCAGCATGAACGGCGTCGAGCTCGAGATTCGCCTCATCCCCCGCGACCGCTATGTCGACCTGCAACGCGGCGCCCTAAAAGAATACTGGAACAACGTCTTAGGCGACCTCGGCGTAAAGGTAGATTGGCGCGATTTGTAGGGCCTGTTTCCGTTCAGAAGGAGACAATAAAAACTGCTTGTTTTGATTGGTGCAACATACCATAAAATTTCTATGGTAATCGACAGACGCAAAGTAATTATTGGAGTGGCAGGGCTGGCAACAACTCCGCTCATAGGATGTAATCAGAATGCTGCACCAGAAATAAGTGAGGCTATTATGTATGGATTGATTGCCAAAATGACCGCTGTGGATGGAAAGAGGGATGAGCTTTCTGCTATTTTACTTGAGGGATTGCGTGGGATGCCCGGCAACCTGTCCTACATTGTTGCCAATGACCTCACTAATGCCAACGACCTATGGATAACAGAAACATGGGTTAATAAAGCCGCGCATGAGAATTCGCTTACACTTCCTTCTGTTCAAGATGCCATAAAAGCAGGGCGCCCATTAATTGCAGGGATGGAACGCGTTGCAGAAACCCAGCCCATCGGTGGCGAAGGTTTATAGCTCTCATTCTAACGTCCACAGGTGCGCCCGTTGGATACAGTAAGAAACGTTTGGCCTGATGTCCCCTCCGACGCCGAAAGCAGCCCCCTCTCCAATCCCCCTTGGCCAACCGCGCCGCTTCCCGCTAGACTCAACTCCATGACCGAATCCCTTCCTGCCGCCGCTGAGGCCGTGCCTGAAACCATCTACGCCAAGCCTGCTGAGTGGGTGGCCAGCGGCGCTGGCGCGCAGGGCAATCTGTTCCTGACCGGGCGGGCGGGCACCGGCAAGACCACGATGCTGCGCCAGTTCATGGAAGCGGCAGGCGACAGCGCCATCGTCCTCGCCCCGACCGGCGTCGCCGCGATGAATGCTGGCGGGCAGACCCTGCATTCCTTCTTCAAGCTCCCGCCGCGCCTGATTGAGCCGCAAGACATCAAACGCCTGCGCACCGCGCGCCTGATGAAGACCATCGACACGCTGATCATTGACGAAATTTCGATGGTGCGTTCCGACATGCTCGATGCCATCGACCGTTCACTCAAGCTCAACCGCGCCAATAAACGCCCGTTCGGCGGCGTGCGGATGATCCTCGCGGGCGATCTGCACCAGCTGCCGCCCGTGGTGCGCGGCGAGGAAGTGCAGATCCTGCAAGAGCGCTATGGCGGCTCTTACTTCTTCAACGCGCCCGCCTTCAAACAGGCCGAGTTCGCCCTGCTCGCCCTGAAACACGTCTTCCGCCAAGCCGATCCGCGCTTTCTCGCCCTGCTCGGCTCCCTGCGCAAAGGCCGCGTCACCCCGGCCGATGCCTCAATTTTCGACTCGATTGTCAGCACCCGCAGCGCCACTGATGCCAGCGAAACCCATGTCGTGCTGACCCCCAACAATGCCAATGCCTACCGCATCAACCGCGCCCGCCTCGAAGACCTGCCCGGCAAGGAACACATCTTCGAAGCCAGCATCCAAGGCACATTTGACGAAAAGACCTACCCGACCGAAGCCGACCTTGAACTCAAAGAAGGCGCGCGGGTGATGCTAATCAAGAACGATCCCGAAGGGCGCTGGGTCAATGGTTCGCTATGCACCGTTTCGGGCTTTAGTGGCCGCAATGTCGTGGTTGATCTGGATGGCCACAGCTACGAAATCGAACCAGCAGCATGGGAAAAATACAAATACGCCCTCGACCCCGAAACCAAGAAAGTCTCGCGCGAAGTGGTCGGCACGTTCAAACAGGTGCCGCTACGCCTCGCCTACGCCGTGACCATTCACAAGGCCCAAGGTCTGACGCTGGACAAAGTATTCATCGATTTTGATCGCGGCATGTTCGCCCACGGTCAGGCCTATGTCGCCTTCTCGCGCGCCCGCACGCTTGAGGGTCTGGAAATCTCCCGACCCTTACGCCCGCGCGATTTGGTCATGGACCGCGGCGCTTTCGCTTTTGGCAAACTCGACACGCTGGAAGACACCGACGCCTACTTATTGGCGAAATTTGCAAAGGCTGACGATGCACTGGTTTAGATCTATCCTCCTCGCAGGCGTGATGGCAGGTCTCACCGCCTGCTCACAACCACCCGAAACCCCATCAATCGTGGAGGTAACAGACATGCCCGACCTCGCCCCAGACTTGACCGCCCGCGAAACCATCGGTTTCCGCGTCGAACTGATCGGCTCGGACAGCGCTGGGACAGGCAAAATCATCTTCCACGAGCTTGGCGATGGCCGCCCGGTGATCATGTTTGCCAGCCTCGGGCGCGAAGCCAGCGATTTCAACGAACTGGCCCAGACCCTTGCTGATAATGGCTACCACGTCCTCCTCGTCCAACCGCCTTATATTGATGACGCGGTCCCGTCTGCGCGCGAGCCCAATCTGTTCGATCTCGCCAAGGATGTGCAGCCGATCCTGTCGCGTCTCGATCAGCCCGCCATCCTGCTCGGCCACGCCTTCGGCAACCGGCTCGCACGCGCAGTGGCCACGCAATATCCAGATCACACGGCAGGCGTCATCCTGCTCGCGGCGGGCGGTAAACGCCCTATCGCCAGAAAAGCCAGCACCGCCTTGATAGAAAGCTTCAACCCGGCGCTACCCGATGACATCCGCAGCGAGGCCGTGAGCTATGGCTTTTTTGCAGAAGGCAACGCCATACCTAACCATTGGATGCGCGGCTGGCACAGCAAGACGGCGATGATTCAAGGTGACGCCACGCGCGCAACAGCTTCAGAGGATTGGTGGGCAGGCGGCGATACGCCCATGCTGGTCATCTCCGGCGCTCAGGACACAATCGCGCCGCCGCAAGATACAATTGATCTGCTCGAAGCTGAATTTCCAGATCGCATCACTGCCGTGCGATTGGACGGCGCAGGCCATGCTCTGCTGCCGGAAAAGCCAGACGAGATCGCGGCAGCGATCCTCACATGGCTCGAGACCCTACCCGAAAAGGATGCCTCATAATGCTCGGAATTCTTCTGAAATGGATGACAATCGCACTCGCCATCCTCGCCATTTTCAGCGCTCTAACCGCGCTTTATGGCCTGTATGAGCTGAATATCGGGGCCTGCAGCGATGGCTGCGAGACCGCCAATACATTCAGTGCCTACATGTATGTTGGCATGGTCGGTCTGACTGGCTTCGGCGTCTCAGCCCTCGCTGCCCACATGATCGGAAAATCATTCCGGGAAGAAGATTAGGCTAGCCGCGAAATCTCATCGCGCAAGGTGCGGTCGCCGTCTGTGGTGATCTTCTCAAGTACTTTTACCCGGTCGCGCAGTTTCAGAACTTCGCGCTCCATCTCTTCCATCCGGATACGCGTTTCCGCGTCTGCGCCAGAGTTCGATTTTGTCTCGAGCCAAGTTTTCACCACCCCGGCGCCAACTGCGATCAGGACGATCATTACCACCATTGAAAACGGACCATCGACCATGACGAAAAAACTCCTTGCTGCCTAGCTGTTTCTTATTGTTAAACGATATATAGGCTTAACTGAGCAGCAATGCAAGAGCTAGGTTCCAAACCCAATCAAATCGACTCTTTCACGGTGTGATTTTGGTGTGAAGACAAGGAAAAGCCTTTGGTTACTGGCTCATCCCAATTGCAAAAGGTTTTGACGCTGGATTCGCGCCAAAGGCGCGCCGTGAAAGAGTCGATTTGATTGGGTTTGGAGCCTATAGTCCGGTACTGCCAAATCCCCCACTGCCACGGGCTGTATCGCCAAGATCATCGACCTCATTCCAGACAATCCGCGTCACTGGGGCAAGCACCATCTGGCCAATCCGTTCGCCGCGTTTAACTGTGAACGCCTCGGTGCCGTGATTGATCAGAATGACTTTCAGCTCGCCGCGATAATCGCTGTCAATTGTCCCCGGCGCGTTCAGACAGGTCAGCCCATGCTTGGCCGCCAATCCTGAGCGCGGGCGCATCTGTATCTCATACCCTTCCGGGATCGCCACGCTCAGCCCCGTCGGCACCATTTCGCGCTGCCCCGGCGCCAGCACAATCGGCTCGCCTTCCGGCACGGCAGCGCGCACATCCATCCCGGCGGCTCCCAAACTCTCATAGGCAGGCAGATCCAGCCCCTCAAAATGGGCCAGCGGGCGAACGGAAACAATAATATCTGTCATCCCGCCAAAGCGCCGGAGTCGGGCGACGGAGTCAAGCTGAACCTATTCAGCCGCCATCTTGCCAGCTTTGTCACTACCGATCTCATCCGCGATCCGCCGCACCAGACGCGCCGCAACCTCGACCTTGTCCATCCGCGCCCAATGCTCGACGCCGTCCGGCGTCACCAGCGACACTTGGTTATGCGTCCCGCCCATGACATCGCCAGACACATCATTCGCCACGATCCAGTCACAGCGTTTGCGCTTCAGTTTGGCGATGGCCAGCTTTTCGACATCATGCGTCTCGGCGGCAAAGCCAATGATCAGGGTCGGGCGCTGTTTGCGCTTGCGCGACAGCGTCGCCAAAATGTCCGGGTTCTCTGACAGTTCCAGCGTCGGATGCACGGCCTTGCCAGCCTCTTTCAGTTTCATCTTCTTGGCTGCCGCCCGGCTTGGTCGCCAATCCGCCACCGCCGCCACAGACACAAACACATCCGCAGGCAGCGCCGCTTCACAGGCCGCCATCATCTCGCGCGCCGTCTCAATTGACACCAGATCAACCCCGCGCGGCACCTCCAGTGCCACCGGCCCAGACACCAGCGTCACCCGCGCCCCAGCTGCGGCCAGCGCGCCAGCGATTGCATAGCCCTGACGCCCACTTGAATGGTTCGACAGGAACCGCACCGGGTCCAGCGGCTCGCGCGTCGGCCCCGCGGTGACCAGCGCATGACGCCCGGCCAGCGGCCCGCCAGCAAAGCTCAGCACATCCCCGCCTTCCAGCATCGCCTCAATCTTCGCAGCAATTTCTGGCACTTCCGGCAACCGCCCCGGTCCAAACTCACCGCACGCCATTGCGCCCTCATCCGGCTCCATCACCGTGACGCCGTCGCCGCGCAGCGTCGCGACATTGCGCTGCGTCGCCGCGTGCTGCCACATCCGCACATTCATTGCCGGCACCATCAGCACCGGCTTGTCGGTGGCCAGCAACGTGGTTGAGGCCAGATCATTGGCCAAACCGCCTGCCGCTTTCGCCATCAGGTCCGCCGTCGCCGGACAAACCACAACCAGATCGGCTGAGCGCGACAGCTGGATATGGCCCATATCGGCCTCATCATCCAAATCGAACAATTCAGTAAAACATTTCTCGCCCGACAGCGCCGAAACCGACAGCGGCGTGACGAATTCCTGCCCGCTACGCGTGACGATACAACGGCTGCCAATCCCGCGCCGCGATAGCTCGCGGATCAGTTCCAGCGACTTATACGCGGCGATCCCACCGGCTATAATCAACAAGATGCGCTTCTCGGTCATCGGTCCCAACTTGGGTTAACTGCTCTAACTTAAGCTAATATCGGGCCATTTGGCACGAAACCTATGAAAAAACGACCACACAGATGCGTGAGATTGCATCTAATACGTAAAAACCCCGCGAGCGAACTCGCGGGGTTTCTTTAGTGATCCGGGCCTGTCTCTCTCTCGTGTGTGCGTTCAGGGATAGAGAGATCAGGTGTAGTGAGACAGACCCGGAAACTTGTATCGGGGCTAGATCAAGGCGCGGCGAAGATCACTTGCAAGCCTGATCCCATCGACGCCTTGAGGGTCATCTCGACGCCGCCAGCTTCAACCTGAACGCCGTTGCCAGAGAAGCTGGCGAGTGCGGCAATGCTCAGGGAAATCGCGACGAGGGCTGAAGTTGTCATGCCGCTTTTGATGGCTTTGGCTGGTATCTTTTGACGTGTCATGGGTTTTCCCCTTTATCCTTAGCTTGCTTGGTTAAATTCTAATTCTGTTCGAGATCGCGGAAGGCTTTCTTGAGCCGCCACTCTTCAGAGGTGACGTTGCGCTCGAGGCCGCGAAGCCGGTCTTCCAAATCCATGAAAGTATATTTCAGACCAGAAGCGGTCATCCGTGGGCGGTCTGATACATTGCGCCAGAAAGCCTCTTCGTCGGGGGCCATGGTGCGGCCACCGATGGGTGCTTTCGGGGTGATCATCGCCATCACGATATAGGCAATGATGACAAACGGACCGGCGAGAACAAAGAAGCTGACAACGGTCAATATTCTGACCAGTGTTGGTTCCCATCCGAACCGCTCGGCAACTCCGCCACATACGCCCAGCCAGACTTTGTCAGTGCGCGAACGTAACAGGCGCTTTGGGTTGGGTGAACGGAACATTTGCTCTTGGTCTCTTGGTTCGAAATTGTCATCCCGGAACGGGCGGTGAGGGTGTCTCTTTCTTCGTTTACTCATTTGTCTAGTCCTCAAATCTGTCTGTTGTGCGAGGGCGGCGGCGGCGTGCGGGGGCCGGTTCTTCGTCCTCTTCTGCCGCATCCATCAGATCTTCCATCGTCTCGATCCGGCGTTCCATTGCCTTGGCAGAGCGCCAAAGGTCTTCCAGCATCCGCTCATCGTCTGGCATCAGGGTCTTCTGCTTCCGCCACAGCGTGATGTAGTGAAACACCATGGCTGGGAAAAATACGAAGATCGAAAGAATTGCGACCAGCGGAATAAGTACTTCAGGTCCGTCCATTAGCTTTCAACTCCTGCCGCCTTGCGGCGGTCTTCAAGATGCAGAGCGATCAGGCCCGGCGTGGTGACGACGATCAGAAAACCGCCCAGAAACAAGAAGGGTACCAACATGATCTAGCCCTCCTTCTTTTCAGTCTTAACCACTTTTGGCGTCGATTTCGCCCCTGATCTGCCACGTGACTTTTTCAGAGCCTCAAGCTCGGCTTCAATCTCATCATTCTGCTCAAGCGCTTCAAATTCAGCTTCCAGCGTCGGCGTGTAGCCTTTGATCGTGTCGGCATAGGCCTCCATCTCATCAACCTTACGCTCAACTCCGGCATAGCGTGCCAGTGCATCATCAACGCGGGTGTCATAAGTTTGGCTGCGCACCCGGATACGTTGCTCGGCGGCGTCGCGGCGCATCATCAAAGAGCGATGCTTGGCTTTCGCCTCGTCCAGCTTGGCTTGCAGACGGGACAGGTCGTCCTGACGCTTCTCAAAAGCTTCTTCGGCCAGATCCATGGCTTCCTGGCGGCGGCCAATTTCAATATCGGCTTTCTGCTTGGCAACCAGTGCGCCTCGGGCCAGATCTTCGCGGCCCTTGTCGATGGCGAGACCAGCTTTGATCTCCCAGTCGTCACGGACATTGGTATAGTGCGTGATCTCACGTTCCATCTCTTTCTTGTCAGCCATGGCGCGGGCTGCGGCGGTGCGAACTTCAACCAAAGTATCTTCCATTTCCTGAATCATCAGGCGGGCGATTTTTTCGGGATTTTCAGCACCATCCAGAATGGCATTGATGTTTGAATTGATAATGTCGCCGAGGCGAGAAAACATACCCATGATAATATTCCTTTTATTGTCTCTTGGGAGGATTAGGGGGGAGGGAGTGGAGGGGAGGAAACGCTTGCATCTACACTGGCTGATTGTTCAGCTCTTAGAAGAAGAAGCCGCCGAGAAAGACACCGACGATGAAAAACATCCAGGTCTCTGCGGACCGGGTTGAGAGGTAACGGCCAAATCTGCCACTCTCGCGGCGGGCCTCATCGTAGCGGTTGTCATAAGAACGGTCGGTCATTTTTTTGTCCTTCTTGGTTGGCGGCCCGGATGGCCACCGATGCCATAACTATTTCAAGTCCCGTGCCAGTTTTTGATTAAGCCTGTAGAGCTTTGTATTTATTGGACATTACCAATAATCCGCACACCCCGAACTCCATGATTCTGCATATTTGACTAAATATATTAGTTGTTTTGACCATAGTTTTTAGCTATATACGCCACATGATCTCTACTCAGACCCCGCAACTCATCGGTGAAGCCCCGTCTTGGTTGGCGGCGCTTGAACATGTCTCGCGCCTCGCCCCGCTTGATCGCCCGGCTTTGATCATTGGCGAGCGCGGCACCGGTAAAGAGTTGATTGGTGAGCGCACCCACTTCCTGTCACGGCGCTGGGAAGGCCCGTTCATCAAAGTCAATTGCGCCGCTCTGTCGGAAGACCTGCTCGATAGCGAACTGTTTGGGCATGAGCGCGGGTCGTTTACCGGCGCAACCGAGCGCCGTCTCGGCCGCTTCGAACTGGCCAATGGCGGCACGATGTTTCTTGACGAGATTGCCACTGCCTCAATGCAAGTTCAGGAAAAACTGCTGCGCGTGGTTGAGTATGGCGAGTTTCAGCGCCTCGGCGGCGAGAAAGTTCTCAGCACCGATGTCCGCGTCGTCGCCGCCACCAATGTCGACCTGCCGAGCCGCGCTGCCAGCGGGCATTTCCGCGCTGATCTGCTTGATCGTCTCGCCTTCGACGTCATCACCCTGCCCCCGCTGCGCGCCCGGCCCGGCGACATTTCCCTCCTCGCAGATTTCTTTGCCCGCCGTATGGCCCGCGAGCTAGCCGAAGACTTTCCCGGCTTTTCCCCCTCCGCCATCGCTGCGATGGAAAGCCATGACTGGCCCGGCAATGTCCGCGAGCTACGCAATTTCGCCCAGCGCCTGACCTACCGCGCGATCGCCGCGCGCGAGACCGATCCGATCCGCTTCGACCCAAGCGCCATGGACCCGTTCAACTCGCCCTTCCGTCCGGCCTCCAGCCTATCCGCTGCCCCCACCACAATATCGCCAACGCCGCAAACCCCGGCAGGCCTCGCGCCACCTGACCCCGACCTGCCGTTTGAAGACCAACTGCGTCTGTTCGAAACCGGCCAGATCGACACCGCCCTCGCCGCTTCCGACGGTCACCAGGGCAAAGCCGCCAGCCATATGGGCCTGACCTACCACCAGTTCCGCGGCCTACTCAAAAAACACGGCTACACCAAAGGCGCCGGCAAACCCGTCCCGCCAGAGAAGAAACCAATCCGGTCGATGTAGGGGAGAGCGCTAGCTGCGCTTATCTTCCTTGCCGCCTTTGAGCACAAAGCGCAGGTCGCAATAGCCGCAGATCACCACGTCATCGTCGCCCATCTCATACCAGACCTTGGGATGGCCGAGCGCGCCGCCGCCGCCATCGCAAGATACTTTGCGGCTCTCGGTGATCACAGTCTCAGGCGTCTCGGTCTTGGGCATCAGGCTCTCTCATTGCATCAAACATTTCCCCTCCGCCATACGCCGCTGCGCCCCAAATCGTCAATTGGCCTATCAACCGCAGGCCAGCGCCCCTATATCCTCTCAGACTGAGTCCCGCTGGAGCCCATATGTCTGCACCTGAATACGCCATCGAAGCCATTGGGCTGACAAAAACCTATTACGCATCAGGCAAAATGCCGGAAACTAGAGCGCTCAAAAGCATCGACCTGAAGATCAGGCGCGGCAGTATTTTCGGCCTGCTCGGCCCGAACGGCGCGGGCAAGTCGACCTTCATCAATATCCTTGCCGGTCTGGTCACCAAAACCGGCGGCACCGCCAAGATCTGGGGCCTCGATATCGACAAGCAGCCGCGCTCCTCGCGCGCCGCGATTGGCGTCGTCAACCAAGAGATCACCATGGACCCGTTCTTCACGCCGATACAGGCGCTGGAGCTGCAAGCGGGCTATTACGGCGTGCCCAAATCGGAGCGCCGCTCAATGGAAATCCTCACCGCGATGGGGCTCGATGACAAGAAGGACGCCTATGTCCGTCAGCTGTCCGGCGGCATGAAGCGCCGTCTGATGGTCGCCAAAGCCCTTGTCCACAACCCGCCCGTGCTGATCCTTGATGAGCCGACCGCAGGCGTCGATGTTGAGCTACGCCGCTCGCTCTGGGCCTATGTCCGCGAGCTGCACGCCAATGGCACGACGATCATCCTGACCACGCACTATCTCGAAGAAGCCGAGGAGTTGTGCGACGAGATCGCAATCATCAGCCATGGCGAAGTTCTGGCTCAAGAGCCGACCCCGCAACTGCTCTCGCGTCTCGATCACCGCCTGCTCAAGATCACCCCGCGCGAACCGCTCAGCACCGTCCCGGAGAGCCTGAGCGCCCTCGACGCCCTAATCACCGATGACGGCGTGCTCTGCATCAAGTTCCGCAACACCGATACCGGCATTGGCCGCCTGCTCGAACAAGTTCGCGACGCCGGCATCAGCATCGCTGACCTGTCCACCGAACAACCCAACCTAGAAGACGTCTTCATCGCCATGACCACCGAGGCCGCGTAGCGCGCGCGCAGACTACATCGCCCGCCCGCCGCTGACCTGAAGTATCTCTCCGGTGACCCACGCCGCATCATCCGACGCAAAATACAGCGCTGCAGAAGCGACATCATCGACACTCCCCGCACGCCCCAATGGCGTACCCGCGATGGCCGCGTCCCGTCGCTGGTCCAGACCAACCTCGAAATAAAGATCAGTCTCTACCGCTGCCGGGGCGACCGCATTGACGGTGATGCCGCGCGGCCCCAGCTCCTCTGCAAAGCTCTTCGTCAGCGAATTCCCAGCCGCCTTGGTCGCGCCATAGACGGCGCCGCCCGCACCGCCTTTGGCCGCAATCGACGTGATGTTGATGATCCGTCCGCCCTCTGACATATACGGCGCCGCAGCTCGGATTGTTTCAATCAGCCCGAATACATTCAGCTCAAACTGCGCAACAAGATCGCTGCGCGTAATCTCCTCAAGCGACTGCAGCGAAGCCCATCCGGCATTGTTGACGAGAATATCGATCCGTCCAAACGCCTCACCAACCCGAGCAACCATGTCATCAATCGTAGCGGTTTCGCGCAGATTGCCGCGAACCGCGATCGCCTGACCGCCCGCCTCTACGATCTGCACCACCACCGCTTCTGCCTTTTGCGGGCTGCTATGATAGTTGACCGCCACGCTCGCACCCTCGGCTGCAAACCGTTTGGCAATCGCCGCGCCGATGCCGCGTGACGCCCCAGTGATCAGCGCCGTCTTCCCGTTCAATTGCATGAATATCTCCATTTCAATGATCATTTACAGACTGGACATATCGCATCCCTCCTGACAGCATTATGTCAGGAGGGATCATGCGCCGAGCCGATAGATTATTTCGCCTGATTGGCCTTATGCGCGCGCAAAACCTGACCCGCGCTGAGGATTTGGCAACCGCATTGGAAGTCAGCGTCCGAACGATATACCGGGATATTGCCCACTTGCAGGGATCAGGCCTCCCCATCGAAGGGGCGGCTGGCATTGGCTATTTGCTCAGACCGGGATTTGATCTGCCAGCAATGACTTTCACCCACGAGCAGTTGGATGCCCTCGCGCTGGGTTTGAAATTTGTCGAGGAAGCCGGTGATCACGGCATGGTCATGGCCGCGAAGGAGGTCCGGGCCAAACTTGAAAACGTCCTGCCCGAAGGCTCAAAATCCATATTGTCCAAAGCCCCGTTCTTTGCGGCTCGTCGCGGCTTCCGCGCCCCAGTGTTCGCGGCCTTGTTGCGCCGAGCCATACGCGAGCGCCTGACCCTGAACATCACTTACAAACAGCCCCACACCGCCGCCACATCAAGACATGTCCACCCCTTGTCGCTGACGGTTTTCTCCGAAGGCTGGATGATGGCGGCTTGGTGCGAACTGCGAGAAGACTTTCGTTACTTCAGATTGGACCGGATAATTGAAGTCTCACCATCAGGCCGAACCTTCCCGATTGATCCGGCCAAGTCACTCACCACGTTTCGAAAGCAAAAAGCGCATAGCACCGCAGCTTACACCTGACACACCAGCCTTCTATTCGTTGCTACAGGCATCTTTCACCGCCGAAATGGTTGACTGCAACAACTCCACGAACACGTCTTTCTTGTCAGCGGTCACGTGGCCAACCATGGTGACGTCATATTCTGGAATCGCGAAAGCGAACGTCAGATAGCCGAATGTATCGCCCGTGTGTCCAACCAGTTCTGTACCAGTTCGCCCCACAAGAATTTCTGCGCCTGCCCCCGCAAGTTGCCGTGGCCGGTCTCTTTGCACCCGGTCGGCAAGCATCGCCGTGCCAATTGAGGCAAGCTCCCCGCCCTGCAAGAACAGCGCCTGCAAATACCGATTCAAATCCGACGATGACGCAGTGATCCCGCTATCAGCTCCGGTATTTTCGGCATATTTCCAAGTGTCTGCATTGGGGCGCAACACCGTACCGTAGCCATGAATAGTGTCGCCCGGGTGCTGCGTATGGTAGCGCGTTTCAGTCAGCTGAAGCGGTTCGATCACCTGAGACTGGATCAACTCGCCAAGGCTTTGCCCGGTGGCGCTTTCGGCAACCAGCGCCAATATCTGATAGTTCGTGTTCGAGTAGGAGTAGGCCTCGCCGGGCTCGTTCGTCGCGCTTCGGCGTCTGGCGACTTTCAAGGCGCGATCACTGGTAATCGGCTTTGTCCAATCGATGAACAAGTAGGAACGAGCGTCGTAATAGTCGGGCACACCGCTCGTATGATTGAGCAATTGGCGAAGGGTTGCCTCACCGTTTGGAACGCCGTCAATCTCGCCATGCGTCAGATAAGCCGTCGCAGGCCTATCAAGGTTCAGCCGCCCTTGCCCGGCGAAAATGTGGATAACGGCGCCCGTATAGAGCTTCCCAATACTGGCAATCCTCAATTCCTCATCCAGCGGCATAGCAGCTTTGGTTTTGCGGCTGGCAACCCCCTTCGCTTGCCGGAATGAGACACCGCAACCTTGCACATCGAGAATGGCGCCAGCTCTTGTCCCCTCGGCCGCCCGCGACACCGCCTGCTCCAGCGCCTCTACAGGAGAGCTAGGCGTGGGATAGTTTTTTTCCGGCGCGGCGCAATTGGTTGCGAGCACAGCAAACGCGGCGAGTAAGTATAGGCGCATGGGGTTCCTCCTGAATATATATGGAGTATAACGCCTTTTGCGGTGCGATTATCGGCTGATTTGAGCAAAACAATTGCGATATTCGTCACAGAGAAGAGGCTTGGAGGTGAAATTCGTCATATGAGTTTAGACCGGTTCGATTTGGCGATTCTGGATATCGTCCAGAAAGACAATCAGCGCTCCCATGCCAGCATCGGTGATGAAGTGAGCCTTTCAGCTTCGTCCGTGAGGCGGCGGCTGTCTGCGATGCGCCAAGCGGGTGTCATTGTCGCGGACGTTTCACTCACTGATACCTCGAAATGCGGATTGACCTTCATAACTTCAGTTTATTTCGAGCGTGAAGATCCAACCATCTACAGCGCGTTCCGGGCCCAGATGCGCGATGAAGTCGTCGTATCGCAGTGTTACACGGTCTCGGGCGACATGGATTTCGTCCTGATTGTCCACGCCGAAAACCCGGAAGCTTACGAGCAATGGGGCGAACGCACACTGATGACCAATCCGGCGGTGCGCCGCTATTCCACATCGATTGTCTGGTCGCGCACCAAGTTTACGACCCGCATCACACCGATACCTGCCCAAGAAGGTTGATCAGGCTTCAATGGGCCCACTGCCGTCTTTAGGCTCCGGTTGCTGTAGCCTCATTAGACTTCGGGGAACAGCACTTCAGGGTTCATCATCGTCTTGATCTCGAGCACATTGTTATTCGGATCGGCGATGAAGAAAGTCTCTTGCTCGTATTTCTCGCCTTTGAAGCGGCGATAGGGTTCATCAATATATTTGAGCCCCGCAGCGGCGATACGGTCTTTAACCGCGTCAAAGTCTTCCTGGGTCAGATGAATCCCGAAATGGGGGACGAGCACCGCGCCCATCTCGACATCATGGCGGACGACCGGCATCTGCTCTTCGCTTTCATGCAAAGTCAGCTCATTGCCCCAGAAATTGACATCGACCCAGCGCCCCTCTTCGCCATTACCAAGGGTGCAACCGAGAACATCGGTATAAAACTTCACGGTCGTGCCGAGATCGCCAGCCGGAATGGCGAGATGTAAAATAGCAGACATGGATCATTCCTATTTAGTTTCGTTTGTAACTAAATAGAGGCAATAGGGGGGAAGAGGGAAGGGCCACGGGGTTAGAGTTTCCGAGATTGATGACGCGGCCTATTAGTCTGGAAACCTTCGACAGCCCCTCTATCCCCCAAGTTTTCCCCACACTCATTGCCATCCAGAGAATCAATCCCCGCCCTTCTGGCCCGTGATATACTCGGCCCCATGGAAGAGTTTGATCATATCGGCGCGTGTACGGCGCGCGGCTGGGACATCGCTGCGAACCTGATCGCCAGTCTCAGCTCCGCGCTGTCGCCAACCCGCACGGTTACCGGCGTCGCCCGGCGCGAGGCGCTAGCTTTGCTGCGGGTCGCCGAGGCGATGGTGCGGCGTATTCTGCTGCTGCTCGCAGGGCAGCTACAACCGGCCAAACCGCGCGCGCCCCAGCCCCTGCCCGACTTCACTTTGATGACCAGCCCAGCCGACCCCGCGCCGCTGTTCCTCCTGACCGAACCGCAAGCCAGCTGGCCGCAGATCAGCGCCGCCAGCGGCCCGCGCATCCGCCTGCTCGATGACGCCCCGCTATCGCAGCCCAGCGCCGAGCAGCCAGACCCCACCGACCCAAACGCCCGCTTCTGGCAGCGCCTGACCGCGCTCAGCCACGTCCTCAATCATCGCCACAAACATCTGCGCCGTATGGCCAG
>Ga0256847_1000589_pt1 | contig 22155 bp, 17 predicted proteins | sample TeddybearmetaG_FD_189099 | JGI IMG/M metagenome (GOLD analysis project Ga0256847, IMG submission 189099) | Hydrothermal vent microbial communities from East Pacific Rise, Pacific Ocean - Teddybear | ecosystem: Environmental > Aquatic > Marine > Hydrothermal vents | place: Pacific Ocean: East... | reverse complement strand
TAAAGGCGGCGAAGGCAAATGCGGCGAAGATAAAGGCGGCGAAGGCAAATGTGGTGGTGCAGCTTAGGCTAAGCCCAGCAGTAGCTATCTATTGCTGATTGCATAGTGCAATACCCTATTCATGGTGCCGGGCTCGGCCTGCGGAGAGCATTGCTGTCCGATATCGCTGAGCTTGATGACAATGCGATAAATTTTGTCGAAGTGGCACCTGAAAACTGGATTGGAGTTGGCGGTCGATTTGGCCGCCAGTTTCGATCTCTAACGGAACGCTTTCCACTTATCTGCCATGGTCTTTCCCTGTCCATAGGTAGTCCTGCACCACTCGATACAACATTGCTAAATGATATAAAGAAGTTTATGCGCCAGCATGGTGCATTGTTGTATTCAGAGCATTTAAGTTACTGTGGCGATCACGGGCAACTCTACGACCTGATGCCCATTCCATTCACAACAGAGGCTGTAAGCTACGTGGTGGATCGGATAAAACGCGCGCAGGACATTCTAGAGCAACGCATTATTATGGAACACGTTTCCTATTATGCTGCTCCAGGCCAGGAGATGAGTGAGATTGAGTTCTTGAATGCTGTTCTTGAAGGCGCGGATTGTGATTTGTTGGTTGATGTGAATAACATTTATGTAAACAGTGTTAATTTTGGATACGATGCTGATACGTTCCTGCAATCTCTTCCTCGGCATAGAGCGGCATATGTCCACATTGCAGGACACTATGTAGAAGCAGAGGACCTCAGAATAGACACACATGCCTCCGATGTCATCGAACCGGTATGGAAGCTTCTGGATCAAACCTACGAGTTGTTTGGAGTACTGCCCACGCTATTGGAAAGGGATTTCAATTTTCCAGGAATGCAGGCACTCCTGAGTGAAACCGATAGAATAAAAGCTGCTCAGTCTCGTGCCAGCACCCGGTAGCAACCTTCCACATTTTCGTCAGATTCAACTGGAATTTGCGGCACATATTAGAAATCCTGCCACGTCAGACTGCCCTGGCGACGTTGATTCCAGGCGAATGCAGATTTATATCGACTTGTTTTACAACAATATCGAAAATTTTCTGGCAAACAACTTTCCTATCGCCAAGAAAGTCTTATCTGATGAGCGCTGGGACAAATTGGCCAGAGAATATGTGCATAAGCATGTTGCACACTCCCCCTATTTTTTGGAAATACCCGAAGAGTTTTTGAAATTTTTGGAAAACCGGGAGGACAATGAAGATTTGCCACCATTTTTCCGCGAATTGTGCCATTACGAATGGGTAGAGCTTGCGCTGGATGTATCCGAACTGGAAATTCCCGACTCAGGCATCAAACTGAACGGTGATTTATTAACAGATATGCCGGTTGTTTCTCCCCTTGCCTGGTCTTTGGGCTACAAGTACCCTGTACATCAGATCGGTGAGCAACACCAGCCAACAGAATTGAACGAACAAATAGAGTATTATTACGTGGTGTATCGCAACCGAAATGACAAAGTAGGTTTTGTTGAGTCGAACGTTGTGACGGCTCGAATGCTACAGTTACTGGTAGAGGCAAATGTAGATTCCGGTGCCAAAGTGCTGGATATCATCGCCGCTGAACTGTCGGGCTTAAGTTCAGATCAAGTGATACAGGGTGGGCTTCAGACTTTAGCGAAATTCAGACGCCTGGATATCATTTTAGGTACTCGAATTTAGTTCTGCTTCTCAGGAAAGGATACGTTAGTGAAATTTTCTTTGTGGTTGCTTTTAACAGGTTTGCTTTGTCTTTTAGGTCCCCATCTGAGTGCAGAGGACGTAAGTGATCCGTGGGAGGGAATGAATCGCAAAGTTTATGCGTTCAATACCAAAGCAGATAACCTGTTGTTAAAGCCGGTGGCAAAAGCATACAAAAAGGTATTGCCTTCGCCCATTCAGGTGGGAATAAGCAATTTCTTCAGTAATTTTGGATATCCTATTGTCGTCGTAAATCAGTTTTTGCAAGGCAAGGGCAAAAAGGGGCTTGCGGATACCGGTCGATTTTTGGTTAACACAACACTGGGTATTGGCGGCTTGTTTGACCCAGCAACCGGGATGGGTTTAACCGAGCATAACGAAAGTTTTTCCCAGACCTTTGGGAGATGGGGTATTGCTAGTGGTCCCTACCTTGTACTTCCTTTCTGGGGGGCTTCAACTGTTCGCGGAGGAGCAGGGGCACTAGGAGATGTATTTGCTCACCCGATGCGCTATATAGTTACCTCCGATCCTCTTCTATATGGGCTAACTGGAACAAACTTGTTAAATAAACGAGCTGAGCTACTGGATCTGGAGAGTTTTCTTCTAGGTGACAAGTACATATTTTTAAAGGATGCATATCTGCAACGCGAAGAGTTTCTCATCAATGATGGTGAAGTTGATGACCCTTTTGCAGACGATGATTTTTAACTGGTAGAACCTCCAGGGCTTCAATCGTAAACTCAGACACAGTCGGGCTTGTTTTTCATCGCTTAGGAGAGTAAATTCCGCGCCCAATAGCGTAAGCGCCAGCGGTATATACCAGTTATTTTATGACCGTTCTTTTGGTTCAGCCTGAAAGTGATCTCCCGGCAATTCAAGCCCTTGAATTTTTGGTCGGAAATGACGACGTCCATAGCGTTACCGGGCTGGACGCGGCTTTTGAATACGTTCCAGACGAAGACGTTGAGTTAGTTCTGGTAAATTCGTCCCGCTTGACTGCACTGGATGACTGCAATGCATTGTTGGAAATGTACCCGGGTTTGTCAGTGGCGGCAGTGCTTCCGCACCAAATTCTGAACCAGAAAGTATTGCAGCAGGCAATGCAGATTGGTCTGGTGGGCGTAATTGAAACAGGTTCAGATACAGTATTTGCGCCTGCAGATATGATACAAAAACTAATTGGACGCGTCAGGGCTCGACAGAATTATGTGCAGAGTAAGTCTACTGATACAACGCTTGAGCATGCAAAAGAACTTGAACACGACCAGCAGGCAGGTAGTTACATTCAATCCAGGATGTTACCAGATACGCCGCAACAGTTTGAAGACTATTTGCTGAAGCACAAACTGGTACCAACATTATATATGAGTGGTGATTTTGTAGATTATTTCAGAATCTCAGAACATCATTTTTTGTTTTATATGGCTGACGTATCTGGCCATGGTGCTGGATCCGCATTCGTTACGGTGTTGTTAAAAAACTTTTCCACTCACCTTTGTCATGATTACACGACAGAAATGTTGCATCAACCAGGCGCTATACTGGCGCGGTTGAACGAGGAGTTGCTTTGGAACCGGTTGGATAAACATGTGTCTATATTCATGGGAATAGTGGATATGCAGGAGCATGTATTGCATTACTCCAGTGCGGGACATTTCCCAAATGCGATATTGGCAACTGGAAGTGAGAGCCGGTTCATAGAAATGACAGGTAAACCGGTGGGACTTTTTGAAAATGTGAACTATGCGTCGGCCAGGCTTGTGTTGAAGGACGATATTCAACTAATACTTGTCTCGGATGGCATACTGGATTTGTTACCGGGTGAGAGCCTGGCTGCCAAAGAGCAGATTCTTCTGGAAAATGTTGTGCAGGCAAAACGCGAGCACCGGGATATCTGGGAATATTTTGAGCTACCGGAGATTTTTGACGGAAGCGATGATGTATCGTTTCTAAGCATTTCCCGAGACGGTTTGAGCTGTAGGTAGTACGTTTGTAGTAAAAGGAGAAGTGGTAAAGTGGACGGTCGTATTCTGGTAGCACACCATGATGGTGTGTATCTAATGAAGTTTACCGGGGATGTTCGAGTAACCCTGTGTACAACTGTTGATTCATTCCTGGACTCCATGTTTAGGGATGTATTGTTTAAATCCGTCATTGTAGATTTAAGTGACGCGGAATGTATTGACAGCACTTCACTTGGGATACTGGCAAAATTGTCGATTCAGGCCCAGAGTCGTTTTGATTATTTACCGGTGCTTGTTTCTATTAATCCAGATATCACCAGATTGCTCAAGAGCATGGGGTTTGAAGATGTCTTTCAGATCGTTGAAGACAAAATCGAAAATGCTGACCAGCTAGGCGAATTGCCAAAAATCAATTCAAGTGACGAAGATATACGTAAACGTGTGATCGAGGCGCATCGAATTTTGATGGCGATGAACGAAAACAATCGAGCAGCGTTTCATGATCTTGTTGAAACTCTCGAAGCAGCTTCCTAGAGCTCGGGGTAAGCCTGTAATTTCTTGGCTTGCAACTTTGAAAGAATGAAATCCTTGTGCGAAATATAAAGTAGCTCTGCAATATTTCGAATCGTGTGTTCTTCGTATTTGTGAATGTCCTCGTCGGCAAGTGCCAGGCGCCACATGGCTAGCACTAATTCGTATTTTTGTCCGGCATTGAAGTGGTCATTAATTTCACGTGTAAAACTGTACATGGAAATACTATCTTTCTGGGCTTGTATTGCACTTTTGCTAATCTCGCTCACTTGCTCTTTGGTGAGGTCAAACAGTTTGCTCAGCGCGGCTTCAACGTGGTCTATTTCGTCTTTACTGATATCGTGATCTGCCCATGCGACTTCATAAAGCAGAATGGCTGCAGCTGATGGTATTAGGAATAGATCCTCTTCATCTGTCTCATTGCTTGAACTGGCAAACAGATTCTTTAGACGCTTTAGCATAGTTGTTTTACCTGTTGTTTATCTAAATCCCGAACCTTCTTCAAAGCGTCATACAACACTTCAATACCAGCGCCAGTGAGACGGGCATTTTCAGAGAGATGGCGACGGTAACTTTTTGCTCCGGGTATGCCGTTGAACAGGTTTAGCAGATGGCGAGTTATCGATTGCAGCCTGGTGCCGGTACTCAGTTCTTGATGGACGTAAGGCATATATTCCTCCAGCGCTTCTCTTGGGCTAATAGTTCTTGCGATACCAAACACTGCATCTTCCAGTACAGGAAGCAACAATGGGTTTTGATAGGCTGCACGCCCTAACATTACGCCGTCTGTATGTTCAAGAGCTGTAAGGGTTTGTTGCGTATTCTGTATCCCGCCGTTGATGACAATTGTTAAACCTGGGTACTTTTGTTTGATTTTGTACACGCGTTCAAAATTCAGGGGAGGGGCGTGCCGATTTTGTGCTGGAGACAGACCTTTAAGCATCGCTTTACGTGCATGGATAATAAAAACAGTAACGCCTGTTTCTGCGACGCATGAAATAAACCGCTCCAAAAACTCGAAGGAATCTTCATCGTCAATACCGGTTCGGCATTTTACGGTTACCGGAATATCTACATAATTTTGCATTTCACGAACACAGGAAGCAACCAGTTCGGGCTGCTTCATCAGGCAGGCGCCGATAGCGGCTTGTTGTACGCGGCTGGAGGGGCAACCAACATTGAGATTAACCTCGTCAAACCCATGAGCCTGGGCGAGTTCACTGCATTGAGCCAGATGTTGGGGATTGGAGCCCCCCAGCTGCAGGGCCAATGGTTTTTCTTCTGCACTGTACCGCAAGAGGCGATCAGGATCGGAATGGAGCAGTGCACCAGTCGTTAACATTTCTGTATAGAGGCGTGTTTTGGGTGCTAACAAACGATGAAGTCGCCGACAGTGACGATCAGTCCACGCCATCATAGGTGCAACGCATAATTTGTAATCTTTCCGGGACCCGTTAGACATGCGGGTACTCCAGTAAATAAGGGGACACACCTTGGGTAAGCTGGGTGATTATGCAATCCCAAAATAAAAACTGCAAATTGGGCAGAAAATGCACGTGTGCGACATCCAGCCTATCAGCAACAGCCAGGGCTTGAGGCACCAGGAGCTAGTATCAATCAGTACCACCGGAATCTGGTAACGTGATGCGTCATCAACCAAAACACTTTCGAATTCTGGCCTATCGCCGTTTCACATGGGTGATTAAAATTCAGCACAGTTTTGGAATAACCAATACTTAGTTGAAAATGGATGCAGGTTGAAAGACTCCCAATGTAAAAACTTGACCTTATGTTGATAAAAAGTTGCGTGGATATCAGGTGACGAAACCAACTGAAAGCAACAATTCCGGTTGATTTCCCCGGAGATTGTTTTAGGGTAAATATTGGGAATACTCACGGGAAACAAAACTTATGAAAGAAATTCAGCTAATTGTGGTGTATCTGTTCTGTACTCAGTTATCCATCTACGCCGCCGTTAGTTCCGAGAAGCACCCTCAGAGCAAACCTGCAACTGCACACACCATTGCTGCAAACAAAGCCCACGCTGACCGACTAAATTTTGAAGATCGTCGCGCCTTCGCGCTCAATCGCAAAGGACTGATAACACGTCTGAATGCCGAAACTGATGCAATTTTGCATGCTGGCTTCGACTTTATTGGTGCAGAGACGCCTGATACTGTAAATCCTTCGTTGTATCGACAGGCCCGTTTGAATCAGGAAGCAAATGGTTTGTATGAAGTTACTGACGGTATCTACCAGGTAAGGGGAACCGATCTTTCTAACATGACCTTGATTCGTGGAGAAACCGGATGGATTTTATATGACGTATTGTTAACCAGAGAAGCTGCTGTAAAGTCCCTCAGGTTTGCCCTGGATAATCTTCCAGAAGGTGGAGATTTACCAGTTACAGCAATGATCTACTCTCATTCACATGCAGATCATTTTGGCGGTGCGCGTGGTGTGGTCGATCTTTACCCTGATATTCCAGTATATGGTCCTGAAGATCTTACACAGGAAATTGTCGATGAAAGTGTTCTAGCGGGTAATGCTATGTCGCGTCGCGCAGCATATCAATATGGTGCGACCCTGAAAATTAGTGAAACCGGAATAGTGGATGCAGCATTAGGAAAGGGACTTTCTAAAGGGACAATATCTTATGTTAAGCCAACGCACAGCGTGCCGCGTAAAAGTGGTGTAACCGCAATGGAAATTGACGGCCTTGAAATGTTATTTCTGAGTACTCCAGGTGCGGAAGCACCGGTAGAAATGGTTACTTATATTCCAAGTCTGAACGCGCTTTGGACAGCAGAACTTACCTATCATGGTATGCACAATATTTATACTTTAAGAGGTGCAAAAGTTCGGGATAGTCTGGCCTGGTCGAAATATCTTAATACTTTGCTGGAAACCTGGGGAGAAGAGGTAGAGGTGCTTTTTGCATCTCATTCATCACCGATATGGGGGAACTCAGAGATCAGGGAATTTTTGCGTTTACAACGGGACAATTATGGGGTGTTGCACAACCAGACAATGAGGCTCGCAAACAACGGGGTGGTTCTGCAAGACATCGGAGACGCGGTGACTGAGTATATACCACAAAATATTTACGATGCATGGCATACGAACGGTTACCATGGCACTTATAGCCACAATGCCAAAGGTGTATATAATCTGTATCTGGGCTATTTTGATATGAATCCAGCTAACTTGAACCCCTTGCCGACTAAAAAAGAGGCCACGAAATTTGTTGCCTATATGGGGGGAGGTGATGCAGTTGTAGAGCGGGCATCTCAGGATTTTGGCAGGGGTGAATATCGTTTTGTGGCAACTGTGCTCAACAAAGTGCTCTTGTCAAATCCCGAGCATAATGCCGCACGGCAACTTTTAGCGGATACCTACGAACAACTTGGTTATCAGTCAGAGGGCGCTGGATGGCGTAACATCTATTTAACCGCGGCGCAGGAACTGCGAGTAGGCATCCTTTCTGGTGGACCGGCAACAACTTCCAAAGATTTGCTCGCAGAAATGAGCATAGGCACTTTGTTCGATTTTCTGGCTATTCGGGTGGACAGTAAAGTTGCAGAGAAATTGGGCATGGTAAGTCTGAATATTACCAACACCACCAACGGGAAGAAATATTATGTGGAACTCAGCAACGGAAATTTGAATAATATCAGGTTGAAAAAATTACATTCAGCCGATGCAAGCCTTAGCATAGCCCGGGCAGATTTTGGTCTACTCCTGCAGCGAGCGGTTACGCTGCCTGAACTTCTGGCAAACCGGCAAGCTAGCTTAACTGGTGACAAAACTGTGCTTGGGAAGATATTTTCTACTCTGGTAGAGTTTGACCCTCAGTTTGAAATAGTGCCGGTGCCCCCTATTGATTAAGCCAGGAGTGATCAGGATTTTGTAGTTACGTATTTCAAAATCTCGACAACCTGAGCTGGCGTTTTTGCCCAGGCCATGGCTAATGCATCTACCTCTTTAAGCGGGTGAATGATTGGTTCTTCATGTAAAGTGATATACGGTTTACCAAGTGCTGCACAATATCCTGCATCGAAGGCAGCGTTCCATTGTTTGTACTGATCGCCAAAGCGCACTACAGCAATATTGCAGTTTTCCAGAAGTGTTCGGGTGCGAATTGCATTTACCTTGGCGGATTGGTGATCGCGCCAGAAACCACCATTCTCTTCACCCAGTAAATCACCGGCAGCATCACTGGCTTCGTGATCTGTAACTGCAGAAGTGAAATGCACGGGCAGGTCGTGAGATTGACAACCTTCCACAAGTAGCTTTCGCCAGTCGGTATGTATTTCTCCCGATAGATATACTGTCCAGTCCATCCGTTTTTCCTATTTGTTAAACAAACTCAAGTACGAAATATTTTTGCACTATCTGTGTTCCGTTTAGTAAAATAGCGAAGCCGTGTTTTCCGGGATAATGCTTTCTCGTAGAAATATGCTTGAACACGTGTCTGCGGCTTATGCTTTTTGCTGCTTCAAGATAGTTTGACTCGGAAATTTTGAATATTTTTCGAGCTGTTTTTCCGTTTGCTTTCATAAAATCCAGCGCATACTCAATACGCAGGTTGCCGATATTTTCAGTGCTGGAAACGACATCGAAACTGTAGGGTAAATAGTTGCCAAACACCACAATTTCAGGCAGCTTAAAGCAGCGAATTTTCAGATGGTCAACCTTCCCAAAGGAAAATAGTTGCATGGCATCGGGGTAAGCATTTTTTAGTAGCCCCCTACAGGCGTGTTTTACCAACCAGTCGGTGTCCTTGTTCTTACCCATCCAGGATTTCACCAGGTCAATGACAAGAGCGGGATGATCTTTTGATATGTCATTCAGGTTGTTTGCTACACTACGCCTTACATACAGTGAGCTATCACTTTTTAATCGTTTAAGAATACGCAAAACAGGACGCGGGTTTTCTTTGAAACCCGGTAAGGCCATTGCCCAGGGTAGGCGAGGGCGGCAGCCTTCGCTAGCCAGGCGACGTATATGTTCGTTATCACTTTTGGACCAGACGTACATTACCTGCATCATCTTTTTTGGAAAGCGCAAGATGAAAGGCCGAACGGCAAACTCCGCACTGGCCAACAGGGTAATTTGTTCAAGCGCCCTGATAGAGATATCGAAGTGATCCTGACCGCAAAGTTCGATGTAATCCGGAAACAACATGAATTCGTAACCCGTGTGATGGGTTCTTTGCATATTCGCGGATACAGTTACGAGTATGTTAACACTGGTACGAAAGTCTTTCGGAAGACACTCCCTAAGCGACTCGCTGATTCGGCGCATACGCGCTTTTAGTTCAAGCTGCTGCCAGCCTGTGCTGAACACTGTTCGCGCAAATCTATTGCGATCAAATGCTTTGTGCACGACCGCGAATTCACCAGATAGATTGTCGATAAATAATTTGTTGTACACGTTCTTCAGGGCTTCAGGCACGATATATGTTCACCAGGGTTTGTCTTGATGTTACCTGTTGCCAGTCCAGGGTGCTAAGAGTAATTGAAAGTAGCTGATTGTTAATTATGTGTTGGCTACCTTTATATAGGGCGGGAGTTGTCTTCCGTACAGCCGATCTGACAGCAAGATCAGAAATGCTGGTAAGGTCAGGAAATAGTCCTGTAAAAGGTTTAGGATAAACATTGATCCCAATTATGTTCACAGGTAATAAGAATGTCTGAACTCCTGTCATCTACAGAAACCGAGAATTTACCCACCATTGCTCGTATCGCTACTCGCAGTGATAATTTGCCAGAAAAAGAAAATCAGAATCTCGATGCCTTGCCGGGGTCTTATGGCTGGCCAATTATTGGAGATACATTCAAATTGTTGGCTGACCCTAAAGGCTCGCTGTTCGATGCCCATAGGCAATATGGAAACGTAGTAAAGTCCAGTGCTCTTTTTCAGCGTTCGGTATCTCTTTTGGGTCCCGATGCCAATGAGCTTGTTTTGATGGATAAGGACAAAAATTTCTCCAGCCGCTGGGGATGGCACAGCGTACTGGACAGATTATTTAGAAATGGTTTGATGTTGCGAGATTTCGAAGACCACCGTGCACATCGCAGGATTATGAACACCGCCTTTCGTCCCCAGGCACTCGGAAATTATATTGATCAGATGAACCCCGTTATTAGCTCTAATATGGAGCGCTGGGATGAAATCAGTGATTTCCGTTTTTACGATGCCATTAAACAACTTACACTGGACGTGGCAGCAGTCGTTTTTATCGGAATCGATTTGGGTAGTGATTCCGAAAAGGTGAACAGGGCCTTTGTTGATACCGTTGCCGCAACTCTAGCGGTGGTTCGTGTTCCGGTTCCTGGTTTAGCTCTTTGGAAGGGCATTAAGGGGCGTGAGTTTCTTATTTCCTATTTCTCAGAAATGATAGACGAAAAACGAACCTCTGAAGATCACGATATGCTTTCTCATTTTTGTCGAAGCAAGAATGAAGAAGGAGAGTTTTATAGTGACACCGATATTGTAGATCATATGATTTTTTTGATGATGGCAGCTCACGATACTACTACCAGTGCCTTAAGTACTATGGTAGCCGCGCTTGCTGAAAACAAAGAATGGCAAGACAAGGTTCGAGAAGAGTGTCTTGATCTTTATAAGTCTAGCGGGAATGACCATCTGGCATTTTCAGATCAAGCTAAGATGGAAAAAACCGAGTGGGTATTTAAAGAAGCGTTACGCCTTTATACGCCTGTTACCAGAATTTCTCGGCGCTCAATTAAGTCTTTTGAGTTTGAGGGGCACACCATACCTGCAAATACTCTGGTTGGAATATCACCAACCTTTACGCACTACATGCCGGAAATCTGGAATAATCCGGACGCTTTCGAGCCTGACAGATTTTCTCCCCAACGGGCAGAGGATAAAAAACACAACTTTGCATGGGTACCATTTAGCAAGGGCGCACATATGTGCATCGGTTTACATTTTGCGTATATGCAGGTTAAGGCTGTTATGTATCAATTTATCAGGCGTTATGAATTTTCCTTGCCTGAAAACCATCTTGTTAAGATGCAGGAACTTCCGATACCTAAACCCAAGGATAAGTTACCACTTCGCTTAAGAAAAATTGTTTAAACTTGTGTTCTGAAACAAAGTTAGCTTTGATGCACAAGCTTTTTTATAAAGATTGCCATGTTGTCGAAGGCCTCTGCTGCTTCCGGTAACTCCGGTCCAAAAGCCTGAAAAACATGTACCATTGTTGGCCAGACCTGCAGCGTAACATCGCCACCGTTTGCTGCAGCCTTATTGGCATATCTTTGAGAGTCGCTGAACAACATCTCGTCTCGACTAACTTGAAGTAAAGTTGGAGGGAGGTTTGATAACTCACCGAGCAGGGGGGATATGTATGGGTCGTTTACTGGCGCTCCTGTTGTGTAGCGAGAACCCAGTGCCAGTATCCTTCTGGGTATTCTCATCAGTTTGCCCAGCGCAGGCCCCAGAACCGGATCGCTGGGTATGTTGGTGTGCCAGGAAGGGCTGCTAAGTGTTGAATCAGTGAGTGGTGCCAGTGCTATCACCCCGCTGGCTTCAGGCAACTGATTGTCTCGTGCCCAAGCAACTACTGCCAAACTCAGATTTCCTCCTGCAGAGTCACCTGCAACAAACACGTTTGTGGCAGTGCTTTTACCTTCAGGGCCATTCTGGAATATCCAATTGTATGCGGTCCGTGTATCACGATGGCAATCCAAGGTTTTGAATTCTGGTTGCATGCGATAGTTAATCGAAAGTACCGCGACACCGGCTGTTCGAGATAACTCTGAGGTAATGTAGCGGTGACTTTTTGCACTGCCGATCATGAACGCCCCCCCATGTATATATAACAGCCGGTGAGCGGGATCTGCTCCTGGTGCCATCACCCATTCTGCAGATACGCCATTTACATCTACGGGCGTAATGTTTGCGTCAATTTCTCGAGCAAATAAATCTTCCAGTTTTTGCCGGTTCTTTTTTACGTTAAAATTAGCGTCTTTGTGAAAACGGGCCAGCAAGGCCAGCACATCTACATGTTGTGAACTTACCTCAGTTGGTGCTTTAATCAGGGGTGTAAGGGGCAGATCGTACATGCTGTGATCTTCAGGCTGGTGTCTCCAACTCAAGTAAACAAGAAATATCAGAACTACAATAATTATATCGACTGCAAACACGTAAGCGTTTCCCTTCTTCATTCTAGGTATGTAAAACGATACACAATTCATTAAAGTCCGGCAATATGACCCGGATAAGGAAAAAAGAGATGGCTGAGTTACAAAGAGAGGTGCATTTAATCTCACACCCGCAAGGAATGCCCACAGAGGATGATTTTATAATCATCGAGTCTGAAGTTGCAGAACCTGCAGACGGCGAAATTGTGATAAAAAATCGATTTATGTCCGTTGATCCTGCAATGCGGCCCCCCTTGTCCAACGGGCAGCAAAAACTCAATCAGGTAATGCCGGCGGGTACAATTGGGGTAGTGGTAGCTTCCCGGCACCCCGACTTTTCCGAAGGCGATCTGGTACAGCATCGACTGGGATGGCGGGAGTACGCAGTATCTAATACCAAAGGCATAAGCAAAATAGATGCTCGGGAAGTTTCTGAAACCCTGTATTTACACGTTCTGGGAACGACGGGATTTACTGCGTGGGGAGGCCTGCTTGTTACAGGTGAGCTCAAGGAGTCTGAGAACGTATTTGTTTCAGCTGCTGCAGGTGCTGTAGGAAGTGTCGCTGCCCAGATTGCTAAAATCAGAAATTGTTACACCATTGGAAGTGCTGGTTCGGATGAAAAGTGTCGCTGGTTAAAAGAGGATTTGGGTCTGGATGCCGTTATAAACTATCGAGAGGGCTCACTGCGACATCAGCTTAAAGAGGCTGCACCCAATGGTATTGATGTCTATTTCGAAAATGTCGGGGGCGAGCATCTGGACGCGACTCTGCCTCGCATGAATGCCCTGGGGCGAATACCGGTATGTGGGATGATTTCTGCATACAACACAGCTGGAGCCAGATCTGCGGGCGTCACTACCTTGTCGAACATGATTTACAACCGTATTACGATGAAGGGTTTTGTCGTCTATGAGTTTGAATCCATGCGTGAGCAATTTCTATCTGATATGCGTAGCTGGATTGCCAGCGGCAGCATGCAATACAGGGAAACGATATTTGAAGGGATTGAAAATGCACCCAAAGCCTTGATTGGGCTCTTGAAAGGTGAAAATATCGGTAAGATGCTGGTCAGGCTAAGTTAGTCACTTTGGCGATACCCTGCGCGCTGCTTTAAGATGTTTAGTGTGTGGGCGGCAAATATAAAACACACGCCAATTATGGTTGAAAAGGTAGCTACTTGCTCTCCATAGGGTTCCAGCGCACCGAAAGCCATGGTTAACAGGCCGATAATTCCTAATACCAGAATTCTGCTGTCTCCATGAATAGTAAGGCCTTTCCATAGCCCAAAGGTAGTGAGTGGCAGAGCGATAAGAAGAAGAATCCAGTGCACGATTTGATTATGTGGGAGTACGAGTGGCGCAATGGTGGCCAAAAGCGGGATGGCCAGACAATGTGCCAGGCACAGTATGGAAAATCCCATTGCAGTACGGTCGATCAGATTGGTGGACACAGGCTAGCGTTTGGGCTGTTGCCCATTCTCCATTTTATTCGGGTTTAGGTCTCAGAGTATCCAACAAAGTATGGAAAAGCGGACTTAATAGGCTATTTTGAATGGGTATTCGAGCATAAGCCAGTCTTTTGAACTATTATTAGGCTTGGAAGACTTAAATATGGAAGAAGGGGTCGGATAAATCGTCGCCTTTTTATAGGAATCTGACAGACGGAACTGTTTCACTTATATCCACTAAACCTTCACTTTTCCTTCATTTTTCACTTAAAATTGTGTATAGTTTGCTCAATTACAATTACATCTGGACGAGTATATGCTTCTCCAAAGGACAATTAGAAAAGCAGTGCATGCCATAGGAATTGGCGTACATTCCGGCGAAAAAGTCCGGGTTACATTGCGTCCTGCCGAGGTGAACACAGGCATTCGTTTTTATCGAGCCGATTTAGGTGCAAATGAGTCGATTATTGCCAGAGCTAACAGGGTAACAGATACCACACTTTCCACTACTATTGGCAATGGTTTTCACGAAGTCGCTACTGTGGAGCACTTGATGTCCGCCTTATGGGGGCTGGGAATTGATAATTTGCGTGTGGATCTTCAGGGCTCAGAAATTCCAATTCTTGACGGCAGTGCAGCACCATTTGTCTACTTGATACAAAGCGCTGGCATAGAAGAACAAAATCAGGGCCGTCAATTTATTCGTATTACCAAAACCATTGAAGTCAGGCATGGTGATGCCTGGGCGCGTCTCAAACCGTTTAATGGTTTCAAAGCCAGCTACACTTTTGTAGCTGATCATCCTGTTTATAACCGCTATCCCAAGAGTGCTTCAATAAACTTTGCGAATAGAAGTTATGTCCAGGAAGTAAGCAGGGCAAGATCTTTTGGTCTTGTAAGTGAGCTGGAACAGGCGCAGGCATTTGATAAGTGTCTTGGGTCGAGCCTGCACAATGCAGTTGGCATAGACGATTTCAGTGTTCTTAACGAAGAAGGTCTGCGTTACGAGGATGAATTCGCCAAACACAAGCTGCTAGATGCAATTGGCGATTTGTATCTACTTGGAACCACCGTGATAGGCGCATTTGAAGGGTATAAATCCGGTCACGGGTTAAACAACCAACTTGCCCTTGAACTGCTTCGGCGTCAGGATGCCTGGAAATATGAGGGAACCCACGCCGCCGATGAATCTTTGTGGACGCAGGATGTTCGCCCGCTGGCAGGAGCCCTCAGCGGGTAAAGAGCCCTCAGCGGGTAAAGAGCCCTCAGCGGGTAAAGAGCCCTCAGCGGGTAAAGAGCCCTCAGCGGGTAAAGAGCCCTCAGCGGGTAAAGAGCCTCAGCACCTGAACAAGCCCTCACTCAGATAGTCCCATTCACGATCGGTTCAAACGCGGTAAGCGTATCCAGCGACGTTGCATTGATTCCACTGGCAGGAAACTGCGATGCAAATGACCCCTGTTCACCATGTAATGCCATATAGTTTAGCAATACAGTATCAACTAACAGGTTTACATTGTTTGCCGCTGGCGAGGAAGAGGTTTCAACCGAAGCATCAGAGCGCATGTATCCTATCTGCTGGTGCCTTGCCTGTTCTTCAGGCGTACCCCCTAAAAGGGCAGGGCGACCGGCAGGGTTGTAGACCATAAAAAAAGATGCAGCGGTAGACTGGTTATCAGAAGTCCAGACCCCTTTGCCTCGACCGTCTACAGAGTTGTCTGTACTGCCGTTGCTAGAAACCGAGCCATCCGAAAAAACGTATAACATCAAGGGGAACCCCAACCGGGCAGCATATTCAAGACAAGCGCCTATACATCGCCCTGCGCGAAGGTCACGTACCTCTCCGGTAGATCTGTCGCCGGTGTGGTAGTCGTAGCCACCCATAGTGATGGTACCTGCTCCGGCAAAGCCATTCATAACTAATTTCATCACTGAAGAAGTTTTTCGAAATTCGCTATCGCCGTTAAATTCCTGGGAGCTGAATATTCCAGATGGTCCTACAATCAAAGGATCCTGCGCCGGGTCAATTTGCCCTGGGTCTCCAAAACGCTCAGCAAGATCAGCACTTTTCACATACCCGCAACGCACCAGGTCTTTTATGACTGCATCAGTGCTTACCTGGGTTTGAACATTGGAATTATTCAGTTTTAAATCACTAATCCGCTGGATGGACTCCATCACTGCCACTGCATCAGCCTGGGTTAACAAGCCAACAAGGTCGCCTACATCTACCAGCCCGGTTACGTCGGTGGGACGATCAACCTTAGTGGGTCTGTTGGCCAAGTCTATGAGCATAGCAGGCGCCATTGAATTACCGCCCGAATCGGAATTTCGTGAACCAATAAGGCCCAGTAGCGAACCATCAGCTCCGTTTCCGCCAGCTCCGGCTGCTGCAATACCATACATCGGGTTGTGTGGATTGTTTCCCGAATCATTTTCGGATCTGGCTGGAATAACCGCACCGTTAGTCCCGGCTAAAGTACCAAGCGACATACGCTCTGACATACCTCTTAAAAATGCACTGTCGGTATGAAAAGCAAGACCCATGCTGGTGTCGATAAAGTCGTTGGTCTGGGTACCTGCATTGACGATCGGTGGAATCATATCCCCGGGTAATCCCAGTTTGCTGTATCCGGCACTGCTCAAAAAATCCAGTTGCCCACCTGGCCCTCCAACGAGAACATTGGAACCAGCAATATTTGCACCACCAGCAAGGTCAAAACAGATGAAGGGTATTTTCCCGGCGCCCTGTGTCGCAATTCCGCAGGAACTGACCAGGGCTTGAAGATCGGGTGATAGCGCTAAAGCCGCACGCGGGCTAGCAAACAGGCTGAGTAAAGAGCCACCGGCAATGGTTGCAGTACCACCCATAAAACTTTGTGAAACAAACTCACGTCGTGTAACGGGCCTTCTATGGTCAGCATGTTTAAGCGGTGCATCCGGGTGCAGGGCTTTAGTTCTTACAGGCATTGTGTATTCTCCAGCTATTGCAGCAGCATCGCAGCACTTCCCAGCACTGCAGCACAGCTGGCTTTTACGACCGTTTTTGTGTGATCTGCAGGGCATGAACCGCCGCAGGCTGTTAAGCGATCTATCAGGTTGTTAAGCTCCGTTGTTACAGCGCTTCTGTCTGGTTGTGTAGTAAGTCCAGTGCCAATCATATTGTTGAGCAGCGGTGTGATAATGTTGGTTCTGCCAGTGCTGTTAAACGCTGATGCAGCAGAGGCATCAAAATTGGCAAATGCCGGGAAATAAACACTACGCAGCGTATTGTTTTCCACCAGACTGTTGCAATATTCAATGGCAAGTTGGGTAACACCCATTTGTTGGGATGATAGAAACCCCTCTATGCTGTCCTTGGACGGGAGTTGTTGTTTTACCGTTTCAAAAGTTGCAAAGACGTTGCTTTCGTCACGCTGAACGGTTGTCATTGATGACATTGCCAGGTTTATTTCATCAAAGGTACGCAACCCAATTCTCGATGTACGAGGCACATCCGGTGGTGGGATTGGGGTTGGCAAAGATGGCTCGGTAACTACGTTAACAGCCGTCCCTAGTAATTCGAAAGTGAGAAAAAACTCATCAACTTGTGGGCCTTTTTCCAAACCAATTACCGTCCCTATGTTGGACAATTTCTGTTGTCCCTCAATACTGTAAGACGCGTCATTTATTGTAAGGTCGATATTTTTGTAGGCTTGACCAACCACAACTTCACGCCCGTTTATACCTATGCGCATTTTTTGTACGGGTATAGCCCCTGGCATCGTTGTGCTGTTAAGAATTGTAAAGAACGGCGTGTTAAACAAGTAGCTGAAACTGTCGAATTGGCTAACCTCAAACACTACGTAGGCATCACTAATGTTCACGTGGCTACTTACGTTGAAAAGCAGATAGAATTTTTCGCCAACACCCACATCAAAATTCTGAACTACTTGCTCTTGAGTAAGTGCCCGGTTGTGTATGGCAAGTAATCGTACAGTACCAGCCCAGCCATTGGACCCATCTACTTCACTTCCTATAGCCAATGCATAGGTATCGTCCCAATCGTTTAGGCTGCTTCCCGCTTCACCGTCCACATCGTTGGTGTATACGCCGTTCACATACATACGCCGGCCAGATGCCGGGTTATAGGTAAGAACCACATGTTGCAAGCTGGCTTGCAGATCTTCATCGGCGTCCGCAGTGGAAAGTGCAGGGTCGCCATTTAGGTCGGAATCAGAGTTTCTGTTAAGAAAATCATAGTTATACAGCGTTTGACCCATGGTAAAGTTGCGCGTAGTTGTGCCGCCTGAATAGGTGACGATTCGGGCAGGCCCTTCTTGCGTTACATTGGCAGGTACCACCCAGGCTTCGATACTGTATTCTCCTGTTGCGGTAATGAGGTTATGAATTTTTTTGCTGCTGGTGGTGGATGCTTGTGCCTTACCGGTGCGTAGTTGGACGCCCCATCCTCCAACCCACTCATAATCACCACTAATGGTCATATTAGCTGCTGGTTCAACACCACTGGTATCAAATGCCTGGTTCCCAGTGCCGCTTTTAAATTCATAAAGTGCTATCAAATTGCTTTCATGTCTGCCGCCGCTGCTCGCGACAATACCATCCGTTAGGTTGAGCGCTTTACTTGTTACCAGAGCAGGGTCAACCTGGGTAGGTGTAATGTTATTTGTGAAATCACTAATCGCTTGCTGCATCTCGTCTGCATTGATTGCGCAATTTGACCAGCAATTGTGAAACTCGTTGCGCAGTCTAAGCACAAGCCGAGAATTTTCCGGAGCATCCAGATCCATTTTTACCTGTGCTGCAGCGTATGCTACAGCTACGTCTTCTTCAGAAAAATAGGGGGACTGGGGTATTGTCGCCGCACTGGTATGACAGCCAATACAATACTGGCTTACTACCGGATAAACAGTACTTGCGAAAAGTGATGTATCCGCAGGAAAGTTTTTACTAGAACCCGGGTCTTTAATTGGTGGAGCCGTCAATTGAATCAGGTTACCGGACCCCGCTGTACCACCAGCCCAGGCAGAAATGAAGGCTTGTATAATGTCGCCACAAGCATTTGCATCGCTCAGCCAGCAGTTATGTCCCGTACGTACTTTTTGGACCAGTTGCGAAGCACCCGGGTCACTCAGGTTTATCAGGCTACCAGCATCAGAGTAGGCAAGGTTAATATCATCGGAGCGTACAAATCGGGGCGCCTGGTCTGTATCATGGCAAGACCCACAGCGGTTTGTGGGGTTCAAGTTGTCCCAGACATTCAATTTAAATTGCTGTATGTCAGCTGTTTGAGGTGCAGGTCCGGTATAGTTAGAAGTTGGCTGTGTGCTTGTTACCTGGTTTTGCGTAACTGCAGGCCCACTGCCGCTTCCACAGGCGGCTAACAAAAGAGAGCCAAGTAAAATTGTCAAAACATTTATGGTGCGGTGAGTGTGCATCAGAATTTTCAACTCTAATCTCCCATACAGTAGGCAGCGGACTCGGCAAATACCTGCTTAAGATTGTAGTTGCTGGAGCTGAACGAGCTAACCATCGCTGAAACCTGGGTCCGGTCGACACTGTCAGCAACTTCTCTTAGGCACACATTTCGAAATACCTTTTCAACCTGGCATTGTGCAAATGCCTGGCTGTTGGCCAGTTCCTGTCCCATTGATTTAGCACCGTTACCAGTACCTTGCAGTGCGGTATCCCATCCCAATGCAGAATTTTTCCCCTGGCGCCAGTAGTTATCCCACTGGTCATCCAGGGTCACGAAACCAAAGGGGAAGTTATTTTCATTGTGACGAAATTTTTTGACAACACGATCGCCTGTGAATGGATCAATGTCTCCCGCAAGATTGTATTGCAGTGCACCCTGGTCACCCTCTGGGTCGTTATCCACATCGTGTACAAAGTTATAGTATGCAAACGACTGTGCCATGGGATCCATCCCGGTGTGGCAACCGATACAGTTATTCAGATAAATTCTGCTGTCGCCGCCTGGGCTGCGAGAAATGTCCTGACGAACGCGATCAGCTGCCAAGGTTGTGTCATGCACCGCTTCCATGTCACGACACAGCTGGTTTATCATAGTGTAACGAAACATTGCCCGGTTGGTACCGTCAATAAAAAATGCTTTTGCAGCCGCCCTGGTTGTAGTTAATCCGGCTGTAGCCGTTGCTGGCAATCCGGTAACTGCGCTTTGGCTTTGTTCCCTTAGGGTAAGTTTTAGATCTATCGAGCGTTCTTCCAATTGCTCATAATGCGTATTGTTGCTGTTTGAATAGGGTGCAACTCCAGCGGAAGCATCCGCTGTATACAGTATGTCAGCAGACAAAATTTCCCGGATATCCTTGTTGTCACGCACCATACCAATAAAGGTAGCAACGTAGTCATTTAGAGCAACAAAAACGGATTGATCCCTGTTGGTCCAGGGTGCTGCAAAGTTTTTAAGCGTTACATTATAAAAGCCGTTGTGGGCGGTATTTTTATCCATCGCTATATAAGCTGCCGCAATTGCATCAGGCGCGGGCTTATCCAGCTCGGCCTGCATTTCGCCAAGGGTAGTGCTGTCAGGTGGGACGCCAGTTATTCTGTCGTGAATACGTTTAGCCTGGTCTCTTGTATCAGCCCACGCTGCACTACCTTGACTCACTGCAAAGATGACCACGATTAATAATCGTAGTAAATGCCTGTTTAAATCGCGGTATTTCACCACACCTACCATCACACCTACTCCCATGACAAATAGACTCATCTTCCGTGATGGTATTGCTGAATTTATGATTTGCGTTGTACTCCGGTGAGTTTGTGCACCAGGCTCATTAGCGTCCGATAAATGACGCAATTAAGCTGTGACCGGCTGCACAGTTACAAAAAACATACATCAAACAAGCATTGGTTAGTTTCCTGGGAAGGGCTTGCATGAGAGTTTTTCGTGGTATTTGTTGACTCTTGCGAGCTGATTCACATCTTAGTGCCCGATGAATATGAAAGAATTGTAGGGAATCTGTAAGTTGTTGTCGGTTTTCAAGGGACGGGGTTTTTGACCGCAATCTAAAGTAAGTGAATGAGTACATTTACACGGGAGCAAAGCACATTAATCCTTCTCAGTTCTTAAGCACGACCACATTCACAAAAACTTTCGACTTTGTTGTACGTTGCACTCTGGTTTTTTTCCTGCATTTACTATCTGCATGTGGTGGTGATGGTGCTTTGCTGGGTACCAGCCAACAACCTGATCCCGCCGTTCAGGATTTTGCGCTTGCGTATGTTCAGCGACCACTACTTGTAGATGATAACGGTGAACTGGTTTCGTTTGATTTAACACAAGTGACCTCTTTTTTACCAGGTGCCGAGCTGTGGATAAGAGACAGAGCTTCTGCCAGTTCTGCAGAGCGCCTGATTACGGGAACCGTTTTTCCGGATAATGAGGATGGGTCTGTTGGTCTTTATGATGTAAAAGACTTGTCGGCCTCTTCAGATGGAGAGCGTTTGCTGTTTGCCATGCGGGCTCCGGAAGATCCTGACCTGGACGACGATGAACAAGCCACTTGGAATATCTGGGTATACGACCTATCGACCGATATTCTGGAGCGAATTATTGCCTCAGACCTTACAGCAGAAGCCGGGCAGGACATCTCTCCCAGTTTTTTACCGGACGACCGAATACTGTTCTCATCAACACGTCAAAGGCAGTCTGGAGCAGTTTTGCTGGATGAAGGAAAGCCGCAGTTTTCCGCACTCGAAGAAAGCCGGGCTGATCCGGCCTTAACCTTACACGTCATGAATGGCGATGGTTCTGATGTTCACCAGATTTCGTTTAACCAGAGTCATGATCTTGACCCCGCCGTGCTTAGCGATGGACGTATTATCTACAGTCGGTGGGATCAGGTCGCGGGAACTGATCGGATTAGCTTGTACACGATGAATCCGGATGGTAGCAACCAGCAGGTTCTGTATGGCATTCATAGCCACGACTCAGGACCGAACGGTGAACAAGTGGATTTTACTCGACCCCAGGAGCTGCCAGATGGTCGCATACTGGTTCTGTTACGAGCCGCGCGAGGGCAGAGCACGGTTGGAGCGGATTTGGTTGCGATAGATACCCAGACCTACATAGACAATGATATGCCGGGGTTTGACAATGCCGGGTTAACAGAAGACGCACAGCAGTCTCTGGTTTCCGGGTTAATCAGACTGGATGGTGAGCCTTCGCCGCGTGGTCGTTTTGCCAGCGTTTATCCACTAAATGACGGAACCGAACGCTTTGTTGCTGCCTGGAGCCAGTGCCGGCTTCTTGATGATGTGACTGATCCAGCGGCTCCTGCAATCGTCCCCTGTACTGAT
>Ga0256847_1000588_pt1 | contig 22158 bp, 19 predicted proteins | sample TeddybearmetaG_FD_189099 | JGI IMG/M metagenome (GOLD analysis project Ga0256847, IMG submission 189099) | Hydrothermal vent microbial communities from East Pacific Rise, Pacific Ocean - Teddybear | ecosystem: Environmental > Aquatic > Marine > Hydrothermal vents | place: Pacific Ocean: East... | reverse complement strand
AGGCAATATCACCTTGTAAATCAATACAATGTTGTTGGAGTACTGGTCGCCAATCGAGAATGTTTGAACAATATTAAGAGTTAAAAATGGAAGCGAAGAGTCATAAGAGAATAGATCCAAATAACGAAGAACGCATGAACCAGCTGGTGGTCACGGTTACTCGACGCGCACCACTAGATGCGCTGGTATTGTTAAATCGTGAATCGGATGAAGTCATTGTTCAGGTACTGGATCAATTAAGTCCAGAGATCGCGCTACAAATTCTTTCGCATATGGATGAAAAACAGAGCGAACATTTGTTGCCCAGCATCAAACATAAACTGGGGGAGCAGTGGTCGGTCAACATGAGTTACGCCGAGGACAGCATCGGGCGAATCATGCAACCACCGCTCGAGGCCTTTCCAAAAACTATGCGCGTCGATGAGTTGATCGAAATATTACGCGTAACAACAACCGAGCGACTGGTGGTATACGCTTTTGTTGTCGAAGACGATATGACCTTGATCGGTCTCGTCGCAATGCGTGATTTGTTGTTTGCTAAACCGGAAAATACGCTGGAAGAATTGATGATGACCCAGCTGTTTTATTTCAGGGCATCGACTGAAGTTGATGATTCCATTCAGGCCGCATTACAACGTCATTACCCTATTTACCCGGTATGTGATGAACAGCGGCATCTGGTCGGACTGGTACGAGGTTATGCGCTGTTCGAACGTCGGGCCTTCGAGTTAAGCGCGCAAACCGGTCAGATGGTGGGTGTCGAAAAAGAAGAACACATTGACACTCCCTGGTTCAGATGTTTACTCATGCGGCACCCCTGGTTGCAAATGAATTTGATGACAGCTTTCGTCGCTGGTGCAGTGGTTGGTTTGTTTGAAGACACGATTGCACAAATCGTGGTACTGGCAGCTTTTTTACCCGTACTTGCCGGGCAATCGGGCAACACTGGCTGTCAGGCGTTGGCGGTTACTTTACGCAGCATGACATTAAATGAACTAAAACCAGGTATGGAATCAGGGTTGATCAAAAAAGAAGCATTATTGGGCATGTTTAATGGAATCTTCGTAGGCCTGACGGCGGCGCTAGGCATGTATTTATATGCTATTGCCAGCGCTAGTGAAACTGCTTTTAAACTCGCTTTTGTAGTGTTTTTTGCCATGATCGGCGCTTGCATCATAAGCGGTGTTATTGGCGTTATCGTACCTTTGAGTCTACGACGGCTAGGTGCGGATCCGGTCACCGCGTCGACCATTTTCCTCACTACTGCAACTGACGTTGTCAGCATGGGTTTGTTGCTAGCGCTGGCGACTATGATCGTGTTATAGGGATGGCTATTGCTTGAAAAACAGGCTCAATCAATGGCTAATCCAGGGTCTTTATCTCCAAGTTTGAAGAATTTCCTGATAGTTTTGTGGAATAAAGGCGCCAGTAAAACTAACAATGTAATAATCATAATGGTTAAAGTGATCGGCCTTTCCCATAGAAAACTCAGGCTGTCGTCATTCACCAGAAGCGCGCGACGCAAATTATCTTCCATCATGCCACCCAGAATAAACCCGAGCAGCAATGGAGCCATTGGAAAGGTCAATAATCGTAAAAAAATGGCAACAGTACAAACCCCGACCATGATAGAGATATCCATAGTATTGAAAGAGACCAGGTAAACGCCGATAACCGAAAATAACAAAATCATGGGAACCAGAATGGGGCGCGGGACAATCAACAACTTTGCCAGGTAGGGGATTAAGGGTAGATTGAGAATCAATAACACCACATTGCCGATATACATAGAAATAATGACAGACCAGAACACTTCCGGGTGATCGACAAATAGTCTGGGGCCGGGTTGTATGCCGTAAGAAATTAATGCACCCAGCATAATGGCGGTTGTCCCGGAACCGGGAATGCCCAATGTCAATAAAGGCACGAATGAACCCGAGGAGGCGGCATTATTCGCAGCTTCTGGCGCTGCCAGACCGCGCAAAGAACCGTGACCAAATTTTAATTTGTCTTTGCCTTTTGCAAGATTACGATCAACGCCATAAGCCAGGAAAGCGGCAATAGTAGCCCCAGCGCCAGGTAAAACGCCGATCAAAAAACCCAGTACTGAGGACCGACCTATGGTGGGTGCTATTTCTTTGACCTCTTCTTTGGTCAGTTTCATGCTGCCCAGGTTTTTCATATCGTGACTATTGGCCTGGTCCTTGTGTTCGCCGCGCAGTACAGACATCAGCGCTTCAGCCAGTGCAAAAGTCGCCATTGCCAGTAACAGAAAACTAATGCCATCCAGTAAATCAATTGACCCAAAAGTAAATCGCTCAACACCGGTCGCTCGATCTGTGCCAACGGTTGACAGCATCAGGCCAAATACCGTCATAATCATTGCTTTGATAACCTGGCCCTGACCACTAAATGCCGCAACTGCCGACAGCCCCAGTACCATCAGGGCAAAATAATCAGCCGAATGAAAACTCAATGACACTTGAGCCAACATGGGTGCAGCGATCAGCAGGAAAATAGCTGAGATGGTGCCGCCGGTAAAAGAAGCATAAGCGGCGATTGCAAGAGCTTTGCCCGCCTGGCCTTTTGCGGCAAGTGGATAGCCGTCAAAGGAGGTGACCACCGTGCCTGAGCAGCCCGGCGCATTAATTAAAATCGAAGAGGTCGACCCACCAAAAATGGCTCCGTAATAAACGCCTGCCATTAAAATGATGCCGGATGAAGGCTCCATGCCATAAGTAATCGGGATCATCAATGCAATCGCAGTGATGGGTCCAAGTCCTGGTAGCATTCCGATAAAAGTTCCGACGAAGCAACCCAACACCACCATCAGTAGGTTCATCGGCATAATGGCCGTATTTAATCCCGTTAAAATTCCTTCAAGCATGGTGCTGGCTCCGTAATTCTAAGACCAGATAGCGAACAGGCGGCCAGGAGAAAGATATATTTCCAAAAGCTGGGTCAGGCCATACCAGAAAATGAGTACAAACGGGACCGAAACCAGTAGCAGTATTTTTAGCCTTTTTTCACCCAGGATTCGAAAACCACCGATCAGAAATACAATAGTCGAGATAATAAATCCCAACCAGTCAAGCGCAAAACCATATAAAAGTGTCAGCAGCAATAACAGGACAACAGGTATCCACTCAAATACATCCCCCAGATTCAAATCTTCACTTTTGCCTTTGCCATTAATGAGTAAAATGACGCATAAAAATAAACCTAAAGCCGTAAAAAAATAAGGTAGCGTTCTTGCGGTCATCGGCTCCAGCTCATCGCCTGGAAAAAGCCTGATGTCGCCTACGTAAAATCCATATGCCGAGAACAGTGCGAGGAAAAAAACAGCGCCAATACGTTCTTTAGTTAAAAACATGGAGGCTCTCCAGTCATCACTCAGGCGTTAGGAATTCAACCCGCCTGAGTGAGTAACTAAGCTGATTGTTATAAAAATCCCAGTTCACGCATCAGATTACCGACCTGTTTTTCCTGGTCTTCGAGAAATTTGTAAAACTCATCACCGGGTTTAAAAACATTGACCCAGCCATTTCTGGCGCGAACGGTTTCCCATTCTGGTGTGTCATACATTTTACCCAGTAGATCGGCATAGGCTTTCGCTTTGTCTTTTGACAGGCCAGGAGGACCAAAAAATCCTCTCCAGTTGGCAAATACTGTGGGATTACCTAATTCAACCAGCGTGGGCACATTCGGAGCGTCTTTCAAACGTTCAGGCGCTGTGATCGCCAGGATACGGACCTGACCAGCTTTACTCATTTCGAGCGCTTCGCCGAGACCGGTAGAAAGTAACTTGGCTTCACCAGATAACAGGCCAGCCATAGCTTTACCACCTGCATCATAAGGGATATATCGTAGCTTTTTGGGATCTAGTCCTTCCGCTTTTATCGCTGCTGCAGGTACCAGGTGATCAAGACTGCCTTTCGATGAGCCGCCTGCAAATTTCATATTCCTTGGGTTCTCCTTATAACCTGCAACGACCTGGCTCCAGGATTTAATGGGGGAATCTTTTGTTACAACAAAGGCACCATAATCGGCGATAGTTCCCGCTACCGGCGTTAAATCTCGGAAAGACTGAGGAAATACTTTTGTCAGAGACCTTACAACGATGGGTGTTGAATTCACCATCAAAGTACCCTGCTGTTGTTTGGCCGTTTCTATCAGGTGTGCTATGGCTTTACCGCCTCCACCGCCAGACATATTTTGATATGAAGCTTTTTCTATCAAGCCCGATTTTGTTAGTGCCTCTCCAGTACCACGAGCGGTACCATCCCATCCGCCTCCAGCGCCTCCGGGTATTAAAAAATGTATCGAAGTAATTTTTTCAGCCGCACTGACGGATGAAGCTGTCATACCAAAAGTCAGGCCTACAATACTGCTCATTGTTATCGCTATTAGATGACGTCGGCTTATTCTTTTTTTAGTTATCATTTTCAACCTCCTCAGGTTTTATTGTTAGAAACGAGCTATCTTTAGATGAAATTAACTGCTGTTTATTCCGTCATATCAGACTTTTTGTAAAGGTGGATAATACTCTCAGTTTTGAACTTAGCAAAAAGAAGAGAATTTAATAGATTTAAAAAGTGAATTTATCAATAAAGGATTCACCTAGAATTAAAACCGCCATTCCAATCACTGTTGCAATGACGACATTATTGGTCTTCCACATCAAACCGACTACACATAACATGGCAACAATCTCTGTAGCACTACCCTGACGTACCGCTGGGGCTAAAATCGCCATAAAGGCACAGCCAGGTAATGCTTCCAGCACCGGTCTCAATCCGCTGATATGTCGAACCTGTAAGCCGAGCAGGTAGCCACCAACACGGGTCAGGTAGACAATTGAGGCCATCATGACGATGGTGATCAGGGTTTCGTTTTGATCAAACATATTGACGATTTTGCTGGACTATGGCTGCAACTACGCCAGCTGCAACTGCAAGTATTAAGATAAGATAATTTGGCGTGCCAATTTCGAATAATAGTAAGGCAGCAATTCCTGAGACAATCCAGGGTAGTGGTTTTGCGCCAGAACCTTTGGCAAACAGGATCATCATCGTTGCCATTACCAGTGGGCCAGCAAAATCGAGAGAGCCCAGGTTTGTTTTGGCAAATAGATTCGCTACTGCGAGTCCTATCCAGGTTGAGAAAAACCAGCTTATCATCAAGGCAATGCCGTAGCCGGTAATATAACCGAGTCGATCTACTTCTTTATTGAGACTGAATGCTGTGACAACTCCAGGATCGTTTAATAAAAATAACCAGACAATTCGTCGTTTCAAACAATGACCATCAAAATGATGAGCCATCGACATTCCCAGTAAAATATTACGACTACTGACCAAAGCTACCGATAATGCGATTGTACCCAGTGGCAAAGGCGACTGCCAGAATTCAAGCGAAGCAAATTGTGCTGATGCGCTAAATACCGCTGCGCTCATCAATAAAACATGCCAGTGTTCTATGCCAGCCGATGAGGCAGCAATACCAAACATTACCCCGAACAGAAAGGTTGAAATAAAATACGCGCCAGATGACTGGATGCCATGCAACAGGCTTTGATAGGTAGACATTTTTTTAATTTGAATTTATAAGATGAGCCGCTCACAAGTTTTGCAAGAGGCTCAGATGTTAAATAATGCTTTCCTGCATAACATCACATTCCAATGCATCCGTTATTTGTTTTAATGTTTCAAAATTTACTGGAACACCAGAAGCATTGGTGCCGGCCGCAGGATAGATCGTATCAAAGCGTTTTAAACTGATATCAATAAAAATTTTAACAGTATTAACACCAAACGGGCAGACCGCGCCAGGTTGAAAACCCGTTATCGTTTCTGTTTCTTCGGCGGTTGCCATGCGTGCTTTAACGCCGAGCGTATTTTTCAATTTGTTATTGTGAACGCGCAAATCGCCTGCACAGACAATGAGTCGGAACACACCATCCTTGCCCTTGAATAACATGGACTTGGCAATCTGACCCACCTGACAATTAATCTGCTGAGCAGCCAGTTCGGATGTAGGTGTACTACCGGGTTCAAACTCAAGGGCTGTTAATCCATTCGATTCAAGAACTGTTTTTACTTTGGTGGGAATCATTCAGGTTTATTTTTGCTTAATCTTTTGGTGGTTCAATTAGCTGTCCGGCAACGATAGTAAATTCAGCCCTGGCACTAAAATCCCAGCCTTTGAAAGGAGAGTTTTTACCCTGAGAGATGAATTGGTTCGGCTCGCAAATATGGTTGTCCTGTGGATCGATAATGCAGATATCAGCCAGTTCACCACTGACAATTAATCCTGCCGGCAGTTGAAATATTTTTGCAGGATTGGTTGATATCAGGGCGATTAACTGACTCAGGCTAAGTTGTGTTTCGTCAACCAGACGTATAGCCAGGGGTAAAAAGGTATCCAGGGCACTAATGCCTGGCTCTGCTGAGGGAAAAGGCCTTAGTTTGGCGTCAAGGTCGTGGGGTTGGTGGTCAGAGCTGATGCAATCAATGGTGCCATCTACCAGTCCCTGCCTCAGGGCGTTTTTATCGGTATCGCTTCTTAATGGCGGAATGGTTAATTTATTAGTGTCAAACTGCTCTATATCCCGGTCGGTCAGAAACAGATGGTGCATGGCGCAATCTGCTGTGATGGGCAGTTTTTGCGCTTTGGCCTGACGGATCATTTCGACTGAACGGGCACAGGAAATCTGGCCAAAATGGGTTCGAGCACCGGTTTGGGCGACCAGTTCAATGTCTTTTGCTAATGCGGCGGTTTCTGCAGCTTCTGGTATTGCGGGTAAGCCGAGCCGGGTAGCGAAAGCGCCTTCGTGAGCGCAGCCATTATTTTTTAACGCGTGATCCATTGGTTGGATGATGACTAACATGTCCAGACCAGCCGCATATTCCATAGCGCGCCGCTGGACCAGGTTATTGGAAAATGGTCGATCAGCATTACTAAATGCAATGCAACCGCTGGCTTTTAATAAGGCCATATTGCTGAGTTCATCACCTGCTAGCCGTCGCGTTATTGCAGCAATGGTGTAGATGTGACAACGATTGCCGGCCTTCTGATTGGTGTGATGAATTTGTTCGACGATGGCTGAATTGTCTATAACCGGTGAAGTGTCAGGCGGCATGCACAGGCTGGTGATGCCGTTCAATGCTGCTGCCAGGGTTTCAGAAGCGATGCTGCCTTTATGGGTGAAACCGGGTTGGCGCAATCTGGCCTGGCAATCGACTAGTCCCGGTACCACCCATTTGTTGCTGGCATCAATAGTCTGGCCGGCTTTGAAGTTGTCAGGTTTTTCGCCCACCCCGACAATAAAATTGCCTTCAATATAAATATCGGTTTGTTGTTCAGCCTGTCGTGCAGGATTAATGACCAGTCCATTTTGAATATGGATATTCATTGCTGGATTCGACTCTGGTTACCACTGATTATCGACATCACTGCCATACGTACCGCAATGCCAAAACTCACTTGTTGCAGTATGACTGACTGATCCCCATCCATAACGCTGGATTCAATTTCAACGCCACGATTTGCCGGGCCAGGGTGCATAATGATGGCATCCGGTTTGGCTTTGAGCAGTCTTTGACTGGTGAGTCCGAACTGCTGGAAATATTCTTTTTCACTGGGCAGTAGAGCGCCATGCATACGCTCTTTTTGCAGACGTAACATGATCACGACATCGACATCCTTTAGACCTGATTCCAAATTGTCATAGATATGTACGCCTAACGATTCACAGCCGATGGGCAGCAGGGTTTTGGGTGCAATTACACGGACTTCGGCAGTATTGAGAATATTCAGAGCATGGATTTGTGAGCGGGCAACACGCGAGTGCATGATATCGCCAACAATGGCCACGGTCAGTTGGCTGAAATCTTTTTTGTGAAAACGAATGGTATACATGTCAAGCATGGCCTGGGTCGGATGCGCGTGCTGGCCATCGCCTGCATTGAGGACACTGACGCCAGGCGAAACATGTTCGGCAAAAAAATGAGCGCTGCCACTGTCCTGGTGGCGAATAACGAAGGTGTCGATATGCATAGCTTCGAGGTTTCGCAGGGTATCGAGTAGCGATTCTCCTTTGGCAGTGGCAGAATTTCTGACGTCCAGGCTGAGCACATCGGCTGATAACCTTTGTGCTGCAAGTTCAAATGTTGAGCGGGTTCGAGTGCTGGTTTCAAAAAAAAGATTGGCGACGGTTTTGCCTCGCAGTATCGGTACTTTTTTGATGGTTCTGTTAGTTATTGAAGTAAAGGATTCTGCGGTATCGAGTATCTCTGTCAGAATTTGCGGGCTGAGTCCTTCAACATCGAGAAAGTGTTTGAGCTTGCCATTGCTATCTAACTGGATGTTATCCATCTTCGGCTATTTTCCTGATGCTCAGGCTTAGCGGTTCGGGCCCATCGAGTTTGATATGAGTGCCAGCTTCGAGGCTGATACTCTGGCCGACAATATCTGGCTGTATTGGCAGTTCGCGTTCGCCTCGATCTATGAGTATTGCGAGGATAATATTATTGGGTCTACCGTAATCGAATAACTCATTCATTGCAGCTCGAATAGTGCGGCCGGAATATAAAACATCATCGATCAGAATGATGGTTTTTCCATCGATATCTGCGGGTAATTCAGAAGGTATAACCGTTGGATGCAAACCGAGTTTGGTGAAGTCATCACGATAGAACGAAATGTTAAGTCGCCCCAGAGCAGTAGCAGGATTGAGTTTTTGGTGGATAATTTCTGCAATCCAGCAGCCACCGGTTTCGATGCCGACGATGATGGGTTGTTGATGTTCTGGAATATTATCGAAATAAGGGCGAATGACCAGGGTCAGCGAGTCGATCAGCGATTGCACAGGTGACAGGTTCATCGTGTTTCTATGTGTGGATTAGGGCTTTGATAATCTGGCCGCTTTATAGCATGAAGTATGCAGGTACTACAATGCTGGAATAGTTAATGAGCAGGTTTAACTACTGGCATTCTCAGTGAGCCATGACTCAGTGATTAGTACGGCAGAAATGCTGTCAATTTCTGTCTTACCAATTTTCTCGGGATTGGCACATTGAAGATACGCTTCGCGAGTGGTCAGGCGTTCATCTACAAGAATGGTTTTAATGTGAAATCGCCCTTCAAGTTGTCGACTAAAGCGTTTCGCTTTTTCGGTCATTTCCTGTGGACAATCGAACATACTCAGAGGCAAGCCGACTATCAACAGATCGGGTCGCCACTCATCAATATGTGAAGCGATATTTTGCCAGTCAGGCTGATTGTTGAAAACGCGAATGGCTTTGAGCGGGTTGGCACTTTTTGTTCTGGTCTGTCCGACTGCCAGGCCGATCCAATGGCTGCCAAAATCAAAACCGAGCAAGGTTTTATCTTTAGTTGCTGATAAATGAGGGCTTGTCTCAGGCATGACCGCTGGTTGGAGACAGATTATTGATATCAATGCCAAGTTTATCAATCGCCAGTTGCCATTTCTTATTCCAGTCCTGATGGAAAAGTATGTTGTTCTCAGAATCACAGGTTAGCCAGGCATTCTGTTGCAGCTCCTGTTCCAACTGTCCTGCCGACCAACCAGAAAAGCCGAGCAATACAAGGTAATTATTCGGACCATTTTTATCAGCAATAGACTGCAAAATATCTTTGGAGCTGGTCAGGTAGATGTCTTCTGTAATCTTCAGACTATTGTCCCAGATCTTGTTTGAACTGTGCAGAACAAATCCCTGATCCAGATTGACTGGGCCTCCTATAAAAACCGGAGTGTTGTTGGTTTCAGGGTCGTCGCATTCTATGCCTATATGTTCGAACACCTTTTCCAGGTTTTGACCAGCTTGTTGGTTGACCACCAGACCCATCGAGCCATTTTGATCATGTTCGCACATATAAACCAGGCTTGAGGCAAACAAAGGTTCCTTAATAATCGGTGTGGCGATTAGATACTGATTGACCAGATTATTGCCTGTTTCGCTCATAATTTACTCATCGGTTGTCAGCCCCTGGCTGCTGAATTTCCAGGTTCTAATAATAATGATTTGATCGGCATAGTCTCGCATTTCAGATGGTAATGGGTCGTAAGGTTGCGCCAGTTTAACAATTCTTCTGGCAGATTCATCTAATAAAGTGTTACCGGAAGATTTTGATATGTTGATGTCGAGGACCTTACCCAGTGCATCAATTTTGACGTTTACTCTGAGCTGGCCGCTAATTTTCTGAGTTCTTGCCTGCTGAGGGTAATTCAGATTGCCAATATGTTCAATCCGACTGACCCATGCTGCCAGATAGCCGGCTTCTATTGATTTTTTGCTACTTGCTGTCAGGGTCAAAACTTTGGGTCGTTTGGCAAATGTGAGGGCCATTTTCCGGATCTCTGCCTGTAGACTGGCGATGGTTTTTCGCCTTTGTTCAATAGTGTCTGTTTGTAGCTGGGAATTATCCTGTGTTTTATTTTGTTTAGTGCTTTGAAGCTGGCGCTGATCCTCTCGCTGTGTAATAAAATAAATTTCCTTGAGTTGCAGCTGGTTTTTTAGCCTTTCTTGTTGGGCCTGGTCGGCGAGTCCCTGTTGATTGAAAGGAGTGTTGGCTGAGACTGGGGCACCTGGACGTGCTTTTTCATCATTAATACCGCCACCTGTCTGATTGGTCTGTGCCAGGAAGTCGTACTCATCAGGCTCTTCTATACTGTAGCTATTGGCTAGAATGATATCGATACTGGGCAGGGTTTCAGACGTGTTTCTATCTTCGGCAGTAAAACTGATGCCGAAGATAATCATTGCATGTATGGCTATGGCGATGAATATGGTGAACCCGAGGCGATCACCAGAATTGATATCGGCTGTCGGATATGGAGCTGAGATTGATGTCATTGGTCGCTATTTTGCCTTTTCGCACTAGTAGAAACCAGTAAAATTTCTATTTGAAGATGAATGCTGAAATTATCAGATTAATGGTTAATTTTGCTTTTTCAAATTCCACAATGATCGAGATTTTGCTGGTTATCAGGCTGAGGATTCAGTGTTAGAACTATCGCTTAATTAATCATGGATGAATTAGATTGCGACTGAAACGTTTAAATTAAAAAGATCTTACTACTCCTGAAGCTCAGGATGGCGGTTTGTAATTTGAATTTTCTACCATTAGTTTATAGCAATATCGGGTCTGTTTTCCAGGTGATCAAATAGTGTTGCACTGATGTTGATATCAAATTGCGCATCCAGTTCACGAATGCAGGTCGGACTGGTGACGTTGATTTCGGTCAAATAATCGCCGATAACATCGATACCGACAAAGATCAGTCCCCTGGCTCTCAAATCTGGTCCAATTTGCTGGCATATCCAGCGATCTCTTGCGCTTAGGGGCTGACCTCTGGTGGAACCTCCTGCTGCAATGTTGCCACGATTTTCTCCGGGTTTTGGAATTCTGGCCAGAGCATAGTCGATGGGTTCTCCATTGATGAGTAAAATTCGTTTATCTCCATCACTGATCTCAGGAAGGAACCGCTGGGCCATAGTTTGTCGATTGCCATTTCGGGTCACAGATTCGATGATTACGTTGGTATTTGGGTCGCCCAATTTGATGCGAAAAATTGATTCACCACCCATGCCATCCAGCGGTTTGAGGATGATGTCTTTATGTTGTTTCATAAAATCATGGATGAGTTCAGCTTTGCGAGTAATCAGGTTGGGCGGGCAACATTGTGGAAATTCGCGGGTATAGAGTTTTTCATTACAGTCACGCAGGCTGCTGGCTTTGTTGACGATCAGGCAACCATTATCTTCGGCCTGTTCCAGTAAATAGGTGGCATAAATATATTCCAGATTAAACGGTGGGTCTTTACGCATCAGGATGATATCAAGTTGGTCGAGCTGGACGGTGGAGCGATCTTTAAGTTGATACCAGATGTTGTCATCAGAAACGGTCAGAGGGTGATAGTGAGCGAAGCTGATGCTGTCATGTTGAAACAAATCATCGATTTGCATGTAATATATTTCCCAGCCTCGTGACTGTGCTTCCAGCAACATGGCCAGGCTACTATCTTTGTAGGGTTTAATGAGTTTGATGTCATCCATGACAATACCCAGTTTTTTATTGCTCATAGATTAGTGCTCCTTCTGTTAGTAACAGCGCGGTTTCATTAGTAGATGGAAAAACGGGCAGGTTCGCGTCGATTGGTTTAATCCAGATTGTCCAAAGTTTACCGATCTGTTGCTCTATAGGCCGAATACTTGTGAGAATCTGGTATGGTTTTGTATTGGATGCTTGAGGCGACATAGCTACAGGGTGAAATATTTGGGTTATATCTCAGATTTATATGATGGATGGGTGTAATTTGCCGACGTAAAGTTGCTCTGTATAGTCGCAGTAATTTTATAATGTTTTCGCAAATGGTTATACATTTTTTGTTAACAATTTGTGAAATATAGGGTTTTATCGCTAATACCTGGATATCTAGTGATTAAATTTAAATACATATGGAGCGATGTGGTTTTTAAGGTAATAGCCCATAGTATTATTTGTCGAATTGAGCTATACAAACAACCATTAACATCTGTAAATATGTGAAAGGTTTAAAGCTTTGTGTTGCAGGCGGCTTTATTGCTATCTGCCTGACCAATTAATTGCGGACTTTAAACATAGAAATTACATCAGCTAAGCGAATTAAATATTTGGTTTTTTTGAAAAAGCTCTATACTCTTGGTTAGAATAGTTCGGATGTCTTAGCCATATCATTGGGGGAATTGTGAACGTTGTCGAATCTCAACAAGTAGATCAATCAAAAACTTCGGCTGAATTAAATGTCAAAGTGATGGTAATTGATGATAGTAAAACCATCCGTAGAAGTGCTGAAACCCTTTTACAACGCGCCGGCTGTGAAGTGATAACTGCTGTCGATGGTTATGAAGCACTGGCCAAAATAACCGAACATAGACCGCAAATTATTTTTGTAGATATCATGATGCCAAGACTGGATGGTTATCAAACCTGTGCACTCATTAAAAGTAATAAAGCCTATAAATCAATACCAGTAATTATGCTGTCCAGTAAAGACAGTATTTTTGATCGAGCTCGAGGGAGAATTGTTGGTTCGGAAGAGTATTTAACTAAACCATTCTCCAAGGAAGATTTGATTGCAGCAATAACTGCACACGTAGGAAATGGCAGCGATTAAATTCCTAGCGTATGAATTTCTGGTAATAAACATATGACACATATTTTAATCGTTGATGATTCACCAACAGAAGTCCATGTTTTCAAATCAATTCTTGAAAAACATAATTTTCAGGTTTCGGTTGCAACAAATGGTGAAGAAGGCATTTTAAAAGCTCAGATAGGTGTTCCCGATTGTATTTTAATGGATGTTGTTATGCCGGGGAAAAATGGGTTTCAGGCAACTCGAGATTTAAGTCGAAATCCTAAAACTGCCAATATCCCAGTAATTATTATTACCACAAAAGACCAGGAAACAGACAAGATTTGGGGTCTACGTCAGGGCGCTAAAGATTACATAGTTAAACCTGCAGATGAAGAACAATTGATTAATAGCATTAACAAAGTGCTAAGTTAATTTACAATGGGAACGGTCGCATTATTCGAACAATTACAAAGGCTGGATGCTCTGTGCCGTATTAATGATCGGGGTCTGCCCGCTGAAAAAAAAGTGGTAGAAAATTGGGTCGGTGTTGGATTCAGGATCAATAATATCTCGTTAATAACCAAGATGGAAGATATTGCAGAAATTTTGCCGCCACCAGATACTTCGAGAGTGCCCGGTGTTAAGGATTGGGTTGTGGGACTCGCCAATGTCCGTGGATCGCTAATGCCAGTGTTGGATATGAAGGCATTTTTATTTGGAGAAGCGACAGTATTCAGCAAGCAATCACGAGTATTGGTGATCAAAAAGCTTGGAATGATAACCAGCTTATTGGTCGAAGAAGTATATGGGTTGAGAAGATTTAATCCAGAATTGATGAAAGAAAATATCGACGAATCTGTTGGCGAAATCAGCGAATACCTGGCCGGTACGGTTAACGAACAGATGAATAAGTGGAATATTTTCAGTGTTGAAAAACTGGTCAAGGACGAGAAGTTTATTAGAGTAGTTTAAAGCACTACACTTTAAAGGTAAAATTTTCAGGAGAGCTTATGAAGCTTTTAAGTAAAATCAGCGTTAAAGAAAAAAAGACTAAACAAAAGCCTGTGAAAAACCCGAAGCAGGCTGGTCAATCCTTAAATTCAAGGCTTGTTGTTGTTGGAGCGTCCATTATATTGTCAATTGTCATAATGGTCGTATTATTTAGTTATGAATCAATTCTTGCCAAACAGGGAAACACCTATTCTGCTATTGCGACTCAACAGCAAGTTTTATCACAGCAGATTGCAACTTTTGCTTTGGATACTGCTTCGGGCACTTCGGCTGCGTTTATCCAGTTAAAGCGACATCAGTCAAGATTCACTGAAACGCTAAAACAATTAAAAAATGGTGATCCAACATTGGACTTGCCTCCAGTACCTGATCAACTAGCTGCGGAGCTGTCCAATATTGAATTGTTTTGGGGGGATTATGAGGATAACATCGAGACCATATTGGACTCACGCGAGTCAATTGAAACGGTGAGTGAATATGTCGGTTTAATCAATGAATCCATTCCGGAGTTACTAAGTTTATCAGATGAGGTAGTCAAGCTTCTGGTCAAGCAAAAAGCAAGCAGGCAATCAATAGCCCTGGCAACACGACAATTATCATTAATCAAATCAGTGCAAAATAGCCTTAACCAGATTTTAGCTGGCGGCGATGTTGTGGTTTCAGCGGCTGATGCTTTTGGTCGTGAAACCGCATTGATTGAACGTTTGTTGGTTGCCATGCTAGATGGCAATAAAGCTCTTGGGGTGCCAAAACTCAAAGGCGAAGAGGTGGTCGCAAAATTACTCGAAGTAGTTGATCTGTTTACAGTAGTTAAAAAGAATGTGAGTAACATACTTGAAAATTCACCGCAGTTATTTGATGTATATGATGCTGCCGGGAATATTCAGTCGATCAGTCCCAAATTGCTAAATGCATCCCGAGATTTTACCAACAGTGTTTCTCTCTTTGATGATCGACTGCGTCTGCTGAATTTTGCAGGTTATTTTGCTGGAATCGTCGCACTGATACTGCTGATTGTTCTGGGTGTGCAAATCGTAAAAGAATCACAGCAAAGGTTAAGAGAATCACGAGACCAGAATAAAAAGAATCAACAAGCAATCTTGCGTTTACTGGATGAAATGATGAATCTTGCAGATGGTGATCTTTCTCTCCATACAACCGTCACCGAAGATATCACGGGCGCTATAGCCGACTCGGTCAATTATTCAATCGATGCACTCAGAGAATTGGTTATTACCGTTAATAACACTGCACTACAGGTGACGGGAGCTGTCAGTAAATCTCAGTCTATAACTTCTGAACTGGTATCTGCAAGTGAGCAACAGACACATCAGATAACCGAAGCTAATAAAGCCATCAGCTTTGTCTCAGAAGGTATGAATACCGTGTCAAATGATGCTGATGAATCGGCAAAAGTAGCCAGAGAATCGGTAAACATTGCCCATGACGGCGGTGAAACAGTGCGTAAAACTATTTCAGGCATGGAAGGCATTCGAGAACAAATTCAGGAAACGTCCAAGCGAATCAAACGGTTGGGAGAAAGTTCGCAGGAAATAGGAGATATCGTTAGTCTGATTACAGAAATTTCCGATCAAACTAACATATTGGCATTGAATGCAGCCATTCAGGCTTCAATGGCTGGTGAAGCGGGAAGAGGTTTCGCGGTAGTTGCTGACGAAGTACAACGACTAGCTGAAAGAACAGGTGACGCTACCAAGCAAATTGAGGCGCTAGTAAAAACAATTCAGGCCGATACCAGTGAAGCCATGACGTCAATGGAACAAAGCACATCAAACGTTGTAGATGGAGCAAGGCTCGCAGAGGATGCCGGACGGTCGCTCGATAAAATTGAGTCGGTATCGTTAAATTTGGCTCAACGAATTCTGGAAATTTCTGAAGCGACTCGATCTCAGGCAAAACAAAGTGTAAAAATCACAGAAAATATGAGTGGCATTCAACAGATCACCAAGAAAACTTCTGAAGGATCGCAGGAGTCATTTGAAGCTATCGGTGATCTTTCTACAATGGTAAAACAAATGCACAAATCTGTTGCTGGTTTTAAATTACCTGGAATCGGATTACAAGATAGCACTATAATCCAGAATATTACCGAATACGCTAGCGATAAAGCAGCGGCTGAAAAATAACAAATTAAGGTAAATTAATGGATTTTCAGCAAACATCCATCAAACAAAGCGCGATTGGCTGGGTTAAAAAATCCATAGACGAGAACCTGAATGAAATCAGGGTGGAGCTGGATTATTATCTGGAAGATTTTGATATTTCTCAGCTTGAATCAGTACAAGAACGACTTGAAGTTATCAAGGGTGTACTTACGCTTGTAGAGCAATATGGGGCTTCGATATTAGCAGAAGAAATTGCTTCACTTTGCCAATTTATCCTGAAAAGTGAAAACAACAGGGATGAACAGGCGCTTGAAGTATTGATGAGATCAGTGTTGCAATTCCCTGATTTTCTGGAACATATTCAGGCTGGACATCAAGATACACCGATTGCAATCTTGCCGTTATTAAATGATATTCGCGCCGTTAAAAACGAAGATTTATTTTCAGAAAAATTACTGTTTTTACCTGATATTAACCTTCTGGATAATTCCTCATCAGATTCTTTACCTGGCAAAGCCGATAATGAGAACTCGATAACACTGGCCAGGCAATTACGTCCGGCTTATCTGTTTGCTCTGCTGGGTGTAATACGGGATAAAGATTTTGAGTCATCAATAGTGCGGTTGGCTAAAATTAGTGAAGCTTTCGCAGAGAGATCTGTAGCTGATCTAACTTCACGTTTCTGGTGGATTGTCGGTGCGTTGGTAGAATCGATTCAAAGTAAACAAATGGAATTAGGCGTCTCCATAAAGTTATTGCTTGCTCGAGTCGACGCTGTATTAAAAGTCATGTTGACTGAGGGTGAGCAAGGCGTGCTGGATAATCAGCCTGCCGAATTAATGCGGAACCTGCTTTATTACATTGCTCAACCAGTTTGTGATGGCCCCAAAGCACAAGCGATTAAACATGCATATCAACTAGACCAGTTTATACATACCGGCTCTGAATCCTCGAATGCCCAGAATGATATAGCAGGCCCTAATAAGGCGCTCTTACAATCTGTTGCCCAGGCGGTGAACACTGATTTGGAAGGAATTAAATTATCATTGTCCAGTTTTGTAGAAAATGGATTAAATGATAAAGAATTACTTCAGGATTTGCCAAAGGATTTACATGTCATTTCAGATACTCTGGCCATGATTGGTTTGGGTGCTCAACGACAAATTATAGAATCTCAGATTAAGCAAATTGGAGACATAATTTCGGGAGAAACTGAAGCAGAAGAAAATAATTTATTAACAATGGCTGCCGAACTGTTACAGGTTGAGCAAGCATTGAACTTAATGCAAAAACGCATATTTGAACTGGAAACAGAATCGACAGATACCATAGACGTATCAGAAAAATATGAGCTGGACAGTGTGCTTACAGCAGCTGTTTCTGCAGGTATTGATGATATTCAGAGTATAAAAAATGCAATTCTGGACTTTATCAAACACCCGGGAAAGAATGAAAATATCAATTTATGCGTCAATTTATTAAAAGAATTAAAAGGAGCGTTATTATTGCTCGAGCAGGAGAATGCCGTTGAAGCCATCGATGGTCTGATTAAATACCTGACAGAACATGATGAAATAGAATTCCTGCGCCGTGAAAATCTTGAAAGTCTGTCAGAAGTAATTGCCAGTATAGAATATTACCTGGAGGCCCTGGGCGAAAAAAGGGACGATGCGAATAAAATTCTGCTTAGAGCAGACAGCGAACTGGAAAAGCTAAACAGTATAAAAGCGGATCAGAGTGGAGCCGAATTCGAGAGAATCAGCCCTGAAGATGTTGCGATCCATGATAATCACCTTCAGTCAGATGATGGCCTGAGCAGCGAAAATTCCGCTGATCACCCTGTTACAAAGGATGTAGTTGATGAGCTCAGTGGCGAACTCGAAGATTTGCATTTTGTATTAGAAAAAGAAGAGACAGCCAACGAGTCAAAGATTGAAATTGTTCCGGTTGAGGATGACTTGATAGTACTCAAATCGGGTAGCGATAGTGAAATTCTTGATATCTACATCGAGGAAGCGGAAGAAGAAGCAGAAAATATTCTACAACAACAGCAAGATTGGTTGCTTCACATCGAAGATGAAAATGCAATCAAAAACATCAGGCGTTCGTTTCATACCATCAAAGGCAGCGGGCGGCTAGTAGGAGCCATGGCAATTGGTGAATTTGCCTGGGACTTTGAAAACCTGTTGAACCGGGTCATCGATAAATCGATTAAAGCCGGAATAGAAATAATTGAAGCAGTAGGAGAGGCATCCGAAGTTCTGAAAGAACTGGTCGAGCAACTCAAAAATGGTACTGAACCAACTAGTGATATCCCTTATTTACGCGGCCTGGCTCGAGCATTGGCAGAGTTTAAAGTGGAAGACATCATTAATTACAGACGTCGAGACGAAAGAACTGTTGAACCGACTGAAGCCAGTATTTCCAATGAGGACATCGAAAGTGTAGATGCTAACGATTTTACCGAAATTAATTTAAATATTGATGATTCAGCGGTAGAAAAAATAGAGTTAGCCGAAGAAGAAATAAGCATCGACTTAATCGAGCAGGTGGCTGAAGATTCTGTCGTCAATATCACGGAAGAACCGATTGTTGAAGTAGTTGAGGAAGAAGTAGTAATTGTCGAACAAGCTGCAGACGAATTAGAGCTAAATGCGGCAAATAATATTGAGGAGTCAGGGCTTGATGAGGTGCCCTTACCCGACCCTTTCGAACCAAAGACGATTACTGAAACTACACTTGAAGATCAGATCACACTGGTTGAAAATGTAGAAACTGACGTTGTAGAAGATTCAATTCCTGAAATAGAAGTTGATTCAGAACATGATGTTGCTGAAGAACTCGACATCGATCCTGAATTAATGAGGATATTTCAACAGGAAGTTGAGCAACACCTGTTGACATTAAAAGACTGCCTTAATCGGGCTGAATCACTCCATGAACTGGTTCTCGAAGAGGATACCTATCGAGCTTTGCACACGATACATGGTGCATCAAGAACAGCAGGAATCAGTACTATAGCCAGGCTGGCAAAACTGCTGGAGCATCCGGTAAAACTGGCATTATCTCATTCTGTGGCACTGGACGAGGAAAGCCTGGCTTTATTTCACGAAGGGCATGATGCATTAAAACAAATGACCACAGAGCTGGTCGAAAATTACCGCACACCTGCACTACCTGAAGATCTTAAGATACGACTTCAAAAACTGGCTGATGAGTTTAGTAACCATACTGTTGAATTGCCAGAAGATCATACTCAGGCAACGAATGAGTTTGTAGATACACTCAGTATGATGACGGAGTCGGTATCATCAGAGCAAGATGATGAACTGATCGGGATTTTCATTGAAGAAGCTAGAGAATTACTTGAAATGAGTGATCACACGCTTCATGAATGGGAAAACAAGGACGTTCAAGATGAAGATTCTAGCTCAGTTATGGAGCTTCAGCGGTACCTGCATACTTTAAAAGGTGGTGCAAAAATGGCCGAGATTAGCCCGATTGCCAATCTCAGCCACGAACTTGAATCGTTATTTATTGCGGTAATGGATAAACGCGTTGATAAAAATGAAGAACTGATCAGTCATCTCAAAAATAGTTTCGATCTGCTACATAAACAGATTCAGCAGACCAGCGTGAATGAAACGTTAGAACAGTCGGAACAGCAGATTGCGATTCTTCAGAAAATTCGTAAAGGCACTGTTGAAGAAACAGATTCTATACAACTAGCTCAGGCAGAAGAAACCAGTACTGAAACACCAGAAATTATTGTCGAGCAATTACCGAAAACTTTCGAACGACAAACTCAGGATGTTATTAAAGTTAGGTCTGATTTACTTGATAATTTGGTCAATTCAGCAGGTGAAGTGAGTATTTATCGTGCCAGAATGGAGCAGCAGGTATCAGGTTTTGGTTCACACTTGGGCGAGCTGGATCGAACCATCACAAGGCTAAAAAACCAGTTGCGAAACCTGGAGGCTGAAACAGATGCCCAGATATTTTATAGCCACAAGGACAAGCTGGCAGAGCAAGATTTTGACCCACTTGAAATGGATCGATACACCCTGATTCAGGAGTTATCGAAATCGCTCAGTGAGAGTGTTAATGACTTGTCCAGTTTGCAATCACTATTGGGTGATCAGGTAAGAGATTCCGAGACATTGTTGTTGCAGCAATCTCGCGTTAGTACTGATTTACAAGATGGCTTGATCCGATCACGTATGGTGAAATTTTCCGGGTTGTTGTCTCGATTACGCCGGCTGGTTAGACAAACCAGTAAGGAATTGGGTAAAAAGGTTAAATTAGAAATTGCCGGAGAAGAGCACGAAATCGATAATAAAGTGCTTGATCGCATGGTAGCGCCGATAGAGCATATCATCAGAAATGCTATATTTCATGGTATTGAAAGTCCCGTACAGCGTTTAGCAAAAGGTAAGCCGGAAACCGGGCTAATTTCGATTGATATTCATCGAAACGGTTCGGATGTTGTGGTGAAAATCAAAGATGATGGCGCAGGTATCAATATCGAAAAGGCAAAAAGCAGAGCGATGCAACTTGGCCTGATGGATGCGAAGCAGCAGTTAAGCGATGCAGATGTTGTTCAATTTATTCTCGAACCTGGATTCAGTACTGCCGACAAGGTTACACAAGTTTCCGGACGTGGTGTTGGTATGGATGTAGTTGATAGCGAGATAAAGCAATTATCCGGTTCACTGGCCATTGATACTGATTCGAATGGCACCTCATTTATAGCCACTTTACCTTTTACTTTGTCAATAAATCAGGCCATTCTGGTGCGCTCGGGTGAAATGATATTTGCTATTCCGCTGGTCAATATTGAAGGCATCACACGCATAGACACAGATGAACTGGTCGAGCTTTATAAACAGGAAGATTCGACACTAGATTACGCAGGCCAGGTATATAATTTGTTTTATCTTACAAAATTACTGGATAGAGACACATATTTTAAAACAGATACTGGTGATTTGAAACGCCCGGTTATTTTGCTTCGTTCAGCAGATATGCGCGTAGCGTTGCATTTGGATGAAATTATTGGCAATCGAGAAATTGTGGTCAAATCGCTTGGTAAGCAGCTCAGCCAGGTAAAAGGTCTGTCCGGAGCCAGCATTTTAGCTGATGGCAGTGTTGTCATGATTTTAGATATCAGTGGTCTTATCAGGCATAGTGATCTAACGCCAGTTAAAACTGTGAGCAGCAAAGGCGCCGCAAGTTTGCAGTCGTCCGGTAGAGAAAAACCCCTCATTATGGTAGTCGATGATTCGATAACCATGCGTCGGGTAGCATCCAAGTTACTTGAGCGGCATTATTATCAGACGGTCACAGCAAAAGATGGCGTTGATGCCCTGGTTGAGCTGGAAAAAGAAATTCCAGATTTGATGTTACTCGACATAGAAATGCCGAGAATGGACGGCTTCGAGCTTTCTAGTCGAATGAAGAGCGATCCGCGGTTTAGTGATATCCCGATTATTATGATTACATCAAGGACAGGAGAAAAGCATCAGCATAGAGCACTTGAGATTGGCATAACACGTTATATGGGCAAGCCTTACCAGGAAGCTGAATTGATTGATAATATCAAGCAGGCATTAGCGGAGAACGTATGAGTGATTCTGATCAAAGCATTCGCTGCATGTTACTGCCTTATTCGGCAGAATTATTATTAGTCCCTAGTTCTGCGGTTTCAGAAATTATAGGGTATACCCAGCCAACCAAAGCTGATAGCAATAGAGACTGGTTCCTCGGACTGACATCCTGGCGTGGTTTAACTGTACCCGTGGTCTCACTTGAGAGTATGTGTCAGGTTAAAGCAGATGTTGAAAGAGAAACAAGTCGAATGGTGATCATCAGTAACCC
>Ga0256847_1000587_pt1 | contig 22168 bp, 21 predicted proteins | sample TeddybearmetaG_FD_189099 | JGI IMG/M metagenome (GOLD analysis project Ga0256847, IMG submission 189099) | Hydrothermal vent microbial communities from East Pacific Rise, Pacific Ocean - Teddybear | ecosystem: Environmental > Aquatic > Marine > Hydrothermal vents | place: Pacific Ocean: East... | reverse complement strand
CTCATATACGCTGTCAATTTCAATATGTCAAATAACTTATATTCTCTTCTAAAATTCGCTACTCAGTAACTCGTGTTTTTGTATTCACTCATTCTTTTTGCGGGTGCAAATATACAACCCCTTTTTTTATTCCACCAAAACAAATTCAAACTTTTTTTAATCTTTTTTTTCACCCAAATATAACCAGTTGATAAACCGTTAATTACAGCGAAAAAAAATATGTGTTAGGGATAGTAGCGACATCCTCTCCGACGCCCTTGGCTGAGGAGAGATATAGCGGATAGCCCGGTGTTCCTCATTCCACTTCTTGTGATCCATAACTACAACGTATTGTATATCAACTTAGATCAACTGAAGCCCCCTCAATTTTAGAGGAAGAAACACCCAAATATGAATTAGAAATTTAAAAAAAAGAGCGAACCTCTAAGATACGCTTTTAACAGAAAACTGACAAATAATAATTTCTATTTCTGAGATGCCCGTTCATTCCAGTGCGTAGTTAGTTCGAAATAATCGATTTCAAAGGCAGGTTTTTGACGTTCCAGCAAATTGGATTGAAAAGAACGCTCCAAAATGTCTTCTATTAAATAGTCCTCCTTGACCTCGAAAGGCATATACTTCTCCTTGATCGAAATATCGAACAGACTCGCTGTGGTATTATACCAAAATGCGCGCCAACCCGTCCGCAGTTCTTTTACCAAAGCAAAAGCCGTGCGGCCTGTTTGACGATGTATTAACTTGACTAATATCTGTCCTTCTGTTCGAGTTAATTTTTTTAGCTTTTCAGAAAACTCCTCTTCTATATATTTCTGAATCCGCTTCGTATACTTTCTACGATCCCGCTTTTTCTCTATCGTTTTTAAGCGCTCCGTCATAGTAGTAAGACGTTCTGAAGCCAATTTGGCATAGGGATATACTTTTCTAGTCTTTCGCCTTAGTATAAGATAACGCCGCCTATCTTTCTTTGAATTAAACTCCAGTTTATTTAATAACACCACCTCTTCCAAATCGATATACTCTCTTGGAATCGTGTCGCCTTGTATGATATAGTAGAAAGATTGGGTACTGTCGTTTTTAATCTCTTGCAACGGACCAATATCTTGCCCCATAGCTACAGGGTAAGCAAACAACAGACTCAACACTATGATATATTTTAAATACTTCATTATTCAATTTATAGGATCTACTCGAAAATCGTTCCAAAAATATAAAATTTGGGAAGGGGTTCTTACTAATAAATTACTAATTTTGGTTTTCTCAATATATATATGAAATGGCAAAATCTATCTTACCTAAAAAATCAATCAACTTTTTAGAAAAATATCTTAACAATGCGGCCCCTACCGGTTACGAATGGGACGGACAAAAACTCTGGATGAACTATCTAGAACCTTATGTCGATGAATTTATTACCGATACCTATGGAACCGCTGTTGCCGTAATCAATCCTAAAGCAAAATATAAGGTTGTTATCGAAGGACATGCCGATGAGATTTCATGGTATGTCAATTATATATCTGATAACGGACTTATATATGTTGTTAGAAACGGAGGAAGTGACCACCAAATTGCACCTTCCAAAATTGTAAATATCCACACCAAGAAGGGAATTGTAAAAGGAGTATTTGGTTGGCCGGCCATTCATACGCGTAGTAAAGCGAAAGAAGAGCCACCAAAACCAGAAAATATTTTTATCGATTTAGGAGCCAAAGACAAAAAAGAAGTTGAAAAAATGGGGGTTCATGTGGGCTGTGTCATTACCTATCCAGATGAATTTCATATTCTGAATAAAGATAAATTTGTATGTCGCGCATTGGATAATCGCATGGGTGGATTTATGATTGCTGAAGTAGCTCGACTGCTTCATGAAAATAAACAGAAACTGCCATTCGGGCTGTATATTACTAATTCGGTGCAGGAAGAAATTGGATTGCGTGGCGCGCAAATGATCGCAGAACGTATTAAGCCAGATGTTGCTATCGTGACGGACGTAACTCACGATACCACAACGCCAATGATCGACAAAAAGAAAGCTGGTTTAGCTAAAATTGGAGACGGTCCCGTAGTAGCCTACGCACCTGCCGTGCAACAAAAATTAAGAGATCTTATTACCGAAACTGCCGAAGAAAAAGGCATCCCTTTTCAAAGAGCTGCTCTTTCTCGTGTCACTGGTACCGACACCGATGCATTCGCCTATAGCGGCATGGGTGTTGCCAGCGCCTTAATCTCACTTCCGTTGCGCTATATGCACACTACGGTGGAAATGGTGCACCGGGATGATGTTGAGAACGTAATTAAACTAATTTATGAGTCCTTGTTGAAGATCAAAGACGGGGAGACTTTTAGTTATTTCGACTAGGCAAACTAAAACCCATACTATTAGTTTCTTTTGTAGCTGATTTTCGAATATATCAACCGTTGGACGAATACTCGTGGCCAATTGTAAGAGTATTCTTAAATTGATCGTCAAACGCCATCCCCACCGTTTTAATCAACACAAATTGTTATGAATAGGTTTTTCATTTTATTGGTAGTTTCTACTCTTTTTATGGCCTGTATCCCTAACTCATTGGATACATCGGGATCTGCTCATCTTGAGGCGGAATTAACAGGTGATAGTTCAAATTTGTTAATGTATAAAGGGGTTTTCACGACCTTCGATTCAGAATATAGGGCTACAGTTGATATACGAATTCCAATAGTTTCTGAATCCGGCGATACTGTTGAAAATGACGGTTATCCTGAAGCTTCTATATACCTCCATACGGGTGAAGTACATAAAGTTTATGCTAGTAAAAAAGTATTTATTGGTGAGCAAATTACTGAACTTGAATTCAGTTCTCCCAACCTCTCCTTTCTCCTTTCTTTTTCTGAATACGATGTTGATCCCGTGATTAAAGATGCACAATTCAATACTATAGAAGCGTCGATTTTGATCGCCAAACATACTTTATTGGCGCCTGTCACACCCATTACCGGAACATATTCGTGCATAAACTGCAACGGACATCCTAATTTAGATACTGGTATGACACAAACTTTTAATATGATGTTTACCGTGGCCGACGGAGAAGGAGCCATGACTACGCAAACACTATTGGGAACTACCGAGTATATTGGCATTGGATATCAGGATGGCTGTTCTCCAAACGGAACCATTACCTATTGTGATATCAATAGTGGCGATGGAAGTACGACAACCGTTGGCTATTTATCAAATGGAAATCCGGTCTATTGGTCGGGCAATCATATCTTCAATAATGAACCTACAGCAAATGGAAACGATTGTTCGGGTATTTATGGGGGATGGAGTTGGGAGTCGAACAGTTATGGAATTTTAACTGGACAATTTTCGAGCGATGTAAATTGCTTCCAAACATTATATTTTGAGGATTTTAACGCTTTCACCGCAGCCGGCTTCAGTCCCACTCCCATAGCAGGGCAATTAGATTCGGATGTCATCATTGCTACCGGATTTAGTGACGGAAGCTTGAACTATGGCGATACGGCCACCACAGGCGATTTTGCAAGAGGGATTGCCGCAGGAAACATAACAACCGGAGGTGTCTATGCATTGGATGCCGAAGGATTTGATGAAGATTTTAATCCGATGGGGATCTCATTGACCGCCAAACCCGAACCTACCGATTTTACTCCTGGAACCTTCGAATTTAAAATCGAGAACGCTACTGGCAACATCCTAAATAATTTTCGAGTTAGCTATAAAGTATACGCCACCAACGGAAATACTGACAAATCGAATTCCATTAAATTTTCATATTCGACAGATGGCAGTACCTTCAATGAAGTGCCCGAATTGGATTATACTTCTCCGGAAATATCGGTTGTCACTGGAGGGTTCCCTCCCGAAATTCCAATTTTCCTTACGAAAACCACTTTCTTTTCGGGTACAGTGGCACCCGGAAGTTTTATTTATCTGCGAGTTACGGGCGACGAAATATCGGGAAGCGGTGGCAGCGATGCACTTTTGATCGATGATGTCATGTTGGAAGGAATTTAGGATATATAAGAATCATTTTTAAAAGGCGATCAAACGATCACCTTTATTTATCTTTAACCCTAAACCCACTAGTTAAAGTGCTCTTCAACTCCTTCGATTTTGGATTCTTTTTGGTCATCGTCTATCTGGCGTATTGGGCACTAGGCACCCATAGGCGAAAAGCACAAAACGTATTACTTCTTGTTGCCAGTTACACCTTCTACGGTCTCTGGGATTGGCGATTTCTAGGCTTATTAGTACTCAGTTCTTTAATCGATTTTATAGCAGGACGTGCCATCGCTAATTCAGAAAAGGGGAGCAGCCGAAAACTCTATTTATGGATGAGTATTCTTTGGAATCTGGGAGTGCTGTTTACCTTCAAGTATTTTAATTTTTTCATCGATAGTTTTGAAGGTCTCTTCGGAATGGAGGCTAGTCAGGGCTATACCTTCTGGAACGTCGCAATTCCCCTCGGACTTAGCTTCTATACGTTTCAAACCATGAGTTATAGCATTGATGTGTTTCAGAAGAAAATAAAGCCCACCAAAAACCTTCTGGGGTTTCTATGTTTCGTTAGTTTCTTTCCCCAATTGGTGGCTGGACCTATCGAAAAGGCAAAGCATTTATTACCTCAATTCGAGAATAAAAGAAGCTTCGACTTACAAAATGCCAAGAATGGATTGCGCCAGATACTATGGGGTTTATTCAAAAAGATAATCGTTGCAGAAAAACTCGGTATCGCAGTCACCATGGTCTTTAGTAATCCTGAAGGCTACCATAGTATTACGCTTGTTTTCGCCTTGGTCTTGTTTTGCTTTCAAGTGTATTGTGACTTTTCAGGTTATACCGATATCGCATTGGGGACAGCCAAGTTATTTGGGTTTAAACTTAGTAAGAATTTCAACCAACCCTACCTTTCCAAAAGCATTTCGGAACTTTGGCAACGCTGGCATATCACCCTTACCCGCTGGTTTACTGATTACGTCTACATCCCCATAGTGAGATCTCGCAAGCGAATTTCTCCTTTCAAAAGAGCCTTTGGTATTCTGGTAACTTTTACATTGGTTGGATTATGGCATGGTGCGAATTGGACTTTTATTTTCTTCGGAATTTTAAGCGCTGTTGTACTTATTTTGGAGCGAATCCCCATCTTTGGACCTGCCTCGACTTTAGCTGGGAATAAAAAATCGCTCAAGCAAAAATTACAATCGGCTCCCCGTATTTTCTCCATGGCCTATGTGTTTATAATTTTCACACTACTCGCACTGTTGTTTCGGGCTCAAGATATGTCCCAGGTTTTGATTTTTTTGAAACGCATTTTCAGTTTTAGGATGGAAGGAGCGCTCACTACCTTAATAGGTTATAAGCTCTTATATCTAGTCTTTATTTTGATTGCTGAAATGGCTACCAGACATCTCGATTTTCCGCTACAGAAACTGGAGCTTAAAATCCCACGACTTTTTCGCTGGATCATTTACTATACACTCATCATATTCATTATAAGGTACGCTGAACCAAAGGAGGCTTTTATTTATTTTCAATTTTAAATGCAACGTAAGTTTCTCACATATTGCCTATTGTTTTTTGTCCCAGTGATCACTGGGTATCTGGTCATGGAATACTTTAGCGCTCAAATACCATCTGTATTTAAAGCCAATGAAGCGTATATTCAGCAAGAGCAAAATCAATTTGAAACATTAGTTTTAGGTTCCTCTCAAATGCAAAGTGCTGTCAATCCAGAATGGTTGGACTCCCCTACTTTAAATCTAGCTTCTGGAGACCAACATCACGATACCGACTTTAAATTATTGAAAGGCATACAGGAAAATCTGCCGAACCTACAAACGGTTGTGTTAGAAGTGAGCTACAGTCATTTTGAGCTGCCACATAATGGCAAGGACTTTTGGAAGCATTCCTTATATCTGAAATATTATGACATAAACACTTTTGAACGCTCTACCTATGTCAAAGACCGATTGTTGTATTTGGCCAATCCCCGCTTCTTTTCGGAACGGATTGACGAACATTTTATTCAAAAGCAGGAGTTTACGGATTTTAATGCATTTGGCTTTAACACAGAAAACTATGAAGGTCAGTTTAAGGTTTTAGGTTATGACCAAGAGAAGATTGTCAAGGTGCCAAATTTCAAAATAAATACCGAACCAAACGCTTACATTTTCGAATTGAATACCGCTCTATTTCTTGAAATGTTAGATTTCCTAGCTGAAAAAAACTTCAAGGTTATCATCGCAAAACTACCCATGTACAAGACCTATCATCCTAGACAAGACAAAGGTATTTTACGACGAAGAGATAGTGTTTTGGCAAGCGTTCTTCAGAAATATCCAAATACTCAATTACTTGATTTAGAAAATAATACAATCGATTTTAACGTCAAAGATTATTGGAATCAAAGTCACTTGAATCCGAACGGTGCTAAAAAATTTACTTCTCAACTCAATGGATTATTGAACACTCTAGAATAGCCTGACTTTTTAAAAGTGCCTTACCAATTTAATAGCAGTTGAACGATTAATGAATTATTAATTTCAATGGACATTGAAATTTTTATTGTTCCGGTACGACTTACCTCGACAGGAAGACCAAACATGAAATTCTTCTGTTCAATTAATCCAAAAAAAAGTACTATGAAAAAAATTACATCTATCTTAACCTTACTTTTTATTACCCAATTATCAATCTCCCAATGCCTTGAGGAAGTGACCGACTTCGGGAATAACATGGTTATCCCCATGTATAACGTAACCGGAACTGTCGAATTAACCTTAAACGGTGATGACACGATTACCTTGGATCTAGGCGCAGATTTTATGACTGCTGCTGGGCCTGACATTAGAGCATTTTTGGTGAATTCAAACGGGCTTACTGACACTCAATTGGCCAATACACAGATTTCCGCCCTTGAAAATCTTCAATTTGGATTGGTAGGTAGTGCAACGGTAAATCAGAATGGAGCAAAATCATTTACTATCGACATCCCTCCAACTAGTGATATTCAGGATTTTGATAAAGTGTTCTTTTATTGTTTGCAATTCAATCAGTTTTGGGATTTTGGAAGTTATACCTCCTACTCCCCGGCTACGTGTAACTTAATTTTAAGTACGCAAGAAATCAATTTTGCCGCTGCCACCGTTTGGCCTAATCCGGTACAAAATCGCGTACATTTGGCTTCATCTGGACTCAATGCATTGTCAGTTAAAATTTATGATCTTTTAGGTAACATAGTAATCGATTATGGAAGGATTGCTCACAATGAAACAATGGATGTTTCGATATTGAATTCAGGTTTATACCTTATTGGACTTACTACAGAAGAAGGTAATAGCAAAGTAGAACGATTAGTGGTAAACTAAAAATTAACTCCCATTTTATAGACTTAAAAGCCACTTTCACAAGTGGCTTTTCCTATTTTTTTTCAATTTTTCAAAATATATTTTCGATTCCTTCACCACTTTTGGAGCCAATAAAATGGTGGCTGTCATCGTAGGAATTGCCATAAAAGCAAAGAACGAATCGATTAAGCCCAACATCATTTCGAGCGATGTCGTTGCTCCCAAAATAATACTCCCAATATAAAAGTAATTGTAAACCCCTTTATTCTTTACTCCAAAAAGGAAGGACATACACTTGGTTCCGTAATAGGAATATGAGAACAAGGATGAAATACTAAAGACGGCTATACAGAGCATTAAACCATATTTGCCATATTCGGGCAAGGCGGTTTCAAAGGCGGTCGCGGTAAGAGTCACTCCATTGGAGCCACTACTTTCCCAAACCCCGGTAACCAAAATAGCCAAGGCCGTTAGCGTACAAACAATCAAAGTATCGATGGCTGGGCCTAACATAGCCACCAGTCCTTCTCGAACCGGTTCGCTCGTCTTAGCCGCACCATGTGCCATGGGAGCCGTACCAATACCGGCTTCGTTGGAAAAAGCACCACGTTTGATTCCTAATAATATGAGTCCGCCAATCACACCTCCTAAAAAGGCATCCCCCTCGTAAAAGGAAGCTGAAAAGGCATCTGTAAAAATCAATTTAAAATAATAGGGTACCTCTTCGATGTAGGCCCCTAGAATAAAAATGACCATAATAAAATATAGACCCACCATAGCAGGTACCAGCTTCTCAGCCGTTTTACTTATTCGTGAGAGTCCGCCGAGAATCACGATGGCGGTGATGGCTGCTAAGCTAATTCCAATGGCTAAATCGCTTATAAGACCGCTATACATTCCTGCTGGCTTCAAAACAATATCGTTGATGGCCTGCGTCAACTGATTCACATTAAAAACAGGCAACGCTCCAATGAGTCCAGAGATACTAAAAAATACAGCAAGAGGTTTCCAACGTTTTCCAAGCCCTTCCATGATAAAATACATGGGACCACCTTGTACATTTCCTTCACTATCTTTTCCTCGGAATAAAATAGCCAGCGTCGCAGTAAAATATTTAGTGGACATTCCAATAACGGCACTCACCCACATCCAGAATACAGCACCTGGACCGCCCAAAGTAATGGCAACGGCTACACCAGCTATGTTCCCCATTCCAACCGTTGCGGACAGAGCTGTCGTTAGCGCCTGAAAATGGGTCAATTCTCCCTCATCCTTATCATCATCGTATTTTCCCCGCAATACAGCAATAGCATGAAACAAATAACGAAAGGGTAAGAATCGAATTCGGATGAGCAGATACAATCCGCCCCCAATTAAAAGAATCAACAAGGGAAGACCCCACGCGAGGCTCGATAGTTCAGAAATAAGGTATTCAAGTGTTTTCAAAAGCGGCAATTAGAGAACTCTAAAGTAAAATAAATTTTGAAATTCAATACAATTGGTTTTATTTGCAACCATAATGAAGCAACTACTAACCTATTTCTTCTTATTCGCTTGCCTTTCCACCTTCGCTCAAGATGTCAGTCTGGAGCAGCAAGGTAGTTTTGTCATCACTCCTGAATTATTATTAGGAATTACCGCAGAAGCCAACGAAAACTTCGTAGAGCACGGCCTGCAATCTGGCGCCATTATTAATTTTGGCTGGGAGCAAGACTATAATACCCAAGAATGGGCACAACGCCTTAAAGGCCCCAGAACAGGGGTTAGTTTGGGCTATGCCAACTTTGGGAACGCCGATAGTTTAGGTATCGGAATTACCGCTATGCCTTTTATTGAGTTCAATGCCTTCCGAAGTAAACGATTGAAAGTGTTATCAGGAATGGGCTTGTCTTATTTCAACAAAATTTACGACCCTGTTACCAATCCCAATAATAAAGGAATCACAACTGATTTTGCCTGGTCCTTCCGGATTTTCATGCATTACCAATTTCTTTCATCACAAAAAATTGACTGGCGCGCCGGTGTTGGGTATTACCATCATTCGAACGGTCATACGAAGTTGCCCAATCAGGGATTGAATTCGTTTCTATTTAGTGTTTCGGCCGATATAAAGAATCCAACAAAAATGCAGGCGGCTCAAGATGGCTTTGTGAAACCAGACTTTAAACGAACCATTTACGACTACACCTCCTTTCGAGCGGGATATGGTGTTAGTGTTTTAGGGGAAGCAGAGGTGTTCAATGAAACCAAAGGAGTCTATACGGTGGCCGGAGAATATGGAAAAGTGGTAAACAATACCTTTAAGGTTGGCACGGGTTTCTACTATCGATACTATGAGCATTACCATGACTATATTAAAAACAATGAGTCTTTGGTTCAGGATGGTCAGGAATTGGCTGGGCTAAACGACAATCCGTTCTATAATGGTAGCGCTTATGGGCTTTTTATTACTGGTGAAATATTACTGAATCATGTTGGAATAGAAGCCTATGTAGGAGCTAATTTACACAAACCTGCTTACCAAATAGATTGGCAAATCAATGAGGGTTGGGACAATACGCCAAGGGAGATTCCTCCCAATTGGTTGTTAGGTGCGTTGGATTCGAACTACAAGAAAAAGAAGCTGATCTCAACTCGATTAGGGTTAAAATACTATCTCATTGGCACCAAGAAAGCGCCTGTAAATAATATCTACGCAGCCTTTCACATCAACACCAATTTAGGGCAGGCCGACTTTACCGAGTTTAGTCTTGGGTATGTTTACAGTTTTAAGTTTAAGGAACGCTAAGTTTTATTGCTGAAGATACTGCAGCACATTCTCCTCTATTCTATTCTGAATATTCGAAACATCCGCTTTTACAAAAGTCTCTCCAGTAATATTCTCGTACAATTCGATATATCTTTCAGAAACCATTGCTATATAGTCATCACTCATAAAGGGAACTTTCTGACCTTCTAGACCTTGAAAGTCGTTCTTTATGAGCCATTGGCGCACGAACTCTTTGGAAAGTTGCTTCTGCTCCTCTCCGCTTTCTTGTCTTTCTGAATAGCCTTCAGCATAAAAGTAGCGTGAGGAATCGGGTGTATGAATTTCATCGATCAATACAACTTTGCCGTCCTTAGTTTTTCCAAATTCATATTTGGTATCCACTAAAATGAGGCCGCGAGAAGCAGCAATTTCACTTCCACGTTGGAACAGTTTCTTGGTGTAATCTTCTAATTGAAGGTAATCTTCTTCAGCGACAATGCCGCGTTTCAAAATGTCTTCTCTTGAAATGTCTTCATCATGATCTCCCATTTCAGCTTTGGTAGCTGGTGTAATAATGGGTTCTGGGAATTTATCATTTTCACGCATCCCTTCCGGCATGGCAACACCACAAAGCATTCGCTTTCCAACCTTGTATTCACGGGCAGCATGACCGCTCATATAGCCACGAATGACCATCTCAACCTTATAGGGATCGCAAGCTTCTCCTATGGCTACATTTGGGTCGGGCGTAGCCGTGAGCCAATTCGGCACCAAATCTTCGGTATCCCGCATCATCTTGGTGGCAATTTGATTCAGTATTTGCCCTTTGTATGGAATTCCCTTTGGCATCACAACATCGAAGGCGCTTAACCGATCGGTAGCAACCATCAATAATTGGTTATTCTCTAAAGTATATACTTCACGTACTTTTCCGTGGTAAACGTCTTTTTGACCAGGGAAATTGAAATCGGTAGCGATAATGGTATTGCTCATTCTTAATCTACGTTTTCTATGTTTTTATACGCGGCAATCACCTTTTTCACCAATTTATGTCGAATCACATCATTGTCATCCAAATACACCATCCCTACTCCATCAACATCCTTTAGCACCAATAATGCTTCCTTCAATCCAGAAGTGACTCTTCGTGGAAGGTCAATCTGTCCCGGATCACCTGTAATCATAAACTTGGCACTTTTACCCATCCGCGTTAAAAACATCTTCATCTGCGCATGCGTAGTATTTTGAGCTTCATCCAAAATAACGAAGGCATTGTCCAGCGTTCGCCCTCTCATAAAAGCTAAGGGCGCAATTTGTATGGTACCTTTCTCTATAAATAAATCCAACTTTTCATTCGGAATCATATCTCGCAAGGCGTCGTACAGCGGCTGCATATATGGATCGAGCTTTTCCTTTAGATCGCCCGGTAAAAAACCAAGATTCTCTCCCGCTTCCACGGCTGGTCGCGTTAAAATAATACGCTTCACTTGTTTTTCCTTGAGTGCTTTGACAGCTAGAGCAACACCCGTATAGGTTTTACCAGTTCCAGCAGGTCCTACGGCAAACACCATATCGTTTGTACCCATAAGACTCACTAACTTGCGCTGGTTGGCAGTTATCGCCTTAATCAATTTACCACTCACTCCATGCACCAAAACATCGCCACTGCTCGCAGAAGTCTCATAGTCGGCAGCGCTCTCACTTTGGAGTACGCGCTCAATACTATTTTCATCTAGCTTGTTGTACTTAGCAAAGTGTTCCAAAAGCATGGTCATGCGCTTGTCGAATTCTTCAAGTACTTCTTCGTCGCCGTAAGCCCTTATTTTACTTCCTCGGGCAACGATTTTAAGTTTGGGAAAATATTTCTTAAGTAAATCTATATTAGAGTTTTGCAATCCAAAAAAATCACGTGGACTAATCTCGGTAAGTTCTATAATAAGTTCGTTCAAAAGCAGCTAGGTTTATATTGTTAAAAACTAAGGTAAATATAGTTTTTCTAGTCACAAAAGTACCGTATTTTCGCAGTAGTTATTTAAACAAAATATCAACAATTAACGCATGCCAATTGTCACATTAACTTCAGATTTTGGTGAGAAAGATCACTACGTTGGCGCGGTGAAAGGGGCAATTTATAGTGAGCTAGAGGATATTAAAATTGTTGATATCTCTCATTCCATTTCTCCATTTCATATTACGGAAGCGGCCTACATCATTCAAAATGCATATCGCAGCTTCCCTCCTGGTACCATTCACATTATTGGGATTGATAGCGAATTGAATCCTGAAAACAGACACATCGCTGTGTTTTTAGATGGACATTATTTCCTCTGTGCAAATAACGGAATCATTTCCCTGCTCGCTTCAGAAATTAAACCTGAGAAAATTGTGGAAATCAACATTCATGATCGGGTGGAGACTAATTTTCCTGTCTTGGACGTGTTTGTAAAAGTGGCTTGTCACATTGCTCGTGGTGGTAACTTGGAAGTGATTGGCAAGGCTATTTCAGAAATAAAACAGATTACTGGTATCAAACCCGTTTTGAATACAGAGGGAACTCAAATCATGGGGAATGTTATTTACATTGACAATTACGGTAATGTGGTTATCAATATTACCAAAGATATATTTGACAAGATCGGCAAGGGACGTGAATTTAGAATCACAGCGCGAACGGCGAATTTTTCTAAGATACATTCCAATTATAGCGATGCCATTAACTTTGAAATCCCTACCGAAAGACGTGAAGAAGATGGAAAGAAATTAGCATTATGGAACTCGTCCAATTATTTAGAGTTGGCCATTTATAAAAGCAATCCAAAAACGGTAGGAAGTGCCTCTACCCTATTTGGCTTGGAATATTGGGACACGATTACTATCAATTTTCAGTAGGATTGATTTCAATTAGAATTTAAAACAATAAGAGTGTTCACAAGAGTTGTAAAAATGGAATTTGAAAAAGAGCATATTGCTGCTTTTTTGAATAATTTTGAATTAGTGAAAGATCGCATTCGAAATTTCCCGGGCTGTCTTTTCCTAGAATTGTGGCAGGATAAAGAAGACAGCACTATATTTTTTACGCATAGTAAATGGTCTTCGGAAACAGATTTAGAAAACTATCGCCACAGTGAGCTTTTCAAGGGTGTTTGGGCAACAACCAAGCCCATGTTTCGTTCTAAAGCGCAAGCCTGGAGTGTAGATAGCATCGTAAGTGTTGCGTAGTTTAGAGCACGGATAAATTGGATTATTTAATAACGAATAGAATACGTTGGTAGCAATCATTAGAAAAGAAATAAACAGTTTTTTCGCCAGTCCTGTCGGGTACTTGGTCATTGGGCTGTTCTTAGTGATCAACGGACTTTTTCTCTGGGTTTTTAGCGGCGAATACAACGTCTTTGATGCCGGCTTTGCCGATCTTTCTGCCTTTTTCCAACTTGCCCCATGGGTACTATTGTTTCTAATTCCTGCCGTCAGTATGCGGGCTTTTAGTGACGAAAAGAAGATGGGAACTTTGGAACTGCTATTAACCAAACCGATTTCGCTACGGAACATTGTCTTAGGTAAATATTTTGGTGCCCTGCTCCTTATTTTAATGGCATTGCTTCCCACCTTGCTCTATGTCATGACGATATCAGATCTTGGAAATCCAAGTGGCAATTGGGATGTGGGTAGTACTATTGGTTCTTACCTGGGTCTACTTTTTCTTGCCATGACCTATACTTCCATGGGAATATTTGCTTCAACACTATCTAAAAATCAGATCGTTGCTTTTATCATTGCTGTGTTTATTTGCTTTGTGTTCTATTTTGGATTTGAGGGGCTTTCGTCCGTATCCTCTTCATTGGACCTCAACTTTTTGGGGATGAAGGAACATTTTAACAGCGTGGCGCGAGGAGTTATTGATACACGTGACCTCATTTACTTTTTGAGTTTGACCACACTCTTTCTAGTACTTACTTATTTAAAATTAAAGGAGGAATCGAGTTGAAAAACAAGAGAAACATACAACTCCTAATCTTCACCATAATTGCGGTTATCGCTATTAATTGGGGGAGCACCTTAATTTATAAACGTTTTGATCTTACCCAAGATCAGCGTTACACTTTGTCTGAAGCAGCTAAGGAGGTTATAGCTCCATTAGATGCACCCATGTTGGTCGAAGTATTTTTAGCCGGGAATTTACCTCTAGAATTTAAGCGTTTGAAAGTAGAAACGGAACAACTACTAGCGGAGTTTTCAAATTATAACGACCAAATAGAATACCGATTTATTGATACTTCCAACGATGAGAATCGTACTGCGGTTCAACAACAAATGGCAGCCTTAGGTCTTAAAGGAGCTCAGGTTGAGATTCGTGAAAATGGGAAGGTAAGTACCGAAACGGTCTTTCCATGGGCCATTGCTTATTTCAATTCAAAAACGGTATCCATTCCTTTGCTGAAGAATACCTTGGGAGCCACTTCAGAGGAACGCGTTAATAGCTCTATTCAGAATTTGGAATATGCTTTCGCCAATGGTTTTGGACAACTCACACAACCTAAAAAACGTAAAGTTGCTGTGTTGAAAGGAAATGCAGAAATGGAAGACCGCTACTTGGCCGACTTTATTACAACGCTCCGGGAATATTATTTCATTGGACAGTTTACCATGGATTCGGTGGCGAGTAACCCACAGCAGACCTTACAGGCTATTAAGGGCTATGATTTACTAATCGTAGCGCAACCCCAACAGGCGTTTAATGAAGCCGAAACCTACGTCCTGGACCAATACACCATGAATGGCGGAACCTCCCTCTGGATGGTGGATGCTACTACCCAACGTTTGGACACCGTGAGCGGGAACACTTTTGTCTTTGGGCAAGATTTAGGATTAAACGATCTGTTTTTTAAATACGGAATACGTGTGAATCCCAACCTTGTAAAGGCAGTTCCTTCAGGTTTCATCGTGTTGGCTACTGGTAATGAACGAGATGCCGAGTACCAACGCTATCCATGGCTTTACAGCCCACTTTCCACCAAATTCAACGATCATCCTATTGTAACTAATATTGAAGCGGTAAAGTTTGACTATGCCAGTACGATTGACACGCTTCCCAATGCTTTAAAAAAGACCGTGCTGCAAAGCACATCTCCCTATAGCAAAATTGTTGGCTTACCCGTAGAGATTGACATTAACACTGAAATTCCGAAGAACATAAAAATCGTGAGCGAAGGCCCAAATCCTGATGAGTTTGGTGCTGGGCAAATCCCAATTGCCGTGCTTATTGAAGGTGAGTTTCCATCTGCCTTTGAGAATCGAGTCAAACCCTTCAAAATCGCTAATGATCGAACAAAAAGCCTTCCCACTAAAATGGTGGTGATTAGCGATGGTGACGTGATAAAAAACCAGTTAGATCGTGGAAGACCACTCGAACTTGGCTTCGATAAATGGACCAATTCGTTCTACGGAAATAAAGAATTTTTGCTCAATACCGTCAATTACCTTTTGGACGACAGCGGACTTATAAACATTCGCACGAAGGAAATTACGGTGCCATTTCTTGATCCACAACGCACTACAGAAAAAAGAATGCAATGGCAAATTATCAATCTAGTGTTACCACTTGGTTTGCTAGTACTTTTCGGGGTTTTATACCAATACCTAAGAAAAAAGAAATACGGTAGTACCAAGGCCTAATCCATCCTTCAAAATGTTGATAAGTTTGTTTTAACAACCAAGGGTTTTGGGATATATTTGTATAAACCGACAGGACCAATTTAGAAAAAATAGATATCAATGAAATTCATCGTATCCAGTTCATATTTACTGAAACAATTACAGGTGCTTGGGGGCATCATCAATAGTAACAATACCCTACCCATTTTGGATAATTTTCTATTCGAAGTGGACGGAAACTCATTAACCGTTTCTGCATCCGATTTGGAAACGACTATCGCTTCAAAGTTAGCTGTAGAAAGTAATGAAAAAGGGAACGTTTGTATCCCAGCAAGGCTTCTATTAGATACTTTAAAGACCTTTCCAGAGCAACCCCTAACTTTTTCCGTAGAAGACAATAACACGATCGAGATTAGCTCCAACCATGGTAAATATGCTTTAGCCTATGCCAATGGAGAGGAGTTTCCAAACACGATAGAACTTAGCGATCCAAGTACTACTGTAGTACAGGGTGATATTTTGGCTACTGCGATTAGCAAAACCATATTTGCAGCAGGAAATGACGATTTACGACCCGTAATGAGTGGTGTGTTCTTTCAGTTCTCTAAAGACGATCTTACCTTCGTAGCTACCGATGCTCACAAATTGGTGAAGTACACGCGTAACGACATTAAAGCTTCGCAAGCGGCCGAATTCATTATGCCTAAGAAACCATTGAACTTAATCAAGGGGATTTTGGCAGGAAGCGAAGAAAATGTAACCATCGAGTACAATGAGAGCAATGCGAAATTTATTTTCAATGACACTGAAATGATTTGCCGCCTTATTGATGGGAAATATCCAAATTACGAAGCTGTTATTCCGAAGGAGAACCCAAATAAACTTACCATCGACCGAAATCAATTTCTGAACTCGGTGCGAAGAGTGAGCATTTTCAGTAATAAAACCACGCATCAAATTCGTTTGAAAGTTGCTGGTGCAGAACTAAACGTCTCCGCCGAAGATATTGACTACAGCAATAAAGCAGACGAACGTTTAACTTGTGATTATCAAGGAGACGATTTACAGATTGGCTTTAACTCTCGTTTCTTAACTGAAATGCTGAACAATCTTACTAGCGATCAAGTATCGTTAGAAATGTCACTTCCCAACCGTGCCGGGATATTAACTCCTGTGGACGGAACCGATGAAGGAGAGCATGTAACTATGCTTGTAATGCCCGTAATGTTGAATAATTAGACATTCGATTATTTATTTGAGGAAAATAACCTCACAGTGTTATAAAAAATCCACTCTCGTAGTGGATTTTTTTATGGCCTTATTCTTTGGAAAAATAATGTAGTGATGATGTTTTGTCTTTCTCTCGATGTATAGTAAACATAATACATTCAAACATGAAAAACTTAAAATCAATTAGCCTTCTATTGCTAACCGTGCTCCTTCTGGCCTGCTCCAAAGACGACGATTCTAGCAACGGAGCTCCTGAAGCAGCCTTTACAGCGGCCATCAATGGCGGATCATTCAGTAATTACACTGCAAATCTCGGATTCTATGATGCAAGCTCCACCCAAGGAACCTTAACCATTAGCATTACGGACGATAACAATAATATAATCCGAATTTTTGTGAACAGCACTGGTGGATTGAGCGGTGGAGTTGTTAAGCAAGTTGGTGATGTGGACTCGAATGGATTTGGAACCAATGTGACCATACGAGATCAAGCAGCACAAATTACCTACAGCTCTATTGATGGTAGCGTTACTATTTCCCGAAATGTTGCAAACCCTGACGATGAACAACAACGATTGGTCTCTGGTAGTTTCAATATCACCGCCTCAACGAATACCGGTACCACAGTCACAATGACTGGCAGCTATGAGAACATTGCTTTCTAATAGTTCACAATGATTATAATACGATGGTACGCCATGATTGCACTTTAGGTTTTGACGGCTGTGCATTTATGGTGTTACCATTTTCGTTGGTTCCATTGCAACACGATTCCTGCGTTCCAAACGGTCGCTGCCGAATTATAATTAATCCCCATCAGTAGCCCCAAGGAAAACCTGGGGCCGGTATGGAATCGTAGTTTGCCCATCAATGGAAAGCCAATTGTTTGAGCGGTTTCTTGGCCTGATCTATTGGGGTCAACGTCAACCGATCTAAAATTAAAATAGCCCGCTCCCCCATGGATTTCGAAGAATACAGTTCTCGCTAAAGAAAACTCTCTTCCATACATCAAATTGATTTGACCATAATTATCACTTACCCCAAGAATGATAATCTCGCCCCCTGTTGCCATCATATAAGTGAATAGATTCTTTTTATACGCTAGGGTTAAATCTGCACCCATTTGTATGCCACCCGACCTGTTACCACCATAGACAGAAAAAGGAGGGAAATTGAAAGAAATGGAGTGATATTGCAATCCCTTTTCTGAGGTTTCTTCCTGCCCACAAACCAACGAGCTAATGGTCATTAAAAATATAAATAGATATTTATGCATTATTTATGAATTATGATTAGCAAGGCTAAACTAATTGGATATTTTGCAGACGATTCGTGTTAAACAGCAATAATTTCTATATTATTTTGTAAATTTTACAATTATTAAACTATACAAATTTAAATCCTTATAAAATGCAAGAGCAATTTATTCGTCAAATTCGGGCACATATACCCGAAAATCATTCTATTATCGATGATGTTTCTGCCGTTTTAAATATTAGTTATGATGCTGCATATCGCCGTGTTAATAACCGGACCAGTTTGTCACTTGAAGAAAGTGTGACCCTTGCTAAGCATTATAAAATTTCATTGAATAAACTATACGAGGTTGGAAATCAAAATACAATTATGGCAGAGAAGTCCAGCCCGATACGTTCAGCGTCCGACTTGGAAGCTTATTTCACCAACTCCTATAAAAGCATTGAGCCGCTGACCAAATTGAAAAGTGCCTCCATCATTTACTCTGCAAAGGACATTCCCATTTTCTATACACTTACGAATTCTATACTGACTAAATATAAATTCTATGTTTGGCTGAAGTTCTTGAGTGAAGATGGTTCGATGGAACGAATGACTTTTGAGGCCTTTTTAGAGATTATTCCGGCCTCCTTACTAAATAGTGCCCTGGAACTATCGCAGATGTACAGTTACATTAATGTGGTGGAATTTTGGAATGACAATACCGTGAATGGAACGCTCCAGCAAATTCTCTACTATTTTGAATCGAATTTATTATCCAAGGCCATGGCTTTGGAGGTGTGTGAGGACTTGAAGAAAGTGGTCGATCACGTAGAAGAGCAGGCCATTAAACAGGTTATTACCAATTCTAAGAACAACGCCTCCTATGCGTTGTATAAAAGCGATCTATTAACCATGAGCAATACCGTCATGGTTAAAACCCAACACAGTAAATTGTTTTTCACTCCTTTCACTGTACTTTCTTATTTCAGAATTTCCCATCCAACCACCTGTGAGGAAATGCACAATTTTTTCAAGAAGCAGATGAAAAATTCAAAATTACTGATCAATTCCGGAGAGAAGGATCGATCACAGTTTTTTAATAGGATGCGTCAGAAGATTCAGACGGTCATCAATCGGATAAATCTGGATCAAGATTTAATGATCTTCTAATGCCTCAAACCGATTCAATAAAAAACGGAGCATCAAAATGACGCTCCGCAAACTTTAGTATGAATGGTTGGCTCGAGCCTTCGTTCTATTTGATAAAACGAATGGTTGAAAAGTAGCTAGGTGGTTCACCATTGCCAGCCTTGATAGCGTTTACAATGGGTAGTACAAATCCTATGATCGCGACATATATTAGGCTTAAAATTCCCAATCCGAATAAAAGAATCGCTGGAATACTCAATACTGCGATTAACAATAAGGTCAATTGAAAATTGACAATGCTTTTACCGTGTTCGTTCATTCCTTCTACTCGATCTCTTTGAGTAAGCCAAAGAATTAAGGGAACTATAAGTCCGCCGAACCCTGTTACATAGGTGAGTAATTGTGATAATTGCGTAAGAGCCAACAAGGAGGTATCGGTTCTTTTTGCAGTTTGATTTAAAATTTCCATTTTGATTGATGTTTTTATTGGTTGCGCTCTATTGGTCTATAAATGAGGAGAAATGTTACAAAAATCCTTCGTATCATCTTATTACTCCAACGCCCTTTCATTTTCAAGAAACTTAAATTTGTACCTTTGCGCTTCATGATATACGACGACACTATTGTAGCATTGGCAACCCCCGCAGGAGCTGGTGCCATTGCCGTTATCCGACTTTCGGGTATGGAGGCAATTTCTATTGCTTCGGAATTATTCTCTTCTGTTTCAAACAAAGTGTTGAAGGAACAAAAGACGCATACGGTACATTTGGGACATATCAAGGATGGAACCCGTATAGTAGATGAAGTATTGGCAACCATCTTTAAAGACCCCAACAGTTATACGGGCGAAAATGTGGTCGAGATTTCCTGTCATGGGAGTAATTATATTCAACAAGAGATTATTCAATTATGTCTTCGGAATGGATGCCGCATGGCCCAAGCTGGGGAATTCACTTTGAGAGCGTTTCTAAACGGTAAAATGGATTTGAGTCAGGCGGAAGCCGTGGCCGATCTTATTGCCAGTGACAGCGCTGCTAGTCATCAGCTGGCTATCCAACAAATGCGTGGTGGTTTCTCTTCAGAAATAAAACTACTGCGCGAAGAGCTACTCAACTTTGCCTCCCTCATCGAACTGGAACTTGATTTTGCTGAAGAAGATGTAGAATTTGCCGATAGAGCTGCTTTTCAGGAACTAATTTCGAGAATTACGTTAGTCTTAAAACGCCTGATCGACTCCTTCGCCACTGGAAACGTCCTTAAAAATGGAATCCCAGTTGCCATTGTTGGAGAACCCAATGTTGGGAAATCTACGCTATTAAACGCCCTATTGAACGAAGAACGAGCCATTGTAAGTGATATTGCAGGAACCACTCGAGATTCGATCGAAGACGAAATTAGCATTGGTGGGATTGGTTTTCGATTTATCGATACGGCTGGGATTCGAGAAACAACCGATACCATTGAAGGCTTGGGAATTAAAAAGACCTTTGAAAAGATGGAAGCGGCCCAGGTGGTTGTTTTTTTAGTGGACAGTGTGCAGTATTCCGTAAGCAGTGAGGTGGTGAAAAACCTCCTGCAAGAGATTGAAAAAATAAAAAATCGTTTTCCGCAGAAGCAATTGGTGGTCATTGCCAATAAGGCCGACCGTATTTCTGAAGAACAAACGCTATTCCTCCAATCGAATATCCCAAACCTAATATCGATTAGTGCCAAAACGGGTCAGGGTGTGGACGAACTCAAGACTACCCTACTCGATTTTGTGAATACTGGTGCTCTTAGAAACAACGACACTATCGTCACCAATTCGCGTCACTACGATGCTCTATTAAAAGCCCTGGAAGAGGTCCTAAAAGTGCAAGAAGGCATAGACATTGGCCTAAGTGGCGATCTAATGGCAATTGATATACGGCAGGCATTATACTACTTTGGCGAGATTACAGGTGAAATTACCAATGATGATTTGCTGGGGAACATTTTTGCTAACTTCTGTATTGGGAAGTGAGTTTGCTAAATAGCTCGGAGTTGTGTCCCTGTATATCAATAACTCAAAACTGTTCATATACGGGTTGATTTACCGTATATAATTAATAAATTTGATGATATAACAAGTTAGCAATAATTGAAAAATGAAGTTTGAAGAAATATATACCGGAAGATTAATTTTGAGAAAACTTACTCAAGAATGTTTCGATTATATACATTCTGAAATGACTCAAGCTGAGCAATTGGAAATCCTTGGTCTAAAATCCAATGAAGAGCTATTGAAAGAAAAAGAAAAATATAAAAGTGGTCTATCTTCACATAATAAAAAATTTCTTTACTATCAATTAATTGACAAAAAAACAAAGGAGATTATTGGTTGGTGTGGTTTTCATACTTGGTACACTGATCATAATCGAGCCGAAATTGGATATGGATTGTTTGATGACAACTATAAAGGTCAAGGTATAATGTCAGAAGTAATAGCATTAATTGTTAATTATGGGTTTAGAAATATGGGTTTAGAAAGAATAGAAGCGTTTGTTGACACAAATAACACACCTTCCATAAAATTATTAAAAAGGATGAACTTTAAAAAAGAAGGCCTTTTAAAACACCACTATTTCCATAATAATAGAATGGAAGATTCAATAGTTTTTGCGTTATTGAAATCTGAACACGACTAACTATTGCTAACACCGGTAACCGTTGCACAACCCGGTAGTTTGGTTTAATTTAAATCTAAATGAGCCATTTTAAGAAGGGTTTATTTTTTATTTGTCATAACATAAATGATAATTTACCTGTGTTACAGGT
>Ga0256847_1000586_pt1 | contig 22222 bp, 20 predicted proteins | sample TeddybearmetaG_FD_189099 | JGI IMG/M metagenome (GOLD analysis project Ga0256847, IMG submission 189099) | Hydrothermal vent microbial communities from East Pacific Rise, Pacific Ocean - Teddybear | ecosystem: Environmental > Aquatic > Marine > Hydrothermal vents | place: Pacific Ocean: East... | reverse complement strand
TATGGTAGACATCATAATATATTACATGGGACAACTTTTTATACTTACTCATACTATTCCTTTTCACGCAAAGCTAATCAGTACATGACCACCCCCAAAGGAGGTGGTTTTTTAAGGTATAATAAAAATGGAATGAAGCTACTTGCTGATTTGTTTTTAGACGGAAGTCATGACTTTGCTCGGTTGTTGAATGACAAACCAGAAATGATTAAAGTGTGGAAAAGGCTTATTGGACATTTCATTAGGTTAAATACTACCTTACTTAGGAAAACATCTATTTTGACAAATGCTCAAAGAGTTAAATTGTTTAAGCTATATAATCGTATTAATTTTAAACATGCTAAAGATTATTCTGGAGAGGTGGACTACCATGCGGATAAGCTAATTACAACCGAAACAAGTACAGGTGAATTAGTTACACAATCATATACCATATATTACGACAAGAATGGGTTTCCAGACTTTACAGATCTTAATCCAGGTCCAAAATATGTATACACACCTGATGCACTGAAACCACCAGGACCTTCACTAATTGGTGGAAAAAAGAAAGATGGATCAGGTAAAGATATTAAGGAGGCTAATCTAAAGATGGAAGAAAAATTTAAAAACAAACCAACAAAATTTAAATGGGATGGTAAATCTCAAAAATTCAAAATTAAAGATCCTGCTAATTCATTAGCTGATCACGATGGGTGGGTAGAGTATACATGGCATCATCATCAAGATGGTAAAACATTATTCCCAGTTCCAACTAAAATTCATAATGGATTCCCTCATACGGGAGGATCTAAAATCTTAGCTTTAGGTTTAGAAGGTAAACTTTTTGATTCACCAAAACTTTGAATATAATGAAAGGAGGATTTAAATTATTAGAAACGAGATCAATTGACAATGTCTCAGAACTTCAAAAATACGAAGTACAGTTAGGACTTAAATTGCCATCAAAGTATAAACTCTTTTTAGAGACATTTAAAGTAGGAGAAAATAAGGTGCAAAAAGAACGTTATATGTTAGATGGTGATTTGTATCCTTGTTCGAGTTATGTATATAAACCTATGGAATATATTGGATTTAGTCATTTTCTTACGACAGATATGTCGTGTAATGTATGGATAGATTTGAATGATTTATCTTATGCAAGAATTAATGGTTTAATCCCAATTGGTGCTACCGGAACGAGTGCAATAATTTTTTTGGGTTCGTCAGGTCAAGATAGCGATAAGATTTTCTTAGAATATGAAAATGACTGGACTTATATCTGTGATAATATATTTGAATTTGTGAGAGGTTTAGATTATTGGACAAGAGAAGATGATCCAAACTCAAGACAAACAATCCCTTTCTCTAAATTATCACGGAATTGGAGAGAAGATTTTTGGAGAATCAAAAATAATCAAGAAGCATAGGCTTGCTTGGCCTTATTATCTCTGCTAATTAAATGGATAAAATGAAAGATGCGAACATTCTCTTGAGGCGGTAGATTTTCTATGGCCTCAAGTCTTACTGATTTTATGGTTGATATTTCTATAGGTGACTATGCCTTTTGCAATATAAATATTCAAGGAAACATATCCTTAAAAGATGATGATTTTGAAAATTTAGATAAAATGGCTTTTTAAAAATTGATGTTACTGCGAAGGCTGGATCCATTTCATTTCAATCTTTAGCTGGTATAGCGCAATTAATATCCCTAAATGATCCATCAGAAAGAGTTATCAACTCTCTACTAGATTTAAGTGCGCTTTTTAATTGGGGGTCAAAATTGCAGATTTAGAATATGATGAAGATAATGAAACTATGATTGTCTATTATAAAGATCAATCTTTTGAGGATATTAATACATTCTACGATTATTTTTTAAGTGGATTAGAATCGCTATTATTTGAATTTATAGGAGAGTGGAAACATTTAATATTTCCCTGCTCTAGGGCTGGATAAACAATTTAAAGCATCAAAAAATTGGAATTTTTATTTTGGAGGAGATTTAAATTATTCTTTTAATAAAAAAAAGTACAAACCAAAAATTACTTCATTTGAATTAATATTGCATTTTGGAGTCATCTATTTTTTTGGAGAACATTTTTCAATTTCCACAGAACCTAGTTTAGGCTTTTACAATTTGAAATTGTAAGATGAAAATTCATTTAATCTTAATGAAAAAAAAATTAAAAGGAATTGAAGTTTTTGAAAAATGGACAAGTTAAACTCAACCTTCATTTCTAAAGAACTTCTAAGCTCTGTGCAAAATGGCAGCTTTTTATTTTAGGCTTCAACAAATTATTGTGTTAATAGCTAATTCCTATTTTCCATCTGGCGATTTGTAGTGATTTACTTGCGGTTGTCCAATCACATCAAACTGTTGAATATCAAAATCTGAGTTTAATACTGGTGTATTTCCAGAATCAAGTCTTCGTTTCCTATAATACCCTATTATTAAAATTAAAAGTGCAATCGAAAAGAGAACTGCATAAAAAGGCTCTTTATCATATGGAATAGTAGGTCCTGAAGGACTACCAAAACAGTTATATATTATCAGCACCATCTATCTTAATCTTTTGATTTAATTAATCTAAAAATCAAATTAACTCAATAGCATTACTATAATCCCAAAAATAACAAATGCCCCTATAGTGATAAAAATACTGGGAATCAGTTTGCTCTTTGAGTTAGTATTAAATAGAACGCCTTCTTTTGGAAATTGATTATTATTCATCAATGTAATAGGTTGACCAAGAATATCGGCTTGGTGAATCTCCACAAAATTGTTTGATGTTGGGATCTCCATATCTTTATTCTTCCTTTTCCTCAAAAAGGCTACCCATAAAATTATTACCGCAATAGAAAACAAAATTGCATAGAACGATTCTTTATCGTATGGTATATCGTGGGTACCTAATAAATCCAACATAAAATATAAATTTTAAAAAGCGATTCTTAATTAACTTAAGAATCGCTACGGTTGGTAAACTGAGAAATTAATGGTTCTACTAATCAATCCTCAGATCTTCTACATGAATCCCTGGAAATTTACTTACATCGAAAGCAAACGTTGCCAAGGCATATTCCTTATTCGCAGTAATATCGTTAATTTTTAGAGTATATCTACCTCCATCCTTAGAAAAGACCTTCATTTGAGTCATTTTCTTGGTTTTTTTATCCACAAAGAGCGTCATTTTTGAAAATTCACTGTCTCTATCTAGTGGTTTGAAGTCTATCTGTGTCACTTTTTTACCTTCCAAAAGTGGTTCAGCAGTAATCGCATAGACAAATTTTCCAGATTGATAAAGCTGCAACATGTCTTTCGGAGACATCATATTTGACTCTTCGTCCATTTCAGCATCATTGATCTGAACTTCATTATTCTTTTTGATGTGTAACCAGACATATTCTCCATTTGAATAAATTGCTCGATCATCCAATTCCAATTTATAATTATCTCCTTGCTGGATCACAAATCCATTTTGCACTTCAGCTTCTTGTTGTGGCAATTCTAATACCAACTCGAAATTGACTTCCATAGATTTATATGTATCATATTCTGCCTTGAGTTTGTCAAGAATTTTCTTTGCTGCAGGATCATTTTCATCTATAGAAGATAATGTCTGGGAAAAACCGATTGTTGCTATTAAGCTAAAAAGTAGTATGTATATTGATTTTAGCATCATTTCATTGTTTGATTTGCGAATGTACTAATGTGACTCGTCATTCCTATCATTAGTAACTAATATATTGGTTAAATGGTTGTTAAAACGGTTTTCTTTTTGATTGTCGAAGAAGGACATGGTTATGAAAAATGACATGCTTACAGAATTTGATATTGGGAATTTTGAGAGTTGGGCGTTGTCAAACTCTGTGGTAATGATGCACTTATGGGACTTATAAAATGAGTATTTATAGCAATATGAAAATGAAGATATGTTCCAACAACTCAAATATCAATAGTTTAAATTTTACGAACCTCTTCATCTATGACAGTAAATTTGTTATAATATTTTATCCCTAAAACTATAATCTCAATTCATCTGAGCGCATTTCACAATGTCATCTTTTGAAATAAATTCTTAACAAAAGATGAGCGAGATTTCTCCACTTCGGTCGAAATTAAAGAAAATTCCGGCATTCTAGATCTCTCCGTTTCAGTCGGGATGACAATGCTAAACGACATTCTGAAATGCACCTATTCATATTGAATGAAATCGTGACACCAAAAATGCCCCAAAGGGGTAACACTCCGATAGTGATGGGTGCAACCCATCATTATTGATTAAAGTAAAACTAGCCCTGAATGGGCGTCATTAATATTTCATGTTGTATGATGAACTTATCTCGAATATCTAAACCCTATATTATAGGTCGCGGCTCTACCAAAGTTAGATTTCAAGTATTTATTTGAAAAGCTTGTTCCCAGCAATTCTATTTCAAAATTTCTGGAAATTTGGTACTTTACTCCTGCCCCCAACTGAGTAAAATAATCGAAAGGTTTTACTAAATAAGGAGAATAATTCAATAGTCCATAAATAGTTAAGTTCTTAACAGGAAAAAAACTTAAAATTACAGTTGCTGGAATTGACACTCTATTTGATTTACTTGATCCACCGATTTCTTCTATAAGAATATCTACCTCTGTAAATAAAGAAAACATGTCCTCTATTGGCACATCATTAAAAAATTGGGTAAGAAAAACTGGTCCTGCCCAATCCAAAAATGGAGTATCGATTCCTCCTGAAAGATTACTTGCCAGCGGGAAGGTCAATGAGCTTTGAATAGAAAAATTTGACCATTTTTTAATAGGTGCCCATCTTATCAGCGGACCAATTGCAGTGAAGCCATTACTTCCCTCTAATTCACCTGGCGAACGAAACACATCAAATGGAGACGTATTAAGGCCTGAACTGTACACACGGCGATATCTTGAAGTAAAACCAATATTAAAACGATTACTCTTACCATACAAAAAGCTTAAGCTGGTTGTAAAATAAGTCGTTCTAAAATCAGAATTTGAAGGCGGATCTAAAATTTGACTATAAAGATTGTTAAACATCTTGATTTCAATTCCTCCTTTTGGAATAGCCGCAGAAGTAACATACCTAAATGAATTATTTGCAGACTTATTGGCCAAGCTTTCATTGTATTTTGTATCATTTAGAGTCCAATCATAATCATAATAGTGTGCCGTACTATTTTGATCAATTGTTTTAGTTCGATAAGTATTTATAAATTTAATTATTCCCTTCTTACCTCCAAATTCAAATCGATTCCATTTAAATATTTGAGAAAAAAGATATCCATCTTTGGTTTCCTTTAAAAATACTCGGTCATTTAAAACCAACCTGGTCTGTGAATTTAATTGCTCATTCAATTTTTCGGATGTAAAAGCTCTATTCCATATTTTTGGACAGTCTTTCGCTCCACATACCAAGACAAAATGAAATCTACTGTCCTTATATTCTTTCAAAAGAATATCTTTTTCGATTTCATTCAAGGTCAATTTCTTACCTGCTACATAATATTTAGTTCGATCAAAAAAACCAGAAATATCTTTCACTGATACGGTCGGATAACTTTTAACAATCTGATCGATCACCAACAAATTATAGGTATTGATGTAAAATGATTGTTTCTCTAGTTCATTTAATCCTGATAGATTTATTTCAGCTACTTGAGTCACCAGTTCACTAATTCCACTTTTTGTTGAATTAATTGATTTATAGTCGACATACCCATCAATTACATAAGCAGATAAAAATTTGTCCATATTGCTTTCAAAGGACTTAAGTGCAGAGTTCTGTCCCAAAAGTGAATAGGATATAAATAATAGACATGATAGACTTAATAATTTCATAAGGCAAAATTAATAATTGAATGAAGTTATAATACAATGGTATTATCAAATGTTGTTATCTATTCACTTTTTAAATGGTAAAAGTCTTTGATATAACCAATTGCATCAATGACTTATGAGAAAAGGCAACCTCTTTATTGAATTTCAGGTAGTCTAGCACCTTTCAACCAATTTAGAAAACCAAAATCAAGTGAAAAAAAATGAACTACCTCGATGCAAGCATACGAGGTATCACAAGGTGCCTTTCAAAATGACATTTTTTTATTAAATTAATGTTTTTTGTTTCAAACTATCTTTCGCCTCGCCGGCTAGGCCTTCTATTTTTTCTTGATAAAAAACAGAAGCAAAAAAATCAAGACTGGCTAATGCAGCCCTGCAATGCCGCTCCCACATCCCACATACCCAGTCATGGCTATGCTTCTTTTCATTCAGTTAGAATCTTCTAACATATTTATTACATCAAGTACTTCATTTGAAATTATTTTTTCGATCGATGCAAGCATCGGGGAATTAAACCCCAAGAAATTAAATAAAAAAAGCCATGATTTTGTTTACCTTTTTCAATTTGACGCGTTTACTACCTATAATCTACAAAACAATATAAAATTGAAGTATACTAAAATCACTTTACAACTGGTTGTCTTTCTCCTTTCTTTTTCCTTTTTACAAGCACAAGAATATACCATATCAGGATATGTTCGAGATGTAGAAAATGGAGAAACTCTTATTGGTTCCTTTATATTCTTATCAGAAAACGGAGCGAGTACAGTCACCAATGAATATGGATTTTATTCCATCACAGTCGATCAAGGCACTTATACATTGAATGCGACTTACCTTGGGTACAAAGACAATATCCAATCTATAAATCTAGATCAAAACAGAACCATAAATCTAGAGCTCACACCTGATGCCAACACTTTGGAAGAAGTTGTCGTCACAGCAGAGGAGGTGGACCGAAATGTACGAAGCCTAGAGATGAGTGTTAATAAATTGGACATCAAAACACTTCAGAAAATGCCTACTCTTTTAGGTGAAACAGAAATTCTTAGAGGTATTCAATTACTTCCAGGCGTGACGTCTGTGGGTGAAGGTGCAGCCGGATTTAATGTTCGTGGAGGCAGCATTGATCAAAATCTTGTTCTTCTCGATGAAGCTCCGGTATATAATTCTTCTCACTTATTTGGTTTCTTTTCTGTCTTCAATCCTGACGCTGTGAAAGATGTCAAATTGTACAAAGGAGGAATTCCAGCTAGATTTGGAGGGAGGCTTTCTTCTATTCTGGATGTAAGGATGAAAGAAGGAAACAACAAGCAACTTGAAGTCAATGGAGGTATCGGTACAATATTTAGCAGATTGTCAGTCGAAGCTCCAATTGTAAAAGAAAAGTCTTCATTCATTGTAGCAGGTCGTAGGTCATATATCGATGTTCTTGCCGCTCCATTTTTAGATGAAGACACTGGAAGTCCAGTCTTAAACTTTTATGACCTTACCTTAAAGACTAATTATAAATTTAGTGATAAGGATCAAATATTTCTTTCAGGATATTTTGGTAGAGATAATTTTGGTTTTGGTGAATCTGCAGGATTTAGTTGGGGCAATCAAACAGGAACTTTCCGTTGGAATCACCTATTCAGCGATAAACTCTTTGCCAATTTGACCACTTACTTCAGTAATTACGATTATCAAATCAACTTTGGAGATACAGACGAAGACTCATTTGATTGGAGTGCTAATATTAAAAATTATAGCATCAAACCTGAATTCTCATGGTTTATCAGACCACAAAACATCTTGAGATTTGGAGGGCAATCTATCTATTATATTTTCGAACCTGCAAATGCCATCTCAATCAGTAATGATGTGACAACGGATATAAGCACTTCAGAGCAATTTTCATTAGAATCAAATGTATTCATTGAAAATGAGATTACCTTATTTGACAAGCTGCAAATGAACTATGGTTTGAGACTTTCACATTTTGCTTATTTAGGAGGAAGGAATGTATACAGTTTTGGAGATGTACCTAAAGGAGAATTGAGACCTCTGACTGGTATCTCAGTTGCAGAGAGTGGAGAAGTCATTGAAGATTTTATAAACTTAGAACCTAGGTTTTCATTAAAGGTAGATTTGAACAAAAAGAGCTCGTTCAAAGCTAGTTATAATAGAACTGCACAATACATTCATCTCTTGTCAAATACAACAGCATCAACTCCTGTAGATATATGGACTCCTGCCACTAATAATATCAATCCAGCAATGGCAGACCAAGTGGCAGCTGGATATTTTAGAAATTTTAAAGACAATACTTATGAGTTCTCTGGAGAACTTTATTATAAAAAGATGAAAGGCCTAGTCGATTATATTGATGGAGCAGATCTGATCCTGAATGAATTCGTGGAAGGTCAAATATTAGAAGGTGATGGACGTGCTTATGGTGCAGAATTAATGCTCAAAAAGACAAAAGGTAGATTTTCTGGATGGTTGAGTTACACCCTGGCAAGAAGCGAACGATTGGTAGAAGGCATAAATAACAATGATTGGTATCCATCACGATTCGATCAAACACACAATTTGAGTCTTACTACTTTTTATGAATTGACTGATCGACTTACATTAAGTGCCAACTTTGTCTACAATACTGGTACGCCAACTACTTTTGCAAATAGTGGATATTATCAGCAGGGATATTTCATACCCAATAATGATAACAATGTTCGAAACAATGTAAGAATTCCTGACTACCATAGACTTGATTTTGCCTTGACAATAGATCCAAAACCAGGAAAAAGAAAATGGAAAGGGCAATGGGTAATTGGTATCTACAATATATACTCAAGAAGAAATCCATTTTCTATTTATTTCAGACAGAATCCAGAACGCGTCAATCCCGGTCAGGCTGTGAATACGGAAGCTATCAAGCTTTCTGTCATCGGAAACTTCATTCCATCAATATCTTACAATTTTACATTCAAATAAGAAATAAGAATAACAATGAATTCTAAATATATAATAGCTGGATTACTTTTCTGTACAATTTTACACACTTCATGTGAAGATCCAATTGAAGTTGACAACGGATTCGAAACTCCTCAATTTGTGGTTGATGCATGGATCAATAATAATATAGATGAAACGCAAATAATCAGCTTGTCTCTTACACAAGATTACTTTGACAATAGGCTTCCAGATGCTATTGCAGATGCAGAAGTAAATGTTTCTACTAGTAGTGCTGCTTCCTATGATTTCGAACACATAGGTGATGGCAAATACAGTTGGACACCTGAAGCAGGAAGCAATATTGGTGAAATTGGTGATACTTACATTATGACTGTCAATCATAATGGAGAGATATACACCTCGACAACTCAGCTGCATCCGGTACCTGAGATAGATTCCATCAGAATCTACTTTGAGGATGAAGCATTTGGGGCAGATAATGGGTTGTATGCAGAAATATATGCCAGAGATTTACCTGGCAAAGGCAATACATATTGGGTGAAATCATATCGCAATGATACACTACTTAATAAACCTCAGGAATTGAATCTTATATATGATGCTACTTTCGATGCAGGAACTGATATAGATGGAACAGCATTTATAAGACCGCTACGATTTGCCGTCAATGCATTAGACGAGGATGGGTTACCCAGAGATCTTGACATTGGTGACAAAGTGGGATGTGAAATTCATTCTATATCAAATGAAGCTTTCAGATTTTTGCAAATTGCACAAGAGCAAACCTCTAATGGAGACAATGGCATATTTACGATACCCGTAGCCAATTCTAAAGGGAATGTTTATGATTCCAATGAAGAAAGAGTTTTGGGCGTTTTTAATGTAGCTGCGATTAGCAGTTTGGAAAAAACTGTTGAGTAATTTAAATACTTAAAATACTTTCTTCAACAGTAAATATCCTAAGACCGCTGAGATAATTAAAGCTCCTAAACCTGTTATAATGTTTCCAAACAACAACCATCCAAACCCAAATAGGGCACTGTAGATAAGCCCGCACCCCATCAACATAGTTAATATTTGGTCAGTCAATGCTGGATCAGAATTATTTGCAACTGTTGCCTTTTGATCGTCACTAAGACCTTTTATTACATGATTCCAACCAGATCCCTTTGGTTGAATTTTGGTATAAAACGATTCTAAAGTGGCCTGATCTGTTTGTCTAAAAAAGAAGGTAGCAAGAAGCCAGGCAATTGTTGTAATCACCACTCCAATAATCATCTTTTCGTAAGATTGCAACCCACCACCAAACATTGTCACCATTGAATCTGAAGGAACATATTCTGGCCCATTTATCCATGACAATAAGTTTAAGGTTTCAAAATAAAAGGCAATAAAAAACGAAACTACCATAGCAATGATCTCGCTAAATGCATTAATTCTCCACCAAAACCATCTAAGAATAAACAACAAACCCGTACCAGCTCCAATTTGCAATAATAAATCAAAAGCTTGCTTAGCATTTTGAAGATACAGCGCAAAAAGTGCAGCAAAAAGCATTAACACAACTGTACTTATTCTTCCCAACATTACTTTCGAAGATTCACTTGCTTCTTTATTTATAAATCTAGCATAAAAATCATTCACAACATATGAAGAACCCCAATTCAAATGCGTACTTATTGTTGACATTAATGCTGCGATCAATGAAGCCAACAAAAGGCCTACTAATCCTGCAGGCAACAATGTTAGCATAGCAGGGAAAGCCAAATCATCTTTTACTATATCTGCTTCTACATCAGGAAATGCTTCAGCTATCGATTGTAAATCTGGGAAAATCACCATGGAGGCTAAAGCGATTAGTAGCCATGGCCATGGTCTTAGTGCATAATGAGCAACGTTAAAAAGTAGCGTTGCTTTTACAGCATCATTCTCATTTTTAGCAGACAACATCCTTTGAGCAATGTATCCTCCTCCTCCAGGTTCTGCTCCTGGATACCATGTACTCCACCATTGTACTGCCAGTGGAACGAAAAATAACGGAATAACAAGTTCCATATCATTAAAATCTGGAACAAAATCTACTTTGCCTGCAACATTTGGATGATTAAGCAAAGCATCTAAGCCTCCAATTTCTGGCATTTGTAAAATATAAATAGCTGCTACAATCATTCCTATCATACTCAAAACAAATTGGAATACGTCTGTCAAAATAACTCCACGTAAGCCACCTATTGCAGAATAGAAAACGGTAACTAAAGAAACCAAAGCAACTGTTTGAAGTGCAGTCAGGCCTAGCATAATACTACCTATCTTGATACCTGCCAACATTACAGTTGCCATTATCATAACATTGAAAAACACACCTAGGTAAATGGCACGAAACCCTCTTAAAAAGGATGCTGCTTTACCACTGTAACGCATCTCATAAAATTCCAAATCCGTAAGTATACCAGCCCTTCTCCATAGTCTTGCATAGACAAACACCGTAAGCATTCCTGTCAATAGAAAGGCCCACCAAACCCAGTTTCCAGCTATTCCGTCGTTTCTTACTATATCCGTAACCAGATTTGGTGTATCGGCTGAAAATGTAGTAGCGACCATCGAAACACCTAACATCCACCATGGCATATTATTACCAGAAAGAAAAAACTCTTTGGCACTTTTACCAGATTTTTTGCTCGACCATATTGCAATGCCTAAAGTGATGACCATAAAGAGAACAATAATAATCCAATCTAGAGTTGATAATGTCATAGTTTTGAGTTGGTATTCAATTAGATATTAAAATTTGAAATAATTCGTAAGAATATTTTCAATTAATGTTTGTTTTGAAATATCAAGATATGAAAATTTGTCTATCTCGCAAACTTAGATTTAAATTAGAATTATCATTCAGACCAAAGGGATTCCCAAGCTTGCAAAGATTGGTAAGCCCGACTCCTAGCATTATAGCACTTTTTCGAAGTTCGGAATGAAAATGCAAAGGGATCACCAATAAATATAGTGTCAATCTACCCACCGCTTACGCGTTCCTTCCATTGTCGACTATCGTCGCCACTCTTCGAGATCAGTCAGTCACCACTAATTTTAGTATAAGTGCCATCATTTATAATTTCAAACTGATCAACCACATCCATCATTTCTATGTTTTTGATAATCCCCTCTCCTATCTTCTCTCCTAGTCCTTCATCTTTGTTATAGTCAAAGAATTCCCACTTAGATGCTATTGGTACACCATCTACTTCAATATACTCACTATATTTTATAGCATGTGCATTTTTCTCTGCTTCTTCAAATGTAGTGCCACCTCCGGTAACGATGTAGCCTATATATTTGACCTGATTTGTTGTAGGATCTGAGTGGACCACATACCAATCATTTGGCGCATCTCCTGTTCCTGATTCAAAAGTTAGCTTTGCCCTATTTGTATTTTCACCTTCAATTTTCATATCACTCAATTTCTTCCAAACAGTGCCATTGTCACTAAATTTGAATGGAGCCATAAAAAAATACTGGTAGGTAAATATGCCAAACTCTTCCCCTTTCCATTTAGAAGAATCTGTATCTGTGAATATTTCGCCATTTAGCATTACAGTTGATGCACCATCCTTTTTATCAACTCTTATTGCTGATGATGTAGGAGTAGTAAATATCTTCATCTTACTATTGCTACCGCCAAATGTCATGTCTAAGTTAAAACAGACAACACCATTTTGAAGCAGTTTTGATTTTTGGTGAGCTACTTCCATGTTTGATACAAAATCAGGATGATTCGTTTCTGGTATCTCTAAGGTATTAGATGTAGCTTTTTTTTGTTTGTTGATACTGGAATCTTTACAAGACAATGTCAACAAGCTTATCAAGATAACAATGGATAAAAACCTAAATAACATAATACAAACGAGTTTAGATACAATTATACATTATAATAAAAAGAAATTTATTCACTTTCTTCAAAAATGTACTCAAAACGAAATCAACAGACATATTTTTTTTAACCGCAAAGTAGATCACAAAGAATGTGTGAAGGTCGCAAAGGTTGTTACGTTGAAACATTTATAAATCCAAGCTGAGACTAATGTAGATTTAGCTGTACTTGTTTCTCTAATTCTACGACTTTATCCTTAAATACAAGGTCAGTATCCATGAGGTCTTGTACAGCTTTTACTGAATATAGAACTGTAGTATGATCCCGTCCGCCAAAGTTCTTACCTATATCTTTTAGTGTATTTGTGGTAAAGTTTTTAGCAAGGTACATTGATAATTGTCTTGCTATTACGATATCTCTTTTACGTGTCTTACCATGAAGTTTTTCGACAGGTACTTTGAAGTATTCAGCTACTAGAAGTTTGATATTTTCTACGGTGATTTCTTTATTATCTTGACTGATAAATTGATTCACTACATCTTTTGCCAATTGAAGATCGATCTCTTTTTTGTTCAATGTCGATTGTGCTACAAGTGTAATAATCACACCTTCAAGCTCTCGGATATTGTTCTTAATATTATAGCAAATGTATTCTTTGATCTTTTCATCTAGCTCAAGACCTTCTTTTCTCATTTTGATATCAAGAATAGCCCTTCTAGTTTGATAGTTAGGAGTTGTCAACTCAGCAGCAAGTCCCCATTTGAATCTACTAATAAGTCTTTCCTCAACACCTGATATATCTTTTGGAGGTCGGTCTGATGTAAGGATAATTTGCTTGCCATTATGGTGTAGTTGACTGAAAATATTAAAGAAGATTTCCTGTGTCTTTGCTCTACCAGCTAAGAAATGAATATCATCAACGATCAAGGTATCTATCATTTGATAGAAATTCATGAAATCATTTACAGCATTATTCTTGATCGCTTGTACTACTTGATTAGTGAAGCGTTCTAGGGTAACATATATGACTTGCTTATTCGAATCCTGTTTCAAAACTTCAAATCCTATAGCATTTGCCAAATGTGTCTTACCTAATCCTACATCTCCATAAATGAATAGCGGATTGAAGGCAGTGCCTCCAGGATTGGCTGCTATAGCTTTCCCTGCAGTGGTAGCCAATTGATTACACTCACCCATAATGTAAGTGTCAAAATTATATGCAGTATTTAATTGAGGATCAATCTTTATTTTTTTAATCCCAGGAATGACAAACGGATTTTTTATTTGATCAGTGCTAAATTTTTTAGGGATATCATTGTTTACTCTTGCTCCAGTATTCTTTCCAATTTTTCTATGATTATCAACAAGTATCTGATATTCTAATCTTGCATTTTCACCTAGAGTCATTCTAAGTGCCTTTTTAAGTTCAGTTACAAAATTTTCTTCTAACCACTCATAGAAAAATTTGTTAGGAACTTGTATAGTTAAAGCTTCCGATGTAAGTCGAACAGGTTTGATAGGTTCAAACCAAGTTTTATAACTCTGTGCGTTTATGTCTCGCCGTACAATATTCAGACATTTATTCCACACTGTTGTATGGTCATATGTCATGTTACGTTGCTCTTTATCATTCTTCAAATATGCTCATTTATGCAGGAGATTAAACTGCAATATCGAAACTAATCAAATAAAAAAGAATCGGATGGGTAAGATCGGTGTTTTTGACTCTTCTCAATTAAATCGGTCCCTTTGGGAGGGTCAAAAATGGGTAAAATATTTCAGCTAAGATAACAACTCAACACATATTTTTTTATGCTATATGTGCAAGGGTAAAAGTTTGATCCTCAAGTTACTACAAAACAAAAAATATTAATTTATTACTATTAGAAACCAATGATTTATGCATTATAATAAAGTTGATTTTATAAACAGTTGCTTTCTTTAGGATTATAAATATAATTTAAAAAAAACGATTATTTCATTAAAATCTACTCCATAATAAAAAATAATTTAACTAAAATCTTTAGAAAATATTGAAGAAAAACAAAGAGGGTTTGACAGTCAATAGATTAGATCAAAATTAATGATCTTTAGGTATAAAAATACAAACTTTCTAAAGGCTATTTATTTTAAAAAGTGTTGAAGATATTTACGAAGATAAGTTAAACAACATATGTATTTTTACAAGAAACACATTTTCCTTTCGTGTTTTTTTCAAAGAATATATCTAATCTGCCTAACATTATCCCTGCCCATCCTGCTTGATTAATGACAACTTCTTCTCCTTTTTTGTTCCTTTGGATGTCAGGTTCACTCATAAAGGTATGCGTGTGGCCACCTAAAATAAGATCTATTTCTTCAGTATTCTTTGCCAAGACTACATCCGAAACCTTGTCATCTCTATATCTATATCCAAGGTGAGAGAGGCAAATTACAAAATCGCATTTTTCATCGTATCGCAATTGTTTGCTTATAGCATTTCCTATTACAATTGGATCATTATAGATAGTCTCTTTATATAATGACTTTGGCACCAAGCCTATCAATTCTATACCCAATCCAAACACTCCAATCCTAATACCATTTCTGACAAAGATCTTATATGGCTTAGTTTTATTGTTTAAGATCGTATTGCTAAAATCATAATTGGCAACCAGAAAGGGGAAATTAGCATGTGGCATTTGATTTTCTAAACCTTCAATGCCTCCATCAAAATCGTGGTTACCTATAGTAGTAGCGTCATATCTTAATTTAGACATCAACTTCAATTCTACTTCACCGCCGAAAAAATTAAAATATGGAGTGCCTTGAAATATATCCCCACAGTCAAATAACAAGACATGATCTTCGGCTTTACGTACTCGCTCTATTAAGGTCGCTCTTCTTGATACACCGCCTAGACCTTCATTTCTACTACCATCCATAGGAAATGGGTCTACCCTACTATGTACATCATTAGTATGAAGGATGGTAAGCCTTGTAATATCATGATCATCCAATAATGAATCTGAAAGTCCTCCTGCAATCGTCAGCCCAAGAGTAGAAAGTGTACTTTTTACTATAAAATCTCTTCTTCTCATCTTTCTAATTATTAGATTTTAAAATTCTCTTACTGTCATCAGCTAACAAGTTCTTTTCACTAGCTGGCTTTCGTTTGAGATGGTCTATTATTAGATCTCTAATCAGCTCTTCATTGTCTTCACGTTCAGCCTGATCTAAGAAAAAACAATTATCACCACCATTTGCGATATAATCAGCTAATGCTACCGTATATTTTTTGGTAATATCAAATGGCTCACCTTTAATGAAAATATCTACAGCTTTTTCGCCGTCCTTTGTAAACTTCAAAGTACCACTGATAGGCCAACCTCCTTTTTCACATACTCTATCCAATAATTGTTGAAGCAACTTTCCATCCATCGTCAACAAAACCAATTGATTATCAAATGGCATCAATTCATAAATATTGCCGACAGTAATATCCCCCTGTTTCAAAAATGAAACTCTAATGCCTCCATAATTTTGCATGGCCATGTCTATCTCTCTCTTATATACATATTCTGCTTCTTCTAATAATGCATCTGCAAACCAATTACCCAAAGTCGAATTGGGTCTAGCCTTCGTCATTTCTTTCTCATTAAATGCGATGACTTCATTCATTTCAGCATCCAATTGAGCTTTATAAGGGCTTATGAGTTTATCTAAATCTTTATCTGTCTTATTTCGTTTATTAATACGATAATAAGAGGTATCTATATCGGCTGTATATACTTGTTTCGAACAACTAATTATACTTAGCGAGATCAGAAAAACCCAAAATATGTAAAGTGATTTTTGCATTATCTATTATTATAAAATGAGGTCTATTTCTTTTTTTATTGCTCGTTTTGCAGTTGAGACAGGACTTCCTCCCATATCTTTCTGCAAGTCAATTGCTTTTTGAACTAGTGCAGCCGGTGAAGTTCCGATAGATGGATCTGCTGCGGCAGCAGAAATTATTTTTTGCATTTGCTCTTTTGTCAATGTTATTATTTCCCATAATTTTTCTGATATATATACCTGTTGGCTCATATTATGCTCAAATTCTTGTTGAATCGTTATAAGCATTGCATTACTCATTGTTTTAGCATCAATATTTTGACTACTCAATCTATAGCTTAAATTATCTAAAGAGATTCGCTCACAAAACATAGCCATCCGCTCATACGCTTGAAGCTTTATGGGCAAAGTGTTTTTCGCTTGATCTTTTTTGAATCTTAATACTTCAGTACTGTATTGCATGTCAAGATACCTCTTCATCATAAAATATACAGTTGCAAAAACTATTAGCGCTGGTAGAATGTATTTCAATATTTCCAATGCTGTTTCCATAAGAGATTGATATTTAGTTTTAGTAGAAAACGCTAAGGTAAAGGAATTTGAAGATTGGAAAGATTGTTAATTGGAAAGATTGTAAATAATTAATATTTCAAGATTGGAGAGACTCTATTATAATGAATGAATAAAAATGAAAAATGTAGAATGTAGAATGTAGAATTTGGAATGTAGAATTTAGAATAGGGAGATACGTGGAGGATAAGGTAGAGATATTTGATGCTTGCGCATCTTTTGGTGATATGGTGGAGATATTTGGAGATATAGTGGAGATATTTGATGCTGCGCATCTTTAGGAGAGGTATTTGATGCTTTTGTAGCTTTGGGAGGGATGTTAGGGTTTAATAAAAAAAAGGTTGAGGTTTAGAGTGAACATGGTTGGATGTCGACTTTCACTCCGTGTATCTCCGTGAATTCTCTGAGAGCCTCCGTGTAATCTGTCAACATCTATACTCTCTGAATTAAAGTTGTGCGAGATTGGTTGAACGAAATAGAGGTTTGGCTTGTTTAGTATTTTAATAATAAAGTGAGGGTCTTCATTTCTGGAATAAAGGATTTAAGATTACCTTTGAACTAAATTGATTAAAAAACAAGAACAATATGTCTGATACAATAGCAACTACTCCGATACAGATAACAGATAGCGCTTTGAAACAATTGCAAAGAATCATGGGAGAACAAAATGTTCCTGATGAATATGGTTTACGTGTTGGTGTTAAGGGTGGAGGTTGTTCTGGTTTTTCATATATACTTGGATTTGATGTTTTGAAGGAGAAAGATCAGGTTTTTGAGATTCAAGGTTTTAAAGTATTTATGGAAAAATCACATTCTATGTATCTGTTGGGCATGGAGATTGACTGGCTGGAGGGCTTGAATAATCGTGGATTTACTTTTAATAATCCAAATGCTGCAGAGAGTTGTGGGTGTGGGTCTAGTTTTTCTGCTTAAGTAATTATTAGATTACCTCAGTGCTGTGAATTAGCTTTAGGGCAATAGTTTCACAGAGAATCACAGAGTTAGATGTTGACTGTTTTACTTTTCTTTTGTTATTCCTCTTAGGTTTTGATGGATAAAGTCGTGGGGGAATTCTTCAATTCCTGGGAATCCTAATCGGATATCTTTACCATTATGTGGAATATAGGCTGTACCAAATATGTAATCCCATATCGCCAAAGTGAGACCAAAATTGATTCCTAATCTTCTTTCTTTTGGCAATTCGTAGGAATGGTGCCAGATGTGCATTTCCGGACTGTTGAATATTTTTTTCATGAATCTTCCTAGAATAAATGCTCCTATTAATATACAAGCCGCAATAGTTCCTAACTGAATAATTATAGTTGGATCATTCAACAATTGAACGCCAGCAAGTGAATTTGCAATTACTATTCCAATTAAACCACCTACAATTCCTCCTGTGATTTTTCCATTGACAGAAATATTAGAATGGTTGTAATGTCCCCAAGCGAGTGTAAAAATGTGAATTACAAAAAAGTCATACAAACCAATACCTAATAAGGCCAATGGAATGTATTCCAAAGTTCGATATACTATATTCTCCATCCAATGATATCTTAAATGTGCAGCAAAACCCATCTCTTCTACCGAGTGATGTACCTTGTGAAATTCCCACAGCTTATCAGATTTATGCAACAATCTGTGAATCCACCACTGGATAAAATCCCTAACAAAAAAGCCAATAATCAATATAATCCACAGCGGCATTGTCTGTAATGGATTCATGGCTTGCAGGTCAAACCCACCAGCGACAGCCTTTATTCCATCGTTAAATAAGTTGACAATAACATCAGAAGCTGCATTATATATAATCAAACTGAAAAGAAAAAAATTGAAGAACATATAGAATGCATCTAACCAAAAATCCCTTCTCAGTACAGGTTGCTTTTTTCTCCAAGGAATGATTACCTCCAGTATTAAAAAAAATAATGAAACCAGAATCAGCCAATAGAAATATGAATTCCAAGTTGGGTTAATGATATCATTCCATAGGTAACCAGCATATCCGCCATATCCGTTCAAAAAAATGTCTACGTACTTCTGCATTTGTGTAATATATGAGTCTGAAATGTAAAACTAGTGAATTAATATAAAGATTAGATAATTGAGGTCAACTATAGGGATGACTTCAATCAGGCTATTTTTTAAATCTTGGAATGGTTGAAGGCAATCCAACTCGCATGACAAATCTTGCATATGATTGTGATAAGTGTTCTACATATGGAGAAGAAACTCTAATGTATTCAGGTTTTTCAAGGACAAATGAATTTAAAAACTCAAAACTCACACTAGATACTGATTTAAAGTCAATTACCAAATATTTATCTTTCAAATCTTCCCTAGTTTCGAATGGATAAAAATCTAACAAATGATATCCTGGAAGATTTCCCATTCTCATTGCCTCTTGTAATTTAACATCACTAAAGTGTGGATTTGCCAGAATAAAATTGTCTAAGCTAAAAATTGGAGCTACTAAAACTAGTTTTATTTTACCATGCTGTAGATCACACGATTGGCTTAATATTATGACATCAAATAATTCAATTTCTATATCTGTCCAACTTGTATAATCTGGATTGTTTGGAGGAATAATAATTGGACAATCTAAAATAATATCTCCTTGATTTAATCCCTTTTCAGTATTCGTTTTAGTATACCAACTCATTTTACAAATTTGAAGGCAGTCCTCTAGAAACTTTATTTACTTTAATATTCAATTTCATTTTCATCTTGCCCATAGGAGATTTAATATTTTCAATGTAATCGTTTAATTCAGCAATTAATAAAGTTTCATTTAATTCATCTTCAGAAGAGGTTAATGGTTTTCCTTTTTTAATTCTCTGACCTAGAAAAATCGAATTTAATTCCTCATCCAACCATGTATCAATATCGGTATCAGCTTTCGCTAATTTGTTCCAATCTTCAAAATCCAGTGTAACATTCATTTTTAGGTTTTGAAAAGAAAGAAATTCTTTTTTAAAAACTCCCAAAATGTGATTATCAAATTTTACTTTCGATCTCCATTCCTCTTGTAATCTTTTTTCAGTTTTAAATTGAAATAATATCGTGGTAAGTGTATTATGAAATATATTCTCAAATATTTCATCCGAGACATTGTTATCTTTAATGAGGACTGCAAAACAGTTATAAACATAACTTTTAAAGAAAAAGTAAAATACTTTAAATTTTGTATTATCTCCACTCAAGGCTTTATACACATTTACAATTTCGTTGCTCATAGTACAATATTTACACTAAATATAAATATAGTTGTTTTTAAGTATTTTTATATAAATCATTTTTATTATAAAATAAAATAAATATTCTGTTGTGTTACAATTGATTCTTAATCTCAAATTATTAAATTTATTACAATCAAGCATTCACCACCCCCTTCAACCCTTCATTCCTATTCCTCAAATCATTTCCTCCTTCAAGCACAGATTTCAAATTAGCCAAATAAAAAGTCCAACCTCTTGTACAGCCTACATGATAGGACACTTTAGATGATTCATCAGTCGGTATATTAGATTGCTCGATTTCAACTATGGTCTCTCCAGCTTTTTCATACAATTTGACTAAAACGTCACAACCTAAGAATGTAAACGATAAAGAATTCGGGTTTTCTACATTCAAAACTTCCCCATTTGCAACATTATCTGCGGTATGCCACTCCCAAGTATAAGTATCACCTTTTGATATTCCCTTTTCGCTAGACTTCAATACTCCATTTGAATCAGAAAATTCAGCTTTTGATAAAAACCAACTCTCTAATCCATCTTGCGATGTCCATAAATTAAAGATTTCAATTGGATCTGCCGATATGCCGATTTTCAAAGTAAATTTAGACCAATCGAATGAAGGTTTGTCCATAATAATTTTTGAATAAATATAAGTATTTAAAAATTACAATCTTTGCATTCAAATCAAAATTATCTAGGATGGAAAACTCATACTGCACCTACTCCGACAATCAGGATGTAAACAACGTCCACAAAATCTATCACGACACCCAATATGGATTTCCTATTGAAGATGACAATCAACTTTTTGGGCGCCTCATCTTAGAAATAAATCAAGCAGGATTATCATGGGAAACCATCCTAAAAAAGCAAGAAAATTTTGAAAAGGCATATGATAATTTCGATCTGCAAAAAGTAGCCAAATACACTGAGGAGGATCGCGCAAGATTACTGAGTGATGCTGGAATCATCCGTAATAAATTGAAAGTAAATGCAGCTATTTATAATGCTAATCAGATATTAGTATTACAAAATGAACATGGCAGTTTCAAAAATTGGTTGGATATGAATCATCCTAAGTCAAGGGAAGAATGGGTGAAGTTATTCAAGAAAATATTCAAATTTACTGGCGGTGAAATTACCAATGAATTTTTAATGAGTAGTGGGTATTTGAAAGGGGCACATGGCTCTGATTGTCCTACATATAAAAAGATTGTTGCGTTCAATCCTATGTGGATGAAATAGAATACAATGAACTACCTCAATACAAGCATATGAGGTATCACAAGGTGCATTTCACAATGACGCTTTTTTGTTAAATTGATAATCTTTATTTCAATCAGACTTTCGCCTTGTGACTGAACAGTCTCAATGCAATTGAGTTAAGTACGACAGTACTTCAAGTGAAGGAATGCGTTAGCAACGTGCAGAAACTATTGCCCCTTTAGGCAGCCCGCCGCTTACGCGTTCCTTCCTTTATCAGCTATCTTGGCAGCCCACCGCTTTCGCGTTCATTCTCTTAGCAGCTATCGCTGCTACATCTTCGATGATCGTTCAGTCACATCTTCGATGATCGTTCAGTCATATCTGCGATGATCAGTCAGTCCCCCAGTCATGGCCAGGGCTGTTCATCGCATAAAATAATATATATATAAATGTCACATATGATAATAATTTGATATATGTTTGTGGTCAAAATGCATATGATTAGATCTTTAGAAAAATTTTTAGATTCAATTCCAGATCACAGAAGAAACCAAGGAGTTATGTATAAGAAGACTCCACTACTACTCATGATAGTATTGGCTAATATGTCAGGTTGTTACGGTTATAGAGAGATAGCCAGATACATGCAACATAATTTAGAAGATTTTCATGAAATATTCACATTGAAACATGGGGTTCCTAAACATGTAT
>Ga0256847_1000585_pt1 | contig 22227 bp, 19 predicted proteins | sample TeddybearmetaG_FD_189099 | JGI IMG/M metagenome (GOLD analysis project Ga0256847, IMG submission 189099) | Hydrothermal vent microbial communities from East Pacific Rise, Pacific Ocean - Teddybear | ecosystem: Environmental > Aquatic > Marine > Hydrothermal vents | place: Pacific Ocean: East... | reverse complement strand
GAGTCTATTTTATCGCTATTATCCGACGATCAGAAAATGGCTATACGAGTCGCCGAAGATGAATTGAATCAATTTCCGGATTTGTACGAAAAATATTGGTTGGACGAAATGCTTATTAAAGTAGGTTTAGAGTTTAAGAAAACTACCGTTGAGAGCACTAATAAGCTAAAGAAAAAATACAAAAATTTGGTCGATGATTTGTTGAATATTATGGCGGAGTCGAATACAGATTTTACACAAACATTCTATAGACTATCAGAACTAAAAAACAAAGCCAATAATCAGGACGATAGCTTTCTTGAACTCTTTAACGCCAAGAAAGATATTGCTGAGTGGCTTAAGCGTTGGCGTGTTGAACTCGCCAGATCTGATATTTCAGAAGCGGAAAGACAGCTGAGTATGTTTAAGATTAACCACCTAGTCATCCCAAGAAATCATCAAGTAGAAAAGGTGATAAGAGCAGCCGAAGACGATGATGATTTCTCACCATTTCATGAACTGAATACCGTTCTTCAATCGCCTTATTCGTATGATGAAAAAAAGGATACATATATGAAATCGCCAACAGAGAGTGAAGTTGTGGCGCGAACCTTTTGTGGGACTTAGGGCTCAGCTTTTATTTTGCAAAAATGAGCAAAGTTAAAGGTGGTAACAGGGATTAGTTTCTTGAAGTATGACGCAGGGCTGGCGATAGTCAATGTGACTATCGCGGCCATTAAAATTTACGAGGCTTTTTTATCCCAAGACATATCTAGCTCTATATCCGAATCTTCTTCCAATCCAAAATCATGGATAATATCAACAATCATGTTCGGATCGGGTCTAATAGCGCTTTCCGCCTTAGACGAAATATTGGAATGTAAATGAGCATCTAGTTGCTTAAAGATGCGAACTCGGATCTTACTGATAGCTCTTATTATTTTTGGTTCAGTTGAAAATTGAACTAAGCTTTCATTAACCAATTCTTTGGCTAAATCAAACCGCTCACATCGAATATAAAAATCTGCCGCTGAATTAAGATACTTAATTTGTGCAATGGTGGACTGACCGACAGGTATTTTAATTTTCTTGATTGAATGTCCTGCGTTTTCTTGGTTCTTACTTCCGGGCGAAAGTTTTTTGAATTTTTGATCAAGAGCTTTTGAAAAGTTCTTTATTTTTTTGTTGCGGGTTAAAATCCACAAAATATGAGCGAATAATATTGCCAAAGTCACGCCAATAATTAGCAACCAGTTATTACGGGAAATTTCGCCCTGAGAGAAATTATCGACTAAGGATGACGATGCTAAAGGAGCTGCATCCAATGGACTCTTTTGAATTGGAACAGATTTATTCGATTTAGCGGATCCTATTTCTATGCTGTTGCTGGTTATATTCGCTTGTCCGGTTAAAGCGGTAAGGCTAGCGTTGCCATTGGCTGATTGTGCCAAGGCTTCTCTCAATTGTTGGTTTATTGCCAATTGGGACTGAATTTTTTCATTTATTTCGCGCAGTTGTTTTTCCAGAGCGATCTGTTCGAGCAATTTTGCACGTGTTGAGCTTATTTCCTGGGCCACAGGTGTGTTTGCTGAGTTAGCAACAATCTCATTGGTGAATCCGTTAGGTGCCGCTTGTGTTGGCGCGGTATAAGTTTGAGCTAGATGAGATCCTGAAATTGCGAGGGCTGGTGCTAGCTGCCCACCTCTGTTTGCTATATGCAGTAAAGAGTCGCTAGATAATCGTAGTTGAGCACCCAGCTTTAATCTGTCTCTGTCGCCAGCGACAAATGCTGATGGATTATTAATAAAAATAGCGGTCATTTTATCAGAAATATTCACTCCCTCTACCTGCCAACGTCTAGCTACTCGCCATAAGCTTTGCCCGCTTGCAACGGTTACGAATATATCTTCATTACTGGCTTGTGCGAGATAGGGGGTAGGTTTTTCGCTCATCTTTTTAGAAGGGGAGGCTAGTGTTGTTTCTTTTACTATTTGATCAGTTGCATACTCTTTAGGATCTAGAAGAAGTGTAATTTCTTTTAGCACGCGACCGTCTTGGTACTCTACTTCGAGTAAAAAATTAACAATAGGTTCTTTGACCGAGCGAACCGAGGTTATTCGCAATTGTGGTCCGGAGTCTGTTTGGTAGGTTTTAAAATACAATCGAGGAAGGTGACTGGGATAAGCAATTCCCACACGATCATGCTGACTTCTGTTGGCTAATTCGACTTTGAAATAATGCGCTTCGTAATTGGTAGCAATAATAGGAATATCGATCTGCAATGGCTGGTTTAACACCGCCTTACTCGACAACTCTCCTAATCCTATTGCTTTGGTTAGTGGGCTGGTCGCAGTTAGAGCGAACGCTACCGCGATAGATACTACCTTCTTCGACATCATTACTGATCAACTCCTGCTTCGATCTTATACAAATAGACAAGCTATCCAGCTTATCAGACTACTTTGACTCTGTACTTATATCATGCAGAGCGTTTTAAGTGCAAATCGCAGGACGTTTTAACCGTAAAAGGTAGCTCAAAAGACGGTTGCATACGTTAAATCTCATCACGCTATAACCCTACAGGCTGAGTATGGCGCGTTTTTGGCTTAAAATAGAGAAGGTTTTAGAACAATTGACATACAACAACTGCTTTTTTATAAGCTTTTGGAATATAGGCTCCTTCGTTCAGCCAAAAACGGTGTTTTTAACCATATATGTGGTTATTTAATCGACTAATTTGGCCTCGATTATTTGATCTCCATTGCTGAGTGTATGCACCACTTCCATCCCTTCTATGACCTTTGCAAAGGTGCTGTAGTGCCGATCTAAGTGGATATTATCGCTTATATTGACAAAAATTTGCGCGTCACCGGTATCTTTGCCTGAGGTCGCAATACCGACAGTGCCCTTGGTATGCGATTGGTAGGATATTTCTTCTCGAATCATTTCACCACTGCCGCCCTCTACATCACCGACACTATCTCCACCTTGGGCAACAAAGTTTCCAAGCATTCGGCTAAAGTAAGTTCTGTTGTAATAGCCTTTTTCAACCAAGCGCACGAAATTAGCACCTGTGTATAGCGCTTGCGGAGTAATTTGCAGTTTTATATCGCCAGCTGAGGTCCTTAATAGAATTATCTTTCCAATGGATTCTTTTGCGAGTGAAAATAGTGGAGTTTTGGCTTTCTTACTGGTAACGGTGACGCTTGTAGGATCAATTAAGCTCGTAGCAAACTTAGCGACTGACGGGTCAGGATCTTTGGCTAGAAATCCCAACACGGTTTTGAATCCCGACAAGTCTTTTTCTGCAATTTTCTTCGCGAAGCGAATTTTCACAAAGGGATTTTTATGTGCAAGTATTTTAACCGCCCAACTCATCTCGTCCTGTTTTTGGCGATCTACAAGCCCCGACATTGCTGCGACCACCATGCTAGCTTTGGGACTTTTCAATTGTTTCTTCAGTAAGCTGATTATCTCCACGCCGTCTAGTGATGAATCTGCTAATACTTGCAACGCAGTTTGGGCTATAAGTGGATTGTTGTGAATGTGGAGTTTGCCTAGTTGAATTTTTGCCTGAGGGATATAAAGCAAGTTGCTCATAGCAAAAATTGATTCTGATGCGAGCGCTACATCTTCACTTTCACTCTGTTCAATGAGCCAAGATAGTAGCGCTCGATCGGCAAGATTCGGATTTTTGGTTATCCTACCAATCAGCCTAGCTAACATTCGTTTATTATCTGGATCTTTTGTAAGTGTGGTAAATTTCTGCAATTGAGCAGGGTTTAATAAATTTTCAATATTCTTAACCCTTGCCAAAAAATAGCCAACCCTAAAGGCGACATAGTCATCTTTTTCAAACAAAGTTAGCAACGCATTAAAGTCGACATTAGTCGAATTCTTATCTGTACCTATTTGCTCACTCACCGATTCGATGTAAGTAATTGCGGCGGCTAAACCCTGAAAAATACTCCCACGGGTTTTTGGATCGGTTTCTTGGTTTAATCGTGCGAGCATTTTGTTGACTAAATCATCATCGCCTAGATTACCTAGAGCTAAGTATATTTCCTGTTTCACTTGTTCACTTTTTTCGTTATTCAACAATAGCCATAGTTGCTTAGTAATGCTATTTGAACTACTGAGTCCCGCTGCAAAGACTGCCGCTCTTCGAATTTCTGGTTGTTTAGACAAGAAATGGGGTTTAATTAATGGTAAAATAGCATCTCCGCCAATTCTACCTAACCCTTGTAGCGTAGCGATTATTAGTTTTGATTGTTCACTATTTAGCGCTCGCTTAAAAATTTCAATATCAAGTTTTCTGTGATCCACTAATTCATAAATATTAGCGAGTAGATCTGCATTACCGGGAATAATGTTTGCTTTGGAGGTACTTTTGCCAAACGAGATAGTCGGTTGAATTGCTAACAACACAATTAACAGAGTGGTTTTCAAATTATTATTAAACATGCGTAAATCTCTACTGAAGGATCTAAAGAAGTATGAAATAATGTATCCATAAAAGCAATTGTTCAATCGCCTACTTAATAACTTAGATCTGATAATCAAAAGGAATCTCCCATGGCACAATATATCTATTCGATGAATCGAGTAAGCAAGGTGGTACCGCCCAAAAAAACGATTCTCAAAGATATTTCCTTAAGCTTTTTTCCGGGTGCCAAAATTGGCGTGTTGGGCTTGAATGGATCAGGAAAGTCCACTCTATTAAGAATCATGGCTGGACTAGATACTGACATTGAGGGAGAAGCTATACCACTAAAAGGCATTAAGATCGGTTATCTACCACAAGAACCTCAATTGGATGAATCGCTCGATGTAAAAGGCAATGTAGAGCTTGGGATTTCAGAAATAAAGCAAATCCTAAATCGATTTGACGAAGTTAATAATGCTTTTGGAGATGAAAATGCTGATTTCGACGCGTTATTAAAAGAACAAGCAGAGCTCCAGGATAAAATAGAAGCGGCAAATGGCTGGGAAGTGGATCGTATGCTAGACAAGGCTGCTGACGCTCTAAGATTGCCACCGTGGAATGCAGAAGTTAAGCATCTTTCTGGCGGTGAAAAAAGACGAGTTGCTTTATGCCAGTTGCTAATTTCTAAACCCGATATGCTATTGCTCGATGAGCCGACCAATCACTTAGATGCGGAATCGGTTGCATGGCTAGAGCGTTTTCTTCAGGATTTTAAAGGCACGGTAGTAGCAATCACTCATGATCGATATTTCTTAGATAATGTGGCAGGGTGGATACTTGAACTGGATAGAGGGCATGGGATCCCATGGGAAGGAAATTATTCTTCTTGGCTTGAACAAAAAGGGAATCGTTTAGCGATGGAAGAAAAAAAGGAATCCGCTCACCAAAAAGCAATGAAGGAAGAATTGGAATGGGTTCGCTCGAATCCAAAAGGGCGGCAAGCTAAAAGTAAGGCTCGTATTGCCAAGTTTGAAGAGCTCTCTTCGCAATCCTATCAAAAGCGAAACGAGACACAAGATCTGTATATTCCACCAGGACCAAGACTGGGTAGTTTAGTGATTGAAGCCACTCATTTGCAAAAGAGTTTCGGTGATAAATGTTTGGTTAATGATCTTAGTTTTAATTTACCGCAGGGCGGTATCGTGGGGATCATTGGTCCAAACGGCGCGGGTAAATCGACCTTATTCAAAATGCTTGTCGATCAAGAAAACCCCGATGGAGGTGAACTACGAATTGGTGAAACAGTAAAAATTGCCCACGTTGATCAATCGCGCGATAGTTTGGATGGTAATAAAACTGTGTGGCAAGAAATTTCAGATGATTCAGACACTATCACCGTGGGAAACTATCAAGTGTCATCAAGACAGTATGTCGGGCGTTTTAATTTTAAAGGCGGCGATCAGCAGAAATTTATCAAGGACTTGTCCGGTGGTGAGCGTAATCGAGTTCATTTGGCTAAGCTTCTAAAAAGTGGTGGTAATTTATTGTTGTTGGATGAACCTACCAATGACCTCGATGTTGAAACCTTAAGAGCTCTCGAAGAAGCGATTTTAGCTTTTCCTGGCTGTGCCGTTATTATTTCCCATGACCGTTGGTTCCTAGATCGAGTGGCGACGCATATCTTAGCGTTTGAAGGTAATAGTGAAACGGTTTGGTTTGAAGGGAATTATGCTGACTACGAGATAGATCGTAAAAAGCGGTTGGGTGCAGATGCAGATGCTCCAATGAGGATAAAATATCGGAAGATTGGTTAGCTTGGCGATACCATCTTAAAGTTTACCATTCACAAAGCTCTACTTGGTATCCAATAATGTTATTAAAGGATGTTTGTGCAGCATCTGGAGCACTCGAATAATATTTGATGTAGTTCTTTCTATTCGAGCCATTCAATCGATTCTGCATTCGTCTTTTTAACTCTTGAGCAACCGGCATACCACTTTCAAAAAGAATGACTTGCTCTCCCATTATTTGGGAAATCGTCTCGGTCAAGAAGGGATAGTGAGTACACCCTAACACCAGGCAGTCTATCTGCTGGCTTATGAAGCTACTCAACTCTTTCTCTATCAATCGTCTTTTTTCTTCATCAATGGTCGGTGCAGATTCCACTATGTCAACAAACAGCGGTGACGCCTTTTCAATGATCTCAACACCATTGCCATATTGCTTTTTAAGATCGATGTATTTCTGACTGATAAGCGTGGCACTTGTGGCTAGAACGCCAATGCGTTTTGAGGCGCTATGTTCTATGGCGGGTTTTATGGCAGGTTCTAATCCAATTATTGGAATATTGTAGTTTTCCCTCAGCTGATTGACCGCGGCAGCTGTTGCCGTGTTGCAAGCAATCACCATTGCTTTTACATCATGTTTAACAAAGTGTTCGGCGGCTGACAATACTCGAGTTTTAATTTGTCGTTCCGATTTCTCTCCATACGGCATATGTAGGCTATCAGCGAGGTATATCAGATTTTCCTTCGGCATTAATTTATTGATCGCGGTTAAAATACTTAGGCCACCGACGCCTGAATCAAAAATACCGATAGGATATTCATTTTTATGCATAGAATTTAGTGAACTTTCTCATTCTTAAACTATTGAGGAAAATTCTATCATAAGAAAAATTATCAGGTGTATAAAATTGCGATCTTAGATTAGGTATAATCCTGGAATGCCGTAAAATCATAGACCCTATGTTAATATATTGGCAACGGAGCAAGTCCCCGGCTCTGAATGTTTTACAATAGAGGTTTTGTTTAAATTGACTAGAAGATTCATTATTTTTCTCCTATTAATGGCCACAAGCAGTTGTGCGACTTACCATCCCCGAAATCCCAATAATATCTGTGACATTTTTCTAGGTGAAACCGATTGGTACGAGGCCGCGCGCGATTCACAACAGAAGTGGGGAACACCTATTTATGTGATGATGGCAATTATGCATCAAGAATCTAGATTTGTTGATGACGCCCAACCCGAGCGAGATTGGTTTTTAGGTTTTATACCTCTACCACGTGATTCCTCTGCTTATGGCTATGCCCAAGCCCAAGATCCAGTGTGGGGCGAATATCTGAAATCCGCTGGAGGATTTAGTGCCGATCGAGATGAATTTGAAGACGCGATTGATTTTATCGGTTGGTATACCGATGGAAGTCATAGACGTTTAAAACTGTCTAAATGGGACGCCTATGGTCAATACCTGGCATATCATGAAGGCAGGGGAGGCTATTCACGTCATTCTTATCAAAGTAAACCTTGGCTAAAACAAGTTGCAAATAAGGTCAAACGCCGTTCTCAAACCTACAACCGACAGCTAAAAGGTTGTAAAGGCAAACTTGATGATCGAATTGATAGTTGGTTTTGACGGATGGGTATATACGGGTATATTTTTCAGCTGTTGTTCAATTCTCTAGTAACTGTCGGACATATTATATCCACGAAGGAATTCGGTGATGAAAGCAATTACTGACTATACTAATGATTAAGACGCAATCAGTAGTGAGCTAATTTATGTTGGAAGAAAAAAGAACTCATTCCCGCCGTTCTCAAAAGGCTCAAGTACATGTTGATCTAGTGAAGGCATCCAATGAGTCTATTAAAACCGCTATACGATTTGAAGGCTCTATGTGGGACTTTTCATCGAGTGGTATCCGTCTTCATGGTAAACACCTAATAGTAAAAGATGCTAGTGTTGAATTGTTAGTCGAGTTTGAATCTGATCACTCTACCTATAGTCTTATCGGTGATGTAAAATGGGTGACTGAAACAACCGAGCACGAATTTATCGCAGGTGTTGAATTAGATCAATCCCATTCGCCAGACATCAATAAATGGCAAGAAAAATTCGAATAAATTTCGATATTTTGTACAATAAAATGGCCCTTAATTGTCTGTGGACAGCCAGCAATATCGGATAACTGAACTTTTTAACCAGATCTCTTAAAGATTAATGAATAATGCTTGTTTTGGCTACGAGCTTCCGATAGAATGCCGTCCACGTTGATGCGGGGTGGAGCAGTCTGGTAGCTCGTCGGGCTCATAACCCGAAGGTCGTTGGTTCGAATCCAGCCCCCGCTACCAATTTTAAGTTAGGATTGAGTTTAAGATCAACGTATACTAACTTCGGGTTTTGAGCCCGTTGGGAAAGGACTCAGAACTAATACCAGAAATGGTCGTTGGTTCGAATCCAGCCCTCGCTACCAATTTTAAGTTAGGATTGAGTTTAAGATCAACGTGTACTAACTTCGGGTTTTGAGCCCGTTGGGAAAGGACTCAGAACTTATACCAGAAATGGTCATTGGTTCGAATCCAGCCCTCGCTACCAGTTTCTTAACCATTGAGAAATACCATTTCTTAATAACCAAGATTTAGTATCAGGTAATGAATGTTGATTTTGTAAGCATTCAAGAGTAGTATTTTTATTGAAAGCCCCTATATGGGGCTTTTTCGTAAGTCTTTTTTGTCCTAGATAAGAGAGACGATGACAGATAAGGTATCGGTAGTTCGGGATTTGACCCAACTAGTTCCGATGTCCAGAAGTATTTGGAATGGGCCTTACGCGCCCATTTTTTATGTCCAGGGATTGGACTGTATGGCGCAAATAGGCAAGGATGCCGGTGCGCCGATGTCCAGGGATTGGACTGTATGTGCAATTAGAGATAAAAACGAATGGCAAAAACCGATCAACTAACAGAACTACTAGCACCCGCGGCAGAAGCCTTGGGCTATGAGTTTTTGGGGATCGAATATGTTGGTCAAGGTCAGCACTCTGTACTAAGAATTTATATTGATCATGAAAACGGTATAGGTGTAGATGACTGCACTAAAGTGAGCCATCAGGCGAGTGGAATTTTAGAGGTAGAAGATCCTATTAGCTCGCAATACACATTGGAAGTTTCTTCGCCAGGAATGGATCGACCATTATTCACCTTACCTCATTTCGAGAAGGTTGTAGGTAAAGAAATAAACATGCGTTGTCATGTCGGCGTGGATGGGCGACGTAAATTTAAGGGCAAGCTTAATAGCGTAAATGCTCAAATTTTAGAAATAACAGTAGATAATGAAACCTATCAGGTTGATTTTCAAGATATAGATAAAGCAAACTTAGTGGCAGTGTTCGACTAAATTTTTGTTAACGACTCACCTAAATTGTTAGGGATTGATTGAGGCTATTTGAACTATGAATAACAAAGAAATCTTACTAGTGGTTGATGCAGTATCCAATGAAAAGGATATTGATCGAGAGATCATTTTTGAAGCTATAGAGGCCGCGATAGCGACAGCAACTAAGAAAAAGAAAGGCATTGATATTGAGGTCCGAATAGACATCGATCGCTCTACTGGCGAATACGAAACCTATCGTCGATGGATGGTTGTAGGGCCTAATGATGATGGAATGGGTCTAGAAAATCCTCTATCAGAAACGACTTTGGAAGCGGCTCAATTAGATGAGCCAGAAATTGAAATTGGTGATTATGTTGAAGAATCTATGGAATCAATCGCCTTTGGTCGAATTGCGGCTCAAACCGCTAAGCAAGTTATTGTACAAAAAGTAAGAGAGGCGGAAAGAGCCAAAGTCATCGAAGCTTATGAGCCAAGAATTGGCGAGTTAGTCACAGGCGTGGTTAAAAAAGCTAACCGAGATTCAATCATTGTTGACTTGGGTGGAAATGCGGAAGCCATCATCCATCGCGAAGAAATGATGCCACGCGAAGCTGTTCGTGCAGGAGATCGGCTGAGGGGGTATTTATACGCAGTTAATCCAGAAGTCAGAGGACCGCAACTTTTTATTAGCCGTGCTAATTCAGAAATGTTGATCGAATTATTTAGAATTGAAGTCCCTGAAATAGCGGAAGAAACCATCGACTTGATGGGCGCGGCAAGAGACCCTGGTTCACGGGCGAAAATTGCAGTCAAAAGCAACGACAAGCGGATCGACCCGGTTGGCGCTTGTGTTGGAATGCGGGGTTCTAGAGTGCAGGCGGTTTCAGGTGAACTTGCGGGTGAAAGAATCGACATCGTACTGTACGATGATAATCCAGCACAATTTGTTATTAACGCAATGTCACCAGCAGAAGTCGCATCTATTGTGGTAGATGAAGACAAGCACACCATGGATATTGCAGTGGAAGAAGATCAATTGGCTCAAGCAATCGGTCGTAGTGGGCAAAATGTGAGGCTTGCTAGCCAATTAACCGGCTGGTCACTCAACGTAATGACATCTGAAGATGCAGAAAACAAGAGCAAGGAAGAGAATCTAGGGATTATCGAAAAATTTGTTAAAGATTTGGATGTGGATGCAGAGTTAGCCGAAGTGCTAGCAATAGAAGGATTTACCACAGTCGAGGAAGTGGCTTATGTACCACTCTCGGAAATGCTCGATATTGAAGGTTTTGATGAAGATCTTGTTGAAGCACTAAAAGAACGAGCAAAAGATGCGTTGTTAACTAAAGCAATAAGAACGGAAGAAAAGTTGGATAAGAATGAACCTGCGGCAGACTTGTTAGAAATGGATGGAATGGATAAACATCTAGCATTTGTATTAGCCAGCAAAGGGATCATCACCATGGAAGATTTAGCGGAACAATCGGTAGACGAATTGACCGAGATTGAAGAAATGGATGATGCACGTGCAGGTGAATTAATTATGACTGCAAGAGCGCCATGGTTTGTTGAAGAGTAACTCGATTACTCAGGGCTAGCTCAGAAGAATAATTCTTGAGCAAAAGCGCAGAGCAATAGTTCGGATCAAAAATTTAGATCAAGATTTAGATAATATATTTATATAAAAATTGGTTACCAAAGTTCAGTCGTAGCACTGGGAGATTTTTATGTCAGAAGTGACTGTTGAAAAGTTAGCAAAGGTTGTTGGCACACCTGTTGAAAAGCTTCTTGAACAAATGAAAGAAGCAGGCGTTCATCTTGATGGTGCGGACGACGTTGTGTCCGAAGAACAGAAGAAAGCACTACTTACGCATCTGCAAAAGAGCCATGGTGAATCGGACGCGGATGCCAGTCCGAAAAAGATTACCTTGAGTCGCTCTAAAAAAAGCTCGCTTAAATTATCCAGCAAATCTGGACGTACCAAAAGTGTTTCGGTTGAAGTAAGAAAGAAAAGAACCTTTGTCAAGAGAGAAGTCCCTGCTGAGGTTGAAGCGGAAATACCCGCTGAAACACCGCAAGACGAGCCATTGCCAACTCCAGCTGATGCAAAAGTTAACGCTGATATTTCTGCCGCGCCTTCCGAGTCGACAAAACCAGTAGAGACAGAATATGCTGAAGTAGAGGAAGTTTCAGCTGCCAGCGAAGCACAACACCAAGCTGAAAAAGAGCAACTAATAAAATTAGAGGAAGAAAGACTGCAACTAGAAGCAGAGCTCAAAATTAGAAGTGAGTTCGAATCAAAAGCAAAGGATGAAGCGCACAGAATAGTTAGTGGTCGAGTCGAAGCTGATATCCAAGCACGACTTTCAGCAAAACGAAAGGAAAAAGATGAAGCTGAAAAAGCGTTAAAGGAGGCTGAAGCTGCGGCAAAAGCTAATCGACAAACACGATTTAAAACGGTTCAGCCCACCACTGAAGCAGAGGCTGAGAATGATCGAAAACGCAAGAAGAAAAAGAAGAAAAAAGGCAGAAACGACGGGCCCTTGGGCAAAGTTGATATGTTGGCAGATTTCCGTCGTCCAACGCATCGTCGAGGCCAAGAAGAAAATCCCTTATCAGACGGAAGAAAGAGAGTCGTGGCACCTAAATCTATGAAGCATGGTTTTAAAATTCCTACAACAGAAAAAGCAAAAGCAGTAATAAATATTGGTGAAAGTACTACGGTCGCCGATCTAGCCCAACAAATGTCGGTTAGAGGGGTGGCTTTGGTGAAAACGTTAATGGGAATGGGCATTATGGCCACCATTAACCAGTCTATCGATCAAGAGACAGCGCAACTGGTAGCAGAAGATATGGGTTATGAGGTTAAGTTAGTTGCTGATAACGCTGCAGAAATTGACTTATTAGAATCGGTTGAACAAGTGGAAGATAGTAAAGCTCGTCCACCAGTGGTCACCATAATGGGCCATGTTGATCACGGTAAGACTTCACTGCTAGATTATATTCGAGCATCTAAAGTTGCCGATGGAGAAGCTGGCGGGATCACTCAGCATATTGGTGCCTATCATGTTGAAACAGACAAGGGTGTTATTTCATTCTTAGATACGCCGGGACATGCTGCATTCACATCGATGCGTGCCCGTGGCGCAAATGCAACTGATATTGTTGTATTAGTTGTGGCAGCTGATGATGGCGTCATGCCTCAAACCATTGAAGCGATTCAACATTCTAAAGCGGCCAATGTCCCGCTAATTGTCGCTGTAAATAAAATGGATAAAGAAGAAGCGGATCCAGACAGAGTTAGAAATGAGCTTTCTCAGCAAGAAGTAATTTCTGAAGAGTGGGGTGGCGATACAGTATTCGTCCCAGTATCAGCTAAGACAGGTGAAGGTATTGAAACGCTTTTAGAAAGCATAGCGCTCACGGCCGAATTGTTGGAACTGACAGCGCCTGATACGGGGCCGGCAAAAGGGGTTGTTATCGAGGCTCGTCTAGATAAAGGACGCGGTGCAGTTGCTTCTACCTTAGTTCAATCAGGCGAACTTAAGGTGGGTGATATATTATTAGCCGGTTTCCATTATGGAAAAGTAAGAGCCTTGCTCGACGAAAACGGTAAAAATATAAAATCGGCAGGACCATCAATTCCGGTCGAAGTGCTGGGTTTATCGGGCGTTCCAGACGCTGGCGATGAAGTATCAGTAGTGGCTAACGAGCGAAAGGCAAGAGAAGTTGCAGCGTTCCGCCAAACTAAGCATCGAGAAAATCAAATTGCTCGACAGCAGAGTGCCAAACTAGAGAACATGTTCGCCAATATTGGCGAAAATCAAAAATCTAATGTAAACGTGCTGATCAAAGCGGATGTTCAGGGTTCTGTGGAAGCAATTTCACGTTCACTAACCGATTTATCGACGGATGAAGTAACCGTTACCATTATTACTTCGGGTGTCGGCGGGATCACAGAGAGTGATATTGTGTTAGCCGCCGCTTCACAAGCAACGGTGATAGGATTTAATGTTAGAGCTGATGCAACTGGAAGAAAAGCATCTGCTAAAGAAGGCGTTGAGATACGTTATTACAGCATTATTTACGAAGTCATTGATGATATTAAAGCGGCTATGAGTGGATTATTGTCGCCAGAGTTGCGTGAAGAAATCGTTGGACTAGCGGAAGTAAGAGATGTCTTCAAATCACCTAAATTCGGTGCAATTGCGGGTTGTATGGTTATTGAAGGGCTAGTGAAACGGAATAATCCAATTCGTGTACTGCGTGATAGCGTGGTTATTTACGAAGGTGAGTTAGAATCGTTAAGACGTTTCAAGGATGATGCAAACGAAGTTCGAAATGGTATGGAATGTGGTATTGGGGTCAAGAACTACAATGATGTTAAGCCGGGCGATCAAATTGAAGTGTTCCAAATCACTGAAATTGCTAGATTCATTGATTAACTTAATAAAGAGAACCCTTTTCATGCATACAGGGTCGGATCTTATTGGGAATACCCGTCATTGCGAGAAGGAATGACGCGGCACTCTCTATCAGACGAGTATGAACCTGAAACTTTTCACCAAACCACAGGAGATTGCCGCGCTTTGCTCGCAATGACAAGGTCTTGAAGATAGCGCAATAGAGCAATAGAGCATAATGGCAAGAGAATTTAAAAGAACCGATCGTGTTGCGGAGCAATTGCAAAGAGAGCTCGCACAAATCATTCAACTAGAGATAAAGGACCCTCGAGTAGGTATGGTGACAGTGTGTGCGGTTGATCTTTCCCGAGATCTTCATTATGCCACTGTTTATGTTACCTTTTTAGGCATAGAAGAAACCATAGACGCAACTCAATCGGCAATCGATGTGCTTAACGAAGCGGCTGGTTTTATTCGAATACAAATTGGCAAACGAATGAGAATGCGAGCGGTACCCCATGTTAAATTTTTGTTTGACGAGTCTATTTCTCGAGGACGAGATCTTTCCTCTTTGATCTCTAAAGCCCGCGGCACCGATTCAACTGGACAGACTGATTCAGACGAAAATTCAGATCCAAATTCCGATAGCAGTAAGCAAGAGTCATAATCCATGGCCAGAAGAAAGAAGGGACGCCTAGTTAACGGCGTTCTACTCTTGGATAAACCGCAAGGTCTCTCTTCAAACGCTGCATTGCAAATCGTTAAACGGCTTTACAATGCGCAAAAAGCCGGACACACCGGAGCACTTGATCCGTTAGCTACCGGCATGTTACCGCTTTGTTTTGGTGAATCCACCAAGTTTTCTCAATTTCTGCTCGATTCAGATAAAGGTTACCGGGTAATTGGCAAGCTGGGTATAAGAACCGATAGCGGTGATTCTGCCGGCAAAGTTATTGATACCAAGCCGGTTAAAGTTTCTAAGCGTCAATTAGAAAAAGAGCTAGACAAATTTCGCGGGGACATCATGCAAATTCCATCGATGTTTTCTGCCCTTAAACATAAAGGTCAGCCTTTATACAAGTATGCAAGAAAGGGTATAGAAATCGAACGTCCTGCTCGCCCGGTAACCATTTTTGAGCTAGATCTTATTCGTTTTGATAATGATGAAGTGGAGCTACAAATTGAATGCAGCAAAGGGACTTACATTCGAAATATCATCGATGATTTGGGTCAGGAGTTGGGTTGTTGCGCTCACGTGACGATGCTGCATAGAAGCTTTGTTGCCGATTACCCTATTGATCAAATGGTCAGTTTGCAGCAGCTGGAATCCGATAGCGAACAGGGCCTATCGCTCGATGATTATCTATTGCCTATTGACAGCGCAGTGCTGCATCTAGAAAGAGTAACTTTAGACAATGAAAGTGCCAATTATTTTTCTCATGGTCAATCGATAAACATGAGTAGTCTAAGCGAAGGCGATACTATTCGCGTTTACGATCAAGAAAAACAGTTTCTGGGAATTGCTCAAGTTGATGATCAAGATATGCTTGCGCCAAAAAGATTGGTGGTTACCGATAATTGTTGATAAAGTAGTCTCTTGAAAATTTTTAACGAATAAAAAGAGGCAACCAAATGAACTTCTCGTCCATATTACTACCCGTTTTAATTCAAGTTTCACTCACCTTAATCATGTTTCTTATTCTCGGTGCTAGAAAAACCAACGCCATTAAAGCTGGCGGAGTCGATAGACAAGCCGCCGCACTAAATAATAGTGCTTGGCCCGAGGAAGTTGTTAAAGTCTCAAATAACATTGCAAACCAATTTCAAACGCCAATTATCTTTTATGTTCTATGCATATTATTCTATGTTACAAATACCGTATCCACGCTGGTGTTGATTCTGGCCTGGGTGTATTCCATAAGTCGAGTTGTTCACGGTTATGTTCATATCAGCTCTAATTTTGTACCGGCTCGCTTTAGTATTTTCCTTATTGGCGTATTGAGTTTAATCGTCATGACTGTTTTGGCTTTCATGAATCTTCCAATTTAGCTTAGCCGCAATTCTATTCGATCTAGATTGTAACTAACCCTTATCAATGTCTGAAATTTTCGATAGTTTATCGTCTGAAAATCGTGAACGCCGAAGTCAGGTTCACGATATTTGTCGGTTGTTTAGTCGTTCTCCGAGCAAGGGCAACTTAACCAAATTAAAGCGACTGTTTGCCCGTGTTGGTAGCGATCTTTTTGTGGAGCAAGGCTTTTATTGTGATTACGGAGCCAAAATTACCATGGGTGATCGCGTTTATATCAACGTCAATTGCACAATGCTTGATGGCGGTGAAATAAAAATCGGTGATGATGTTCTCATAGGGCCTAATGTCCAAATTCTTACTGTTAATCATCCAACAAATCCTAGTGAGCGATTAAGAAAAACTAATTTGATCGACAATGTATCGATAGGAAATAATGTATGGATTGGAGCGGGTAGCATCATTTTACCTGGCGTGACTATTGGCAATAACGTTGTCGTTGGAGCGGGCAGTGTGGTGACCATGGATTTAATTGCCAATTGTTTATATGTTGGTAATCCTGCCGATAAGATCAGAGTATTAGACTAGGCAATTTAATTAAGGATTGTAGAAATTCAGTCCTATCTAGCCGTCAGGGTGGAATTTTACTTTAGTGTATTGTGTTAAAATCAGCTTGTCATTGCGGCTCTAAACTGCTCCTGCGTTTGTTGCATATATGCCATCCATGGCAAAGCGTAGCGCGGCAATCTCCTAAAGGTAGGTAAGATTATCAAATTTAAGCAATCTACCCCTCGATCAGAAGTTCATTTTTACCCCTTGGATGGAGTAATTGACGCGAAGAGTATTAGAATTTTATAGGAAGGTTTTAAAAAATAGGCTATCTAAAAGAGGATAGTCAGTTGGTTACAGATTGTAACCAGCTGAAGTTATCTGCCGCTGATGGCAAGAAATACCTGATTGATGTCAGCACAACAGAAACGCTGCTCCATTTAAAAACTTTGGGGATTCTGAATTCCTCGCTTTTTGATTTGACAAGAGGTTAATGCGCGAGTAATGTGGGCTACAAATGTAACAGTTTCTTAAAGTTTCATTTAGCGCATCATCACATCGAACGAGTAAAGTTTTTATGAACCGCAAATCCAAAGAGAGTCAATCAACATCTTCTACAAAGCTTCCTGATCTCTCCCGAACAGAACTTCAAATATTGAACGTAATTTGGAAAAATAAAGAAGGTTTATCGGTTCGTGAAGTACACGAACAAATAATCAAAACCTTTAAATGGGCCTATTCCACCACTAAAACAACTATGGATCGCATGGTCAAAAAAGGATTATTAAGACGGGAAGATTTTCATGGCGTTTTTCTTTATCAAGCAGAAATCTCAAAGCCTGCGGGTTTGGCGCGACTGATAAGTTTTTTTATGAATGACTTATTGGAAATGGATCAAAGCGCTTTAGTGTCATTATTTGGTCAGAGTAAAGCGCTTACGGCTTCAGAAGTTGATGAGCTTGAGTCCTTGTTGGAAGAACAGGTGGAGCAATCTAAAGTAAAAAATAACGCAACTAAAAAGGAAAGTTAGCTTTGTTGGCTTGGTTAGAGCCATTTTTTACTATCGCCGAATCGATGTTCGAGTTTTTGGCGCTGAATAGCATTTATTCTGCATTTCTGGCATTCACATTGCTGATTGTTAAATCGCTTGTCCCTAAACTGCCACGAACTATTGAATACGGACTCTGGTGTTTGGTCCTTATTCGGTTAGTTTTGCCTACTGAATTCTCCGTTATCTACTCTCTGGGCTATCTCGGTAATCTTTGGTTTGATACCCAATTGCCGGTTGTGATCAAAAATAATGATTGGTTATCTCAATGGGCAACCCAAAAATTGTATGATAATGCTGAGCGCTCGCTAACTTGGTTTCATTTATTGTTAACTTTATGGGCCGTTATTTCATCTTTAGTGGCGTTTAAATTTATTCGTTTGAAAATAAAATTATCTAGATTACTAGCTATTGCTCATCCGGTTGAACAAGACTGGATGAGCAAAATAGTTAATCGTTGGCGAAGAGAATTTGAGGTAAAAAGGTCAATCATTGTTATTGATTCAAACGATTTTCTCTCGCCTTTTACATTTGGTGTACTCTCCCCTGTTGTTTTTATTCCTGAAGCACTGTTAGCAGAAAAAAAGATCGAGTTATTAGAACCAATCATTGCCCACGAAATGGCTCATATTAAAAGACTGGATGCGCTTTGGTTGGTTTTTCAAAATTTATTACAAATCGTCTATTGTTTGAATCCGGTTCTTTGGTTAGCTGTCAGTCGGTTGAATTCCTTGAGAGAAGAAATTTGTGATAAAGAGGTACTAACAACCAATAAATTAGCCAGTAATGTTTATGGCAATAGTCTACTTCAAGTTCTTAGATTGAACATTGGTGAGAGGACGCCGGAACATTTCGCCACTTTCTTTTTAAGCCATAAAAATAGTTTCAAGAAAAGAATATCGGCAATAGGTCTCAATAATAAAGGAACTATCAGTAAATTTTCGCAAGCCGCGATTATGATTTTCGCCTCGTTCTTCTTTTTACCTTTGGGTTGGCAAAAGGTTATTGAAATAACAGAGCTAAAAGAATTTATTCCTCCGCTTCCTCATATGTTGTCACCGTTTCCGGATACGGTTAGAAAGGAATATCGACCACCTTTTTTGCTCAATAAAAGCCAGATCCAAACGGAAAATAACGAAAACGATCTGATCGAAATCAAATCCAGCTAACACAAAATTCTCTTTCGTTTAACTAGTTGAACTGCTCTATGTATGCGCTATCGGGCAAAAACGACCTGTTTTTGGCTAATATGTTCTGTTTCTAGCTCAAAATAAAGTCAAACGCTTCTGTTTAACCTTGAACTAAGCGATAATTGTCAGTAAGTATGACTATTCGATGTGAACCACAGAATATAGGCTAAGATGAATAGTTATTAACCCCCGAATAAGCTTTTGTGCGCTCTACGGATTACCCTAGGTTGAGCCAATTACTTGTCTAAAATAACAATATTAGTTTTTAGGAAAAAATACATAACATGTTTAACAAAATTAGAGGCCTGTTTTCGGCTGATTTATCCATCGATTTAGGCACGGCCAACACCTTAATTTATATGCGAGAACAAGGCATTGTCCTGAATGAACCTTCGGTGGTCGCGATTAGACACGAGCGAGGTGGTAATAAATCGATTGCAGCTGTTGGTAGAGATGCCAAGGCAATGCTTGGTCGAACTCCCGGAAATATAACAGCCATCAGACCATTAAAAGATGGTGTCATCGCTGATTTTGAAGTGACTGAAAAAATGCTTCAAGAGTTTATCCGAAAAGTTCATGATTCCAGTTTTTTTATGCGACCGAGTCCTCGAGTATTGATCTGTGTTCCTTGTGGCTCTACTCAGGTTGAGCGACGTGCAATTAAGGAATCTGCCTATGGGGCAGGTGCAAGAGATGTGTATTTGATAGAAGAACCGGTTGCCGCCGCTGTGGGTGCTGGATTACCGGTTGGTGAAGCTAGAGGCTCAATGGTCGTTGATATTGGTGGTGGCACCACAGAAATAGCAATTTTGTCGCTAAACGGGGTAGTTACCTCTGATTCAGTAAGGATAGGTGGCGACCGATTTGATGATGCCATTATTGATTACGTGAGACGTAACTATGGAACAATTATCGGCGAATCGACCGCAGAACGAATAAAACACGAAATTGGTACTGCATTTCCAGCCGCAGACGTGATGGAAATAGACGTGCGAGGAAGAAATCTAGCAGAAGGTGTGCCGCGCAAATTTACTATTAATAGCAATGAAATCCTCGAAGCACTACAAGATCCACTAGCGGGAATGATCAGAGCCGTTCGTTCGGTTTTAGAACAGGCTCCACCGGAGCTGGCAGCAGATATTTCTGAAAGGGGAATGGTTTTGACTGGCGGAGGTGCATTGATCAAAGATCTCGATCGCTTGTTTATGGAGGAAACCGGTTTACCGGTAATTGTTGCTCAAGATCCATTGACTTGTGTTGCTAGAGGTGGCGGAAAGGTGCTTGAAACCATCGAAGATCATGGTGGTGATCTTTTTTGGCAGGGTTAGTATTGCTGCCCTTGTCTGGATTTTGGATTGTATCGAGTTCAAGTTTTGTTCAACAGTCCTCATCCCGCCGAAGCCCTGCATAGGATCCAATCGTGATAGAGATCGAACTAAATCCGTTGCTCAACTGGGAACAATTGGCTCAGCAATATCACAGTAAAGCACGCATACAAATTGGTAACTTTCTCACCGAATCATCCATAGAACGTATTTTACAATGCTTGCAAAAAGAAATTAGTTGGCACCTTGCTTATTATGACGGTAAAGCTAGATTGTTGAGTCATGAAGACTTACGGAAAAAGACACCAGAGGAGGTTAGAAACCTGCAAGCACATCTGGCAAAGGTAGCGAGCAGCTCAGCATTTCATTATATTTACGATTGCTATCCATTAATCAGGGCCTATAAGGAAAAGTGGGAACCTGATCTCTATCTTAACCGTTGGTTAGAGTTTATCAATGGAGAGGTCTTTTTAAAAGTAATGAGAAAACTAACTGGTCATGCGGATATCACCAGAGCTGATAGCCAAGCTACCCGTTATAGTCAAAATCAATATCTCACTCGACATAACGATGATGTTCCAGCAGAAGTACGTCGAGCTGCATACGTTCTTAATATCACCAAGAATTGGGATCCTAATTGGGGAGGATATTTACAGTTTTTCAATAAAGGTAAAAATCTTGATGATGGATTTATTCCAGAATTTAATACTTTAAATGTATTTTCAGTACCGCAAGATCACTCAGTTGGTTGTATTAGCCAGTTTGCCCAAAGGTATCGATATACTATGGTCGGTTGGTTAAGAGGTCCGGAAGAACTTGAGTTTTGATCGTTTATGGGTTCAATACATATTCTAGGGAAATCAGTCAAGCGGCTTGATAGGGCGAGCCAGCTTATGCTGAATCTTGCCATGTAGACTCAATCCATCAGCCCAATTACAGATATGATCGAGTGTTGGACCATATTCGTCTTCAATTTGCTTTGATTCCGTTTTTCTCTTTTCGCTATTGTAACTCTTGTCTTGTTGTTTAGAATCTAGATTCAAAATGTCACTTCTGTAGAGTTGAAACAGATCTTTGTCTCCTAAGTCTAGTTTTAGGTGTTGATTTATAGAGGCGAGATAGCCCATAGATTGGGCCAAAAAATCATCACAGTGCAGGCTCGCCATCAATCCATTCGAACAATTAAGCAGTCGCTCTTCAAATATTTCAGTTTGCAGTAACCATACCATGGCTGTAATTTGTAGATCAGTTAGGGTCACTACCTGCTGAAGTGGAATTTCTTTGAACCTAGTTGGATCTTTCATGAATATTGAATACATTCGCCGGATCATGAAACGGCCTTGTTCACCTTTTTTTAATGTCGAGACTAAAAAACCACGGAGGCTTCCATATAAAAATAAAATTGGACTTTGAGTAATTAAATCAGAGTCGAATAATAGAATGTTGTTTACCATATTAGTGGGTTTAATAACGGTTTTTTCGTTCAAATTAACGGTGCGAGACAGTAGTTTGCTGACCAGTCCAATATGTTTTGGGAGATCCCCTGTACGGCGTATGTGATCGGCAATATCCATAGTGATCTGAGGCTCTTTTAGAGCACGAACCTTCTTCGGAAAATTTATCGCACGAGCTATAAGAGTCGAACAACAAAACGCAGAGTGGAATATAAATGATGGCGTCGATGTATTAGAAATAGAACTAAGGCTGCTTGCAGGCACTATTTTACGAACGATGTCCTTAGGTGGAAAGTTAGGCGTCGCCAAAAAAGTCGTATCAGCTAATAGAGCACAGTCAGTTTTAATCATCTCCAAGTTTCCAGCATTCACATCATAGCGGTTAGGAAACCAGCTAGCGTCCTTGGATATTTGTTCGATAGTAGTTGAATTGGCAGGCATTGGGTGATTCTATACAGGGATTAAAATTCTGTCGAGTAGATCATGCAATTTGTCGGCATATTTTCAATAACTCTTGATGTATCGAGGGCATAGTTTTACCCTTAGAGGCACATTTAATATAGAGGCGGTAAAAGAATGTTGTATTCCAGCCTAAAAACAATCGGCTCGTTATTCACTTTGCTGATGATGATTTCCATGTTTAACAGTCAAATTGTCTTTGCCGATA
>Ga0256847_1000584_pt1 | contig 22246 bp, 16 predicted proteins | sample TeddybearmetaG_FD_189099 | JGI IMG/M metagenome (GOLD analysis project Ga0256847, IMG submission 189099) | Hydrothermal vent microbial communities from East Pacific Rise, Pacific Ocean - Teddybear | ecosystem: Environmental > Aquatic > Marine > Hydrothermal vents | place: Pacific Ocean: East... | reverse complement strand
GGCATAGGTTTTCCATTTACCATTGTTTTCCATATCGGATTTGACAAGCGTCATTGTTTTTTTAGCAATTCTACGTCCTACTCTTCTAATATTATATCTGTCTAATCCGTCAAGGTTATTTTCCTGTAAAAATTGTAAGACATTGTTTTCAAAAATTTTGATTACGCGTACGTCTACTGCTTTTAGGTTTACAGCTTCAAAATTGAATTTTAAATTATTAGAATTAGGTAAAATAACCCCGCTACTCACTAATCTAACTGCTGGCTTTACCTGCTCAAAAGCAATGTTTTCTGAAAATACTTTTTTGAGCTTATAATTATCTGTGTTTTTAATTCCTTGAAAAACGTCTACCAGCACATTGCCTATAACCCTACTATCTGGATATACTTTTAGCACGTTTCCATCAACAACATACTTCAGGTTTTTTGTGTTTTGGATAGCGACCAAGCCTTTAAAATTTTGCTGTTTTTTTAGCGGATCAGAAAAATTAATAGCCAAATGCTGCTCTGGGGTTTGAATAACTTCAACATTAACAATTGTAAAGTTACTAATGCCCGGAATTTGTTTTTTAGCCGAACCTTTATTGTCAATTCCATGCTTTTTACCAGACCAATTGATTTCAATTTCTGAGTCGTCTTTAAAGCGATGAATACTGTCTATCTTAAATTCATAAACAGTAGTAGATTGCAATACGGGTTGCCATTTTATGTTTAATTTATTTCCATTCTGAGTAGCAGAAACCAATGTTTTTACAGTTTCAATTGGTAGAACATCTGCTGACCTTAAAACGCCATCAATATATTGCCATTCTTTACTATACGATTGTAAATTGTTTATGTTAATTGTAAAGTTAGGTTGTATAGTTTTAAATTTAAAAGTGTATTTTTTAAATTCGGAAGGAACATTATTATAGATTTTTGATAAATTGACTGTAACACTATATTCAGTATCTGGCTTTAAATTTTCTTCTGGTTTAAAGGCTACTGTCCTAGAGTTTATGACAGATAGTTTTCCTTTAATGGATGGAGCTATTGAAATAATATGATCTGATAATTCGGTAGTATCATCCCATCCTTCAACTTCTTTTGCCAAGCCTATTTGTATTGGGTCAGTTATAGAAACTACACCAGAAGTTGTATAATATATATACTCTTTAAATTTAAAAAGATTGTCTGTTTCTTGTTGTGGGTTTTTGTCTTTACACGATACTAATAATAAAACTATGGTTGTAATTAAGAATTGTTTGAAGAAATTCATTTGCAATGATTTTAGGTGCTATCAAAAATAACATTTATTTTACATCTTTATTGCTTGAAAATTTGAAAGACATTCTCTAATTTTAACATTTTAGGAAAGCTTTAACTTTTATAGCCGACTATTATATATATTTATCAATAATGCTTCTTAAATTTTATACTTGAATGAAACTTATACAACAAAAAATATATCTTCCTTTTATACTTTTTATTTTATTAATTTCTTGTGGCTCAAGCAGTAAAACGAGTGCTGTTCAACCACCTAATCAAAGTAGTGAAAAAGCAGCCGTTGTCTCCATTACTACTTCAGGGAATGAAAATGCATATACTTTTAGTATAGGAGTACTTAGTCCAGATACGGGCTGCAGCCAATATGCCAATTGGTGGGAAGTAGTTTCTGAGAATGGTGATTTGATTTATCGTAGAATTTTAGGACATAGTCATGTCAATGAACAACCTTTTATTCGCTCTGGTGGTAGCGTCTCTATTTCCAAAGATCAAGTAGTTATTGTTCGTGCTCATATGAATACTTCTGGTTATGGAAATAAAACTTTTAAAGGCTCTGTTTCTGGGGGATTTGTAGCTTTTGAAACAACATCAAATTTTGCTATAGATTTGGCAACACAAGATCCTTTGCCTTCGGGTTGTGCTTTTTAACCCGCCAGCGGGCTACGCAAGGGTTTCTGTCGTGCCTTCCACGCTAAAGCAACGTGGACATAGGAATGATAAATCAGCTTTAGAGTATATTCATTTAAGTTAGTACCTTTGAACTCAACAACTCAAATTTATGGAATCTCTTATACAAACAGCAACTAAGTTTGCGCCTCAACTTTTAATTCTTGCGTTTTTAACCATTGTATTTTTACAATCGGGTATTGATAAATTAACTGATTGGAAAGGAAATTTATTTTTTTTAAAAGATCATTTTAGTAAAACATTCTTTAAAAATAGTGTTCCGCTTATATTGGGAATAATCCTAATTGGTGAACTTCTCGTAGGTGTATTAAGTATTGTAGGTATTGTGCAAATCTATACTTCCGGAATAATGATAATGGGCTTTTATGCTGCAGTTATAGCCGGAAAGGTATTGTTAGTGCTATTACTTGGACAACGGGTTGCTAAAGATTATGAAGGAGCAAAAACCATTGCTGTTTATTTTATGATTACTGTTTTTGGAGTCTATCTTTTGGCGTCATAGGATTAACTCAATATTAACAAAGTTTGACCTGTTAGATATCTTTCAATATATACTTGAACTATATAGGTGCCTTTTACAATTTTTTGAATAAATTTCCCTGAAAGTATTGATATATTTATATTATGACCATCATAATAAGCCATCGTTTCATCTGAATAAAACATTTCTCTACCAGACCTTAACATAAATTTTCCTTTCTGATTTATTACTTTCTTTTTGGGGTTTTGAATTACAATAAAAACCTCTTTATTACCTGGTGAAACATTTCTGTTATTGTACATTTTAAAATTGATACGAATGGCATGTGTTTTTGAAGCTCTTCCAGTTTCTACATACTTACCATTTCCTTTTATCATCATTGCTGATACATTTACAGTACCTGTTTTTAATGGAGCGTTCTTTTCAATTTTACCAAGCAATACTATTTCTTTAAATTTTTGATTATTCTTGGAAGTTTCATACTCGATTAACTCATTACCTACCTCGTCTTGGTCATCACTTAAACTATTTGAAAACGATTTAATATTATCTTTTGCTCCAGTTAAATCTTTGTTATATGATGCTACTGTAGCATTGAATGAAGGTTTTTTAGGAATAGTATTTACATCTGTTTTTTGAACTGTTTTATTTAATTTGACAATTCCTTCTGAAACTTCTATTTCGCTATCCCTACTAGTAAGTTTTTTAGTTAACTCTTCTTTTGTATCAACTAATCTTGCTGTGGTCAATGATTTTTCTACAATATTTTTTAAATCCGCATTATCTATCACTTTAGAACCGTCTTTGTTTACTGAGTTTTTTTGGTCGGCTAATTGTGCATTAGAATTGCTTGTTTCTTCTTTGAATGAAACTATGTTTGAAGATAATGGAGGGGTTAAGTTATTACTCTTATCCTTGTCTAATTTATTTCCATTATTGGTATCCTTTTCAGATACATCTATTTCTTTAGTTGTTTTTACTTGAGAGTGAGAAGATGTGCTGTTAGTAAAATTTGCTTTTTCTACTGTTTCCTTCAAATTCTTAATTCCTTTTGAAGCATCATTTTCATCATCAATTCTTGTGGAATTATTTGTTAATTCAGTATTCTGGTCAACCAATCTAGCTGTGGTCAATGGTTTTTTCGTTGTATTAGAAATATCCGTTTTGTTCTTCTCTGGTAATACATTTGAAGATTGCGAGGGTGTTGAGGTTGAAGTAATTGTTTGTTGAATTTCATTCAATTTAACTTTCTCCACTGAACGATTAACTTCATCAACGTTACTTGAGGAATCTTTTGTTGTTTTAATAGTTGTATTAACTAAGTTACTTGTAGTTATCGATTTATCAGTTATTGCACTTTTAACATCATTCTGAATAGCATTGGAATCGTCTTTGCTTTCTATATCTTTTACATCTATTGATTCTGTTGAAGATAATAATAACCCTTTTGAGGTTGTTTTATGATTTTCTAGCTTTTTTTTTTAGATGTTAAACTAATAACATCACTCTTAAATATCTCATTGTTTTGTGATGCAATTCTTTGTATGGAATTACCTTCCTCAGGTGAATAAATAGCCTGAGGATTTACAAAAGTTATTTCTGTTCTTCTGTTTTTTGCATGTGCTACTTCGCTACACTCAACACCATTCACACACTTATTCACCATCTTTCTTTCTCCAAGACCTTTTCCTGTAAGTCTGCTTCTTTTAATCCCTTTTGAGACTAAATAGTCTATCGTTGATTTTGCTCTACGATTTGATAATTGTAAGTTATAAGCACTACTACCTCTAGAGTCTGTATATGCCGACACTTCTATTTTAAGTGTTGTATTTTGATCCAATATTTTAACTAATTTATCCAGTTCTCTTGCTGATTCTGTCGTTATATTAGATCTATCAAATTCGAAATAAACTGGACTTATTGAAGCTTCTGTTTCTTTGCTAATTTCATCTTTAGTTGTGGTCTCTTCTTCAACAGCAACCGCTTCTTCTGAAGTTGTAGTTTCTTCAGTTGTATCTTCACCATTTGCTGCTGCGATAGCATCTTCCAGTTCAGTGCCTGATTTCTTAATTAAGAATTTATTAGCTTCTAAATCGGGTGCATTCGTATAGTTTGCAGTATTAATAATATGCTCTTCTTTTATATAATATAAACTTGAAGCCACCAAAGTATACGTTTTATTACAGTCTAAAGTGAATTTATAAGCTCCATCTTTATCAGTAATAATTTGTTCAATCTGATTTCCTTCTTCATCAAATAATGTCATTGCTGCATCATTCAATACTTCCTGGGTTTCCTTATCTTTAACTATTCCAGCTATTTCTTGTAAACATTTCTCTGGTACTATCTCTTCTAATATAAATGAGTAAATATCATTATTATCTTGTCCTTGTAATCTGTTTGATGAAAAATAACCTGCATCATTCTTTTTATTGATTATATAGGCAAAATCATCATTAATACTATTAATAGGAGCTTCTAAATGAAAAGGTTCTGATACTGTATTTTCAAAAATTTCACTTACATATACATCTAAATCATTGTTACTAGTTCTTCCATTTGATGAAAAATACAACATATTATCTTCTGTTATAAAAGGGGTTACCTCATCACCAATCGTATTTATCTTATCGCCAAGATTTGTTGGTTCTCCGTAGGTTCCGTCTTCATTTATGTCTACTACAAAAATATCAGATCCACCAAAAGAGCTTCTTCTATTTGAAACAAAATATAATTTCTTACCATCTTCGCTTAATGAAGGTTGACCAGAAGAAAATTTACTAACATTAAAAGGTAAATTTTGAATATTAATCCAATTGCCTGAAGCGTCAATCGTAGCTTTAAATAGTTGTTCTATTTCTTTACTTTTCTTTCTTCTATCTCTTTTTGCAGAAAAATAGACCGTCTTTGAATCTTTACTATAAGTTATTCCTGTTTTTGAAACTTTCTTAAGTTGTTTTATTCCTTTTACGGTCTCCTTTGAAGTAATTTCTCCTTTCTCACCAATATCTCCAATAAATAAATCTGACTGACTTCCTTTTGATTCTTCGTTTTTAGGCATCACAAATACAACCTTATTATCATCAGTAAACGAAAGCGCGTAATCTGACTTCGTAGTATTTATTTCTAAATATTTTATAAGATGTTTACCAGTCGGTGTTTGCGCTGATATTTTTAAAGTGACAAGAGCTATTATGGTAACAATAATTAATTTCTTCATGCTGCATATATTGGTTAGCCCTATATTAACGCAAGTTTTTGAATTTAAGTATGGGTTATTAACATTTTTAAATTTATTTGTTAATAACTAAAAAAGTCTAAGGGTTATCTATTTAGATTTAATATGTTTATAATCAGCATTTTAATTCTATTTTTTAGCCTTATAAGCCTTGTTTAATTGTACCAAAACATCATCTGTAATATCAGCTTTCTCTTCTCCATACATTACTGTTCCTCCACTACCCGATGTCCCAAGAACAAAATTATAGCCTTTTTCTTTTGCATAATTTTCCACAAAATCCTTTATTTCTTTGGATAATACTTTGATACTTTCCTGACCTTCTGTTTGTACTTGTTGTTGAACCGCTTGTTGACGTTGCCCTATAGCTTGTTGTTCTTGCATTAACAGTTGCTCACTGGCTGCTCTATTCTTAGCAGACATCTTTTGCATATTTTGTTGATATTCTCTCGCTCTAGTTTCCCATCCTATTACTAAACTATCCAATTCAGCTCTTAACTTATCTGCTTTTACCTTCATAATAGCTTCAACATCTTTTGTACCTTTATATTCTTTCGTTAATTCTTCAACATCAACATATGCAATTTTGGTTTGCGTACAAGAAATTAGAGAAACCACTAATACTATAATTATTCCTAATTTTTTCATTTATGTAAGTTTATTAAATTTTGCGCAAAACTACATATTTTTAATTATGTATACATCAAATTTGAAATGTAATAGGGCTCTAAAATCCATTATAAATAATATTTATGGTTCTGTTTGTTTCAATAAAATATGGTTATTTAACTAAGGCGTGTTAGAGAAAGTGTGTTAGGTTATATTAATAACAGTGATGATGATATATTGACAAAGCAGCCAAAATGTCTTAAAACGTCTTAAAATCCTTTTTTAACTGTTCTTAATGACATAGATGAGTGAAGAGTACTCATTGGATTGTTTCGCTTTGCTATTTGACTGAAATCCGATTTTAAAAGCTTTTAATAAGTTTGTTTTTCCTGATTTGTATTTTTCAGAAAGTAAGCTCACATAATAGGAATCAAATTTCATAGGTAGCGTTTTCACAACTTTCATATTTTCTATTTGAAATAGTTTTTGGATTGCTGTTCTAGAAAAATGCCACAAATGTCTAGGAACATCATACGCTGCCCAAAATTCATTGTAATACTTCGCATCAAAACTTTTATAATTAGGTACCGCAATAACTAAAGTTCCATCAGATTTTAATAATTGCTTTAGGCTCGAGATATATTCCGTTAAGTTCGGAACGTGTTCTAATACATGCCACATTGTAATGACATCATAAATGCCGTCCGTTGATTGTTTAGTATTGCTCTTTAAATCTTCAATAGTGTTGTAAATCTTATGATTGGTGTTTTGAAGCTTCTCTAAGGCTAAATTACGTGCATTTTTATTTGGCTCTACCCCTGTAACTTCCCATTCATTATTTTTACAAGCGAATAAAAAATCTCCTGTTCCTGTACCAATATCCAACATCTTTTTATCAGTCTCATTAAACGAATTAATCAATTTAACTTTTTGTTTAATTGTATGATTTCTTACAATTTGATAGACTTTATCGATAAATGATTTCTTTGAGTTAGAATGAGAAATATAGTCTTCGCTTTCGTAATACTTTGCCAGTTCTTCATTTTTTGGCCTTGGGGAAGTCACTAATAATTCTGATTTTTCATCAATAAAAATAGAGAATGTTTCACGTGAAACCGTATAGTCTTTGCAAGACAAGTATAGCTTTAATTCATTACCATCTATAGGGGATTTGCTAATTTGTTTCATGTGTTTATATCTATAATTTTTTAACGGTCACAAGGAACATTTCAATAATCAAATATATTCGTTTTATAAAGCTAAGCTTAAAAATGTTTCACGTGGAACTTTATTTTACCTACCCATATATACTAACAACACAGAAACATCGCTTGGTGAAACGCCTGAAATGCGGCTTGCCTGTGAAATAGTGGTAGGTTGAATTGTAGACAATTTCTCTCTCGCTTCATAGGACAATGACTTCACTTTGTAATAATCAAAACTCTTAGGAATGCTGATGTTTTCTAGTCTATTCAGTTTGTCTGCGTTGTTTTTTTCTTTTTCTATATATCCTGAATATTTTACATAAACCTCGGTTTGTTCAATGATTTCATTGTCAATACTATTATCAATAATAAAATCATTTACACCCGTAAATTGACGCACATCGTTAAAGTCAATCTGTGGTCTTGCTGCAATTTTAAACATCTTCATAGATTGCGTAATTTCTGCAGAATTTTTATTCTTAAGGATTGGATTTACGATAGCTGGTTTTACACTTGTTTCTTGTAAAAATTTTACGAATAAATTTGTTTTTTCCTGTTTTTCTAATACCCGATCCATACGCTCTTTGGATGCCAACCCTATCTCAAAAGACCTTGGAGTTAGGCGTAAATCTGCATTGTCTTGTCTCAACAAAGTTCTGTATTCCGCTCTTGAAGTAAACATTCTATAAGGTTCTTCTGTACCTTTAGTAATCAAATCATCAATTAAAACACCTATATACGCTTCGTTACGCTTTAATATAAAAGCTTCTCTCTCCTGTGTTTTTAATGCTGCGTTTATTCCTGCCATTAATCCTTGTGCGGCTGCTTCTTCATATCCAGTAGTACCATTAATTTGTCCAGCAAAAAATAAGTTTTGAATCAATTTCGTTTCCAACGTATGCGTCAATTGGGTAGGAGGGAAGTAATCATACTCAATAGCATATCCGAACCTAAAAAACTTAACATTTTCAAAGCCTACAACTTTACGCAATGCTTTTGCTTGTGTATCCTCTGGTAAAGATGTTGAGAATCCATTTACATATACCTCAACAGTATTCCATCCCTCAGGTTCAATAAACAATTGATGTCTATCTTTAGTAGCAAACCTATCAATCTTATCTTCTATTGAAGGGCAATATCTTGGCCCAATACTTTTAATACGTCCATTATACATGGGCGACCTATCAAAGCCTTCACGCAACAAATCATGTACTTCTAGACTTGTGTGTGTCATATGGCATGATCGTTGAATTGTGAGAGGTTTTGTTAGTTTACTATAAGAGAATTTTTCAGGGTATTCATCTCCAGGCTGTTCACTCATCTTCGTATAATCCAAGGATCTACCATCTACTCTAGGTGGTGTTCCCGTTTTCATTCTACCAGATTCAAACCCTAGTTTAACTAAATCTTCCGTAATTCCTACAGCAGCTCTCTCACCGGCTCTACCACCCCCAAAGCTTTTATCTCCTATATGAATCAATCCATTTAAAAAAGTGCCTGTAGTAAGGATAACGGTTTTTGCTTTTATTCTAATTCCTAAGGAAGTAATTACGCCTTCTATCTTTTCATTTTCTACAATCAACCCATTAACCATGTCTTGATAAAAGTCAAGGTTTGCTGTTCGTTCTAATTGTAATCTCCATTCCTCGGCAAACCGCATTCTATCACTTTGCGCGCGAGGACTCCACATTGCAGGACCTTTAGATTTATTAAGCATCTTAAATTGAATGGCCGTCTTATCTGTAATAATCCCACTATAACCACCCAACGCATCAATTTCTCTAACGATTTGTCCTTTAGCTATTCCACCCATGGCAGGATTACAACTCATCTGAGCAATATTTTGCAAACTCATTGTAATCAATAGTGTTGTTGCACCCATATTAGCACTTGCAGCTGCAGCTTCACTACCAGCATGACCACCACCAACTACAATTACATCATATATGTTTTGAAATAAACTCATTGTTTACAAATACCTCTAAATTGTTAATTAGCACTTCAAAATTAATAAGGTTCCACGTGGAACAATCAAATATAATTTGATAATACTGCTAATTAAACAATCCTCATTAAAAATCGCGCAAAGATAAGTAATAATCCTCTTTCTTGCGCATTATTATTTTTTCTTCTTTTGCCTTATCCTTATATCCACAAAAGTGTAAGACCCCGTGAATCATAACACGTAGCAATTCATCGTTAAAAGAAGTTTTAAACTTTAAAGCATTTTCTTTAACTCTATCAATAGAAATAAATATATCTCCCGAGATTAACCTTCCCAACGTATAATCAAAACTAATAATATCAGTTAACTCATTGTGATTTAGATGTTTAACATTTAATTCAAGCAAATATTCATCGTTACAAAAGATATAGTTTATTTCTCCTTCTTTATAATCTTCCTTTTCTATACTGTTAACAACCCAATTACCGATAAAATCGGATTTATCTAAACTAAAATCGGTTTCAAAATTGAAAATTATCATTGAAGGTTTTTATTGAAAATTTTTAAAGTTCCTTCCTTCTTATTATAACCCACATATCTAAAAACACCTTCAACAAAACAGCTAGAAGAATGCTTTAATGTTTTATCATCATTCAGTTCATCCACATACTGCTTCTTATCAATAACTTCATATATTGTATTGTCTGATGCTTGTTTCATAAGATTACCATTGATGTCAAAACTTAATTGAAAGGAGAAATTCTCCTCCTCTTCATAAGTGAAATAATGTTCATACTCGTTATTCAAACTAGGGCCGAAACCAGTTGGTACGTTATTATGCATCATCATTTGTTGTTGTTGCATCATAAACATATGTTGATGCCACCACCACCAGTTAGAATTATAACTATACGTGTTTTCAACATAATCTACTCGTAAAAAATAATTTAAGTCTTTTGTCTTGTTAAGTGTAATCGTAGTGAGGTACTTTTTTTTCTTTGTTTCCTTTAAAAACTTCTCAATAGAAACAAAATCCTTACCTTTAGTTACTTTAGTAAAATCAAATGTAACTAAGTCAATATTACTCAATACTTTATTACCTTTCTTATCGTGTATTAAAAGAAATGCGTTCTTACCATTTGATGTAATTTGAACAAGCTTATCATCTAACAAATAAGAGTTGTACTCGGAAATGCTGGGAAGGTTAGAACCCTTAATCACAACTTCACTGATATTAGATCCCGTCTTGTTTAAATCAAAATAAAATAACGATGTGTCATGTACTTTGCCTTCATTTCCTTTTGTGCTCTTATCTTTCGTAATCACTAAAATATTATCCTTGTAATACGCTTTTCTGTTTTTTACAGAACCATTTTTTACATATTCATTTTGATTAATTACGTCAATAGTCGCATTAAAATATTTATTAAATAAAACGTTATCATACTGTTCTTTGTCAGCATTTATTTTTATGAAACTTTTACTATTTATAATTTTCGTAGCAATAAGTTCCTCCTTATCGCCATTCAATAAAATAGTAACTTCTTTATCTCTAAAAGTAACAAGAGCGTTTTCATTAAGTGTGTCTTCAGATATTGAGACCTTCTTTGTTTTTAGATTAAAATCAACTATATTATAATAATCTTTACGCTTTTTTTGAAAAGAAACAATTAATGTTAAAACATCATTTGAACTATGAAATGACAAAACTGTTGGTTGGTTGTCATATGTTGCTTTATTTAAAAATAGTATTTCACTATCTGCATATTTATACACAAACAATTCGTAATCTTTCTTCCCTTTATCTTGTGCGACAACAATATGAAATGAACTGTTTCCAGATAATTCCCCCGAAAAGCTTCCCTTTATTTTATAGTTATCCGGCAGCTTAATTTCATCGTTAAATACATCCGCATATGAGCACATAGCTTGAATGAAAATAACAAGCAATAAAATCGTTTTTTTCATGATTAATCTTAGTTTTTAAAATACTCTTGAACTTTCTTTTTATAATTATTTCGCAAAGGTAAGGGGTCTCTATTCAAAATTTCATTGGTATTAAAATAGAGTTTTTTATTTCTAATTTGAGGAATAGTAGTTTTTTTAAACTGAATTGTATTTGTTTCCGATTTCCGTTTGCTGTCTTTTCCTTGCTCCAATCGTGCCTTTTCCAGTTTTAATAATTCATGTTCTAGATGAAGCATTCTTTGTAATACTTCATTTGTAAAACCTTTGTCTAATAATTGTTTTTCCAAAATTTCCATTTGCCTTAACGCTTTTTGTCCGTTAGCTCCATTAGTACCTTCTTGACCAATAATTTCTTTCAACGCCTCTCTAAGTGCATTTTGTTCTTGATATATCTGATATTGTTCACCTGTCATTTGCTCTTTACTATTACCTTGACCTTTTTGGCCTTGTTCTCCTTGTTCTTTTCCCTTTCCTTCTCCTGGCTTCTCTCCTTTCTTCATTCCTTTTTTCATCTTCTCACTTAGACCTTGTTGTTTTTTAATAATATCTGGTAAACTGAATGATTTTCCTTTCCCCTTTCCAGAACCCATTCCAGGATTCTGTAAACTATTCAGTAGATTGCTCAAAAGGTTCGCCAAATTATTAACCGCCGTCATGGTATATTGTTGATTGGATACACCTTGTTGTATTTTGTTGTCGGCAATATTTTCTAAAGACTTATCAATATTATAATGTGCTTCAGTTAAATCTTCTTGAATATTAGAAGATAATTTTTGGACACGCAGAGAGAGTGCATACAAACTGTCATCAATATGTTCAAAATACTCTTTTAATATCTGTTGTTTTTTTAATTTAATGGGGAATTCTGCATGACTGGCATCAACACCATCAAATGACATCATTAACTCTTCCTGATCAAACGAAAAGGTTATTAAATTCTCCAAAATTGCCCGTAAATCGTCAATATTTTCATCGAGGGATTCGCCCTGCATAGCTGACATTGCTCCCTGCATTTTTTGACTTAGTTCTTTCATTTTTTTTGAAGCTGCCTTCTGGTGTAGAGATGCCGCCTTTTTGGAAGTTGCCTTTTTTTCTGATTGGTTCTCCTCATTTTCCTGAGCGTCCTGTTGCTCTAGAAGGTCCGTAGATTTTTTCAATAATTTATCTATGTTTTCCTGATCCTTTTTAGTATTAGGAAACTTCATTGGCTGAAACAACTTTTGATTTTGTTTGTTGAGCTCTTTAAAATCTTTTTTTATGTCTTCAAACTTCTTGTTTAATTCCTTTTGTTTTTCTGAGTTATTATTCTCATTATCTGATAATTGCTCTTCTTTTTTAGAAAGGGAATCTAATTTCTTAGTAATTTGAGTTGCCTTTTTCTCTACAAAAAAACGTTTTGTTAATTCAAGTAAGCGTTCTAGAGAGCGTTTTTTCTGCTTGTTTTTCTGAACTAGTTTGTCCAATTTTTTTAACATTCCTTCTTTATCCAACTTTTCAGACATTTTTTTAAGCTCCTCTAATAATTTATCTTTTCTTTGTAGTTGCTGTGCTTCTTCTATCCGTTTTTTAAGCTCTTCTTTTTTATCTTTTATAGATTGCTCATCATTATGAAGCTCTTGTTCATCTAAATTTTCCTTCAGTTTATCTGTATGTTTTTCTAACAGTTCTTGATATTGCTCTTGGCGTTTTAAAAATTGTTCAACCTCTTTTTTATCATTCCAATTTAATTCTGATTTCTTCTTTAGTTTTTTAGAAAAATCTTCTAAGTCCTTACTTAACTTCTCTGTATTTTTTGCAGTTTTGTTGAGCTCTTCTAAATTCTGTTGTTGTTCTTTTAATAAATCGTCTGTGATTTCTTGCTTCGTTTTATTATAGTATTTAAAAGTGTTACTTTTTGAAGATTTACTTCCGTTGACAGCATCATTATCAAAAACTTCAAAATACATTTCATAGGCAACACCTTCTTTAATTTTCAGATTCGTTGGAGAAAAAATATAATAAAATTCTTCAAAAGTGGATGTGTTTATCTCGATAGGGTGTGTTTTTAATACTGCTTTATCTTCCATAGCCACATAAACCAAATTCAATTTCCGCAAACCATAATCATCACTTAATTGGCCAACAAACTGAACCGGACCTCTGGTAACCGAATCTAAATCGGACTTTACTTCAATTTTAGGAAATTCATCTTTTACTACCTCAATAACATAGTTTAGTTTTTCATAAGCCATTAAGTTTTTATTTGATGTTGTAATCTGATATGTTACATTTTCTTTTAATCGCCTTGTGAATGAGAAATCATTGTCTGAGTTTTGTTTAAAAGGTACTGAATTGGTACTAATAAAGTTTAATAAATCTGTTGACTGGGTCTTAATATTCCACGTAACAATAGAGCCTTCAGGAATCGTTGCATTACCTGTATTTCTTATTAATTCGTCTTTTTTTTCTGTATATGACGGATAATTTAAGAACATTTCAAAATCCGTAACTACAGGTGTTTTGATAATATTTAATTGATAGTTCTTAGACCTCACTCCATTTGCTTCTAAATAAAAAGTTAGGGATTCTTTCAAATTGGTAAATCCATAAGTAAACAATCCTATATTCTTATCTTTTAATAAATAATTTTGATTGTCAAAATGTATTTGAACATTTTCTGGAATAATATCTCCAATCGTTTCAACTTGCAGTTCAAAAGGTTTTCCTTCAATTGTATTCAATTTGTCATTTAGAACTCTAAAGCTAAATGGTGCTGGTGGTTCGTATGCTGTTTGATAGTTTAGTACTCTGGTTAAACTTTCTTTAAAAAGCATATTATTCCCGGTAAGGAAAGTAAACAACCAAATGATTAACGGAATTGATAAATACTTTAAGTATTTACGATTACTTTTAAAGTTAATGGCATTCTTAAATGGAATCGGTTGTAGCGCAGCTGATTTTTGTTCAATACTTGCTACCAACAATTCTGATTGTTGGTTATTTTGATTGAGCTGTAAAACATTCAATAATTTATCGTCTACTTCGGTAAAATGTTTACCAATAATTTTTGATGCATCTGTGAATGAGATTCCTTTTTTCAAACCAGCCAATTTAACCACTGGTAATACTATAAATCTAATAAGCAAACCTAGCTCTACTAAAACAAAAGTGAAGAATAAAATACCTCTTGTGGCTGGTGGTAACCATAAAAAGTATTCAATAAATAAGGTGATAAAAAAGTACAGCAACCCAAAGGATAAAAATAATATCAATCCTTTTATTAGCTCATTTGTATAATACTTTTTAATGAACTGTTGTAGTTTTTGCTGTATGTTAGTGAAATTACCCATCTATTTATAAACGATAAAATTACAATTTTCATTGCCAAATAGTATCTTTGCACTCAAATTTTAACAGAATGATTAACAAGGTTAGAGTGCGTTTTGCTCCCAGTCCAACAGGTCCGTTACACATTGGAGGTGTAAGAACGGCATTATTTAATTATCTATTTGCTAAAAAACACAACGGAACTTTTATACTTCGTATTGAAGATACTGATCAAAGTCGATATGTAGCAAGTGCTGAAAATTACATTATTGAATCTTTGAATTGGTTAAACATTCTTTTTGATGAAGGTCCTGGAATTGGTGGTGATTTGGGCCCATACCGTCAGTCTGAACGTAAAGATATTTATAAAAAGTATATTGCCGATTTGGTAACCTCTGGTAATGCCTATTATGCTTTTGATACCTCGAAAAAATTAGATTTTCATAGAAAAGACCATGAAGCAAAAGGTAAAACGTTTATTTATAATTGGCACAATCGTTTAAAATTGGATAATTCGCTTTCGCTTAACGTAGATGAAGTTCAGCAACGTATTGATAGCGGAGAAAAATATGTCATCCGATTTAAATCTCCAGAAAATGAAACCATCATATTAAACGATACTATTAGAGGTGATATAAAAATTGACACTAATGTTCTCGATGATAAAATTCTATTTAAATCAGACGGAATGCCAACCTATCATTTAGCAAATATTGTAGATGACCATTTAATGGAAATTACGCATGTAATACGTGGTGAGGAGTGGTTACCATCATTGGCTTTGCATGTATTGTTATATAGAGCCTTTGGATGGAAAGCACCAGAATTTGCACATTTACCATTGATTTTAAAACCAGAAGGGAAAGGGAAATTGAGTAAACGTGATGGTGATAAATTAGGTTTTCCTGTTTTTCCATTAGAATGGAAACAAGATGATAAAGTATCTCGTGGATATAAAGAAGATGGTTATTTTCCAGAAGCTGTGGTTAATATGTTAGCATTATTGGGGTGGAATGAAGGTGATGGGTCTGAAAAGGAAATTTATTCCTTGGAAGAATTGGTAGCTGTTTTTAGTTTGGAACATGTGAGTAAAGCCGGTGCTAAGTTTAATCCCGATAAGGCAAAATGGTTTAATCAACAGTATTTACAGAAAAAAAGTGATGAAGAATTGGCAGAGTTATTTATACCAGTCATTGCGAATGAAATGAAGCAATCTCATAATTCAAAGAGATTACCACGTCAGTCGTTCCTTCCTCCTCGTAATGACAAGTATATTCAAAAGGTAATATTTCTAATCAAAGAAAGAGCAACTTTTGTAACTGATTTTTGGGATTTATCATATTTCTTTTTTGAAGCTCCAATATCTTTTGATGAAAAAGCATCTAGAAAAGCATGGAAGCCAGAAACGAGTCCTTTGATGTTAGAATTTATTGAAGTGATAAAAATCCTTGATGGTTTTTCGTCTCAAAATATAGAAACTGTTGTAAAAGAATGGATTACCACTAAAGAAATTGGGTTTGGCAAAGTAATGCAGCCTCTTAGATTAAGCTTGGTTGGTGCAATGAAGGGACCACATTTGTTTGATATTATGGACCTTATTGGTAAAAAGGAAACTATTCAAAGAATACAAAAAACTATTTCTGAACTGTAATTAACCCTTTATTATTATATTATTTAAGATTAACATAGATTTTTTTGTTTATTTGTACTTAAATTCATTTTACTATGTTTCGTTTTATTCTTTCCTTTTCAGTTTTTATTTTATTTAATACTATTGTAATTGCGCAAGATGCGGTTTATTCATTAGATTTTTTAAGTAATTGGAATAGTACCACCCATCCAACAAATTACCCTAATACGGCGCATTGGTCTACTTTGACGGGAACCACACATAATAATAGTGTTACCTTTTGGGAATTAGGGCAACTTGCAACGGAAGGTGCCGAAGAAATCGCCGAAAATGGTAATGCTGATCCACTTACCAATGAAATAAATACTGAAATAGCAAATGGTAATGCTTACGAGGTTATTAGTCTTCCTCTTGGTTTTGGTCAAATTTTTTCTTTTGAATCTATTAATGTTGATTTTGATTTTCCATATATTAGTTTAATGACTATGCTTGCTCCAAGTCCAGATTGGTTGGCTGAGGTTCATAATATTAAACTTACTGATGATTTAGGAAATTGGAAAACATCAATTAGCATTGAAGTTTATACTACTGATGCAGGTACAGATAATGGTACAACTTATATTTCTGAAGATTCTGATACCAACCCTGCTCAAAATATTAGCAGTTTGCAGAATACTTTCCCATTTTCTGATCAAATAATAGCCACTTTTGTCTTTACTTTATCTCAGGTTCTCTCGGTTGAAAACGTTGAATTAGAAAATGCTATTTCTATATATCCTAATCCATGTCGAGGAGAAATTTTTATTAGTAATTCTAGTAATAGTGTTCTTGAAAACGCTGAAATTTATACAATTACAGGTAAAAAGATAATGGTATTCAATAATATCTCTACTAGAAAAAGTTTAGATGTTACTTCTATTAAAAGCGGTTTGTACTTTTTAAAGTTAAATTCAGATAAAGGGAGTATTACTAAAAAGATTGTATTTATTTGATATAATTAATATGGTTAGTATAGACCTTTAAACTTCCTTTCAATATTTTGATTTGTGATACTTTTATAACGTTTTTGTAATTTTAGTTTATGTTTTACGTCTATTCGTCTAACAACTAATTCAGCTATTATGGAAAAGCTATATCAATTATTTTGTGTTTCCTATTTTCTACTTTTCGTTACTATTGTTTCTGCTCAAGATGCTGTATATAAAATTGAGTTTATAAGCAATTGGAGTAGTACAGTTCATCCTGTAGATTATCCCTCAAGTACTGCACATTGGTCATCTTTAATAGGCGCAACACATAATGAAAATGTTAGTTTCTTTGAAATAGGTCAACTGGCATCTGCTGGTGTTGAACTTGTTGCTGAAACGGGTAGTAAAACTATACTTACTGATGAAATAAATGCGAGTATTACCAATGGTAATACATATGGAATTATCAATGGTCCAAATTTAAGTACAGGTACTGGAACTATCACTAAAGATAACGTTAATGCTGATGCTGATTTTCCTTATATAAGTTTAATCACTATGATTGCTCCTAGTCCAGATTGGGTTGGTCAAATTAATAACATTAAATTAACGGAAGATAACGGCGATTGGAAATCACTAATTTCTATAGATATTTATGCAACTGATGCGGGAACGGATAGTGGAACAACTTATGGTTCTGCAAATGAAGATACAAATCCTGCTGAAAATATAAGTAATTTGCAAGGTATTGCTCCATTTTCTGACCAAATTATAGGTACTTTTAAAATTACACTTTTACAGGTTTTAGGTATTCGTGATAATGTATTGAATAATCTCATTTCTATATATCCCAATCCTAGCCAAGGAACTATTACTATTACTACAGTTGGAGATGTTATACTTGATAAAGCCGAAATTTATACAATTACTGGCAAGAAGTTAAAAGTATTTAATAGCATTGCAACTAAAAACAACCTAACTATTAACTCCCTTAAAACAGGTCTATATTTTTTAAATATACGTTCCAATAAAGGCAGTATCACAAAAAAGCTTCTTATAAAATAGCTTATATCTAAATAATAAAAATTTGTAACATTTTATAAAAATCACGTCTTGTAAGTAGACACTTTAAATAGTATCTTTACAAGAAATCATTAATCTTAAAACCTAAAAACTATGTTAGACTATGTATGGATTATTCCAATTGTTTTATTAATTCTTTCAGGATTCTTTATTGTAAAACAGCAAACTATTGCTGTGGTAGAACGGCTTGGAAAATTTAACAAAGATTATGGCGCGGGATTCCATTTTAAAATTCCTATTTTGGATAAAATTTCGGGTCGCGTAAGTTTACGTATTCAACAATTAGATGTAATTGTTGAAACTAAAACAAAAGATGATGTGTTTGTACATTTAAAAATATCTGTACAATTTCAAATTCAACGTGATCATGTATATAATGCATTTTATAAACTGCAAAATCCTCATGAGCAAATTACTGCTTTTATTTTCGATACTGTACGAGCAGAAGTGCCTAAAATGAAACTAGATGATGTATTCGTGAAAAAAGAAGAAATTGCTGTGGCTATTCAACGAGAATTAAAAGAAGCCATGTTACATTATGGATATGATATTGTAAAAGCATTAGTAACAGATATTGATCCTGATGAAAACGTGAAAATTGCCATGAACCGTATCAACGCTGCAGATCGTGAAAAAAAAGCTGCTCAATATGAAGGTGATGCGCAACGTATTTTAATTGTAGAGCGTGCGAAAGCAGAAGCTGAAAGCAAGCGTTTACAGGGTCAAGGTATTGCAGATCAGCGTAGAGAAATTGCTCGTGGTTTAGAGGAAAGTATGGTTATATTAAATAGAGCAGGTATTAACTCTCAAGAAGCTTCTGCTCTAATTATTGTAACACAACATTATGATACACTGCAAAGTATTGGTTCTAAATCTGATTCTAACTTAATATTATTACCTAACAATCCTAATACTGCAAGTAATATGTTAACCGATGTGGTTACGGGTATGGTTGCTGCTAATAAAATGAATTTATCTTCTAGTAAAAAGAAAAAAGAGTAATAGCCTTATTATTTAAAAACTAAAAACCTACTAATTTAAATATTAGTAGGTTTTTTATATTATAATTCACACCTGTTGTGTGTTATTAAGAATTATGATTCTTCTTTATCTTCCTTCTTATCTTCATCTTTAGTAGCATTCTTAAATTCTTTAATTCCAGTACCCAACCCTCTCATTAATTCTGGAATTTTTTTACCTCCAAAAAGCAATAGAATAGCTACTACAATAATAATTACTTGTGGCATTCCAATCATTCCCAAAAATATCGTTGCTGTTGTCATCTTTATTAATTTTACAAAACAAAGGTACTAATTAAATGTATATACAGATTATAAATAATTAGCCTTTATTTTTGATTTTTCCGCCCATCACTTTTTTAGAATTGACCTTTTCCGGATTCCCTTTATAATATACAGTTCCTCCAAAACGTACATTTACATCCAATAAATTAGATACTTTTACTTCTGCTTTTGCACCTGAAGCTGCTGTTACATCGGCATATTCTGTATCTAAATCATACGCTTCATATACGCCGCCAGTAGTAACCAACACATCTTGATTTGAAGCGGTGCCTCTCACTTTAATACTACCTCCACTTACTGCTTTAATCGTAAGATATTTAACATTAATAGGCACGTGTATATAAGCTCCTTCTTGAGTTTTAATAGTTAAGTCAGTCTGATTTATACTTTCATCAGAGAAAATAGCAGATCCTTCATTGGCATCTAATGTCACTAAATCTTGATTGTAGTATATTTTTATGGTGACCTTGTTTGCATTAAATGTATCTGGAAATTTTAATGATATTTTTAATTTACCATTTACATTTTTTACTGTAACATCGTTCGTTTTTTCTCCTGAAATTTCAATTTTAGATGTATCTGATCTTTCAATTTCAACACTTAATCCGTTAAAAATTTTAATTTCACTAACATCACCTAAGTTTTGTGTTCTCTCTTGAGCATATGAAAATGCCGTGAATCCTAAAAAAAGGATTAGTATTTTTAAATTATTCATACTTGTTAATTTTATAGTTATTTAGATGTTATTTAGATGAAATACTTACAAATTGTATGCCTAAATTATTGAATCAATTCAAAATCTAGATGTTTACGTTCTAAATCCGTTTTTTTAACTTTAACAACCACTTCACTTCCTAATTGTAATACTTTTTTTGTTGCCTGACCTACCAAGGAATATTGTTTTTCTTCATAAATATAATAATCATCTTTAATATCTCGAATACGTACCATGCCTTCACATTTATTCTCGATAATCTCTACATAAATACCCCATTCGGTTACACCTGAAATTACACCTTTAAATTCTTGATCTTGGTGGTCTTGCATATACTTAACCTGCATATATTTTATAGAAGCGCGTTCTGCTTTTGCGGCCATCATTTCTCGTTCTGATGAATGTTGGCATTTTTGTTCATATAATGCCGACTGAGGTGATTTTTCTCCATCTAAATAATGTTGCAATAAACGATGTGTCATCACATCTGGATAACGACGTATTGGGGAAGTAAAATGACTATAATAATCAAATGCTAGTCCGTAATGACCAATATTATCTGTGGTATAAATTGCTTTACTCATAGAACGAATAGTGAGTGTCTCTATCATATTTGCTTCTCCTTTACCATGAACATCCTTTAATAATTTATTTAATGATTCTGAAGTTGTCTCTCTTGTTTGAGTATTTATTTTATATCCAAATTTGCTGATAATTTGTTGCAATCCTGCTAATTTTTCAACATTAGGTTCATCATGAATTCTGTATATAAAGGTATTTTTAGTTGGCGTTCCGTTCTTATTTTTACCTATATACTCAGCAACCTTTCTATTGGCTAATAGCATAAATTCTTCGATGAGTTTATTAGCATCTTTTGATTCTTTAAAATATACTCCTGTAGGAACATGATTTTCGTCCAAATTAAATTTTACCTCCACTCTATCAAATGTGATTGCACCTTGCTGTAAACGGTTTTTTCTTAATTTTTTAGCTAATTCATCCAATTTCAGCGTTGCTTCTACAATCTCCTGATTTACTTTATAACTTTTCCCTGTCAACGAAATATCTGAAGGAATACTACTTTCTTTTGTTTCAATAATATGTTGTGCTTCTCCATATGCAAAACGTTGATCCGAATAAGTTACTGTTCTACCAAACCATTGATTGATAATTTGTACTTTATCATTCATTTCAAATACTGCAGAAAATGTTAGTTTCTCCTCATTTGGTCTTAAAGAACATACACCATTAGACAATACTTCTGGCAACATTGGTACAACTCTATCAACTAAATATACTGAGGTAGCTCTACTGTAAGCTTCGTCATCCAACATAGTATTGGGTTGCAAATAATGAGAAACATCTGCTATATGGATTCCTATTTCATAGTTTCCATTCGTTAGTTTTTTAAATGACAAAGCATCATCAAAATCTTTAGCATCTTTTGGATCGATAGTAAACGTAGTTGTAGTACGCATATCTCTACGTTTTGAAATCTCTTCTTTTGTTATTTCTATCGGTAATTCATCAGCATTCTTTTCTATTGCATCTGGAAATGTATAAGGCAAACCATATTCTAGCAATATAGAATGTATTTCTGTATTGTGCTCTCCAGGTTTCCCTAAAACTGTAGTTATTTTACCAAAAGGATTTTTTGAATTATCAGGCCAGTTTGTAATTTCAGCAAGTACTTTATCTCCATGCTCAGCACTATTAATATTTTGTTTCGGAATAAAAATATCTGCATACATTTTAGGGTTATCTGGTATTACAAAACCAAAATTTTTATTCATTTGTAAAACACCTACAAATTCTGTTTTTGCTCTTTCTAAAATTTCAATT
>Ga0256847_1000583_pt1 | contig 22284 bp, 18 predicted proteins | sample TeddybearmetaG_FD_189099 | JGI IMG/M metagenome (GOLD analysis project Ga0256847, IMG submission 189099) | Hydrothermal vent microbial communities from East Pacific Rise, Pacific Ocean - Teddybear | ecosystem: Environmental > Aquatic > Marine > Hydrothermal vents | place: Pacific Ocean: East... | reverse complement strand
GATGAAATGGATTTCTATCTGTGCGCCAACGTTATCAATTCGCCTTTACAGGGTCAAGCAGAATATTTCCGTCCTTAGTTTCACCGTTCTACTAGCCGCCATAGCCTACCACAGGGTATCCCAAAGCCCAAGCACAACGTTACATTATAAAAATCCATTTCATCGCCATAATTAGCTTCGAAATTTAGATTCAACCTTCAGTGATGCAAGGACTCTTGCACCTTTTTATCTTCTGCTTTCGTCTTCGCTTTTTTTTCGCTAGTCTCTGTCGAGGCTTCACGAGGCTCTGGCATGTGCTGTAACGCAAGTTCTAACACCTCATCAATCCATCGAACTGGCAAGATATTTAAGCTTTGTTTAATATTACGAGGGATTTCAGCTAAGTTTCGCTCATTCTCTTTTGGAATTAACACGGTGCGAATTCCCCCTCGATGCGCGGCCAAAAGTTTTTCTTTTAAGCCACCAATCGGTAACACTTCACCCCGTAATGTAATTTCGCCCGTCATCGCCACTTCCGCTTTCACGGGAATACGCGTCAGAGAGGAGACCAAAGAAGTACACATGGCCACTCCGGCACTTGGCCCATCTTTTGGGGTTGCGCCTTCTGGTACATGCACATGCATATCGTATTTTTGATAAAAATCTTCCGCAAGCCCTAACGTTTTAGAACGGCTGCGCACCACCGTCATGGCCGCTTGAATGGACTCTTGCATGACATCACCGAGCTGGCCGGTATGACTCAAGCGCCCTTTTCCATCCACAATCGCCGATTCAATGGTCAACAATTCTCCGCCCACTTCCGTCCACGCTAAGCCGGTCACTTGGCCGACTTGATCATGCTCTTCTGCCAAGCCATAGCGGAATTTTTTGACGCCCAAATATTTTTCGAGATTACGCGAGGTGATGGTGAGTTTTTTCTTGTCGGTTTTATCTTCTAGCAAAATGCGCTTCACCACCTTTCGGCACAGCTTTGACATTTCTCGCTCTAATCCACGCACACCAGCTTCTCGCGTGTAAAACCGCACGGTATCTCGCACCACACTTTCACTGATGGACACTTCTTTTTCTTTGAGCCCATTCGCTTCCATTTGTTTGGGCACCAAATACCGCGTGGCAATATTAATTTTTTCATCTTCCGTATAACCCGCCAAGCGAATCACTTCCATTCGATCCAACAAGGGGCTAGGAATGTTCATCGTATTCGCCGTTGCCACAAACATCACATCAGATAAATCAAAATCAACCTCTAAATAATGATCGGCAAACGTGTGATTTTGCTCAGGGTCTAATACTTCCAATAAAGCGGAGGATGGATCGCCCCGAAAATCGGTTGACATCTTGTCAATTTCATCCAATAAAAATAATGGATTACGAGTGCCAACCTTGGATAGATTTTGAATGATTTTACCCGGAAGAGAGCCAATATACGTGCGACGATGGCCTCGAATTTCCGCCTCATCGCGCACGCCACCCAACGACATTCTGGAAAATTTTCGCCCGGTTGCTCGTGCAATTGATTGACCCAATGAGGTTTTTCCAACCCCTGGCGGCCCAACCAGACAAAGAATCGGTCCTTTCAGTTTTTTCACCCGTTGTTGAACGGCCAAATATTCCAAAATCCGTTCTTTGACTTTATCTAACCCATAGTGCTCAGCTTCAAGCACTTCTTCAGCTGCGGTTAAATCATGACAAATTTTGCTGCGCTTACGCCAAGGTAAACTCACCAACCAATCAATATAATTTCGCACAACGGTGGCTTCCGCCGACATGGGCGACATCAATTTCAGTTTATTTAATTCAGACACCGCTTTTTTCTTGGCGTCCTTTGGCATCGAGGCTTTTTCAATTTTTTCAGCCAATTCTTCAATTTCATTGGGCACATCATCCATCTCACCCAGTTCTTTTTGAATCGCTTTCATTTGCTCATTTAGATAATATTCGCGCTGGTTTTTCTCCATTTGCCGCTTAACACGGCCGCGAATACGTTTTTCCATTTGCAGGATATCAATTTCTCCGTCCATCAATCCCATCAAATGCTCTAAACGCCCAATCACGCTCACAATTTCAAGCACGACCTGCTTTTCATCCAGCTTTAACGCCATATGCGCAGCAATCGTGTCAGCCAAACGTGATGGGTCATCAATACTCACCAAAGAGGTCAAGACTTCTGGTGGCACTTTTTTATTCAATTTCACATATTGATCAAACAGAGACAAAATAGAGCGCATCAACACTTCAATTTCACGCTCATCTTCCGGTGTTTCTTCTAGCACATCCAAGGTTACCGAAAAATACTCTTCCCCTTCAAAGTCTTTTACACGGGCGCGTTTGCCCCCTTCAACCAAGACTTTGACGGTTCCATCGGGCAATTTTAGCAATTGCAAGATACTCGCCAAGGTGCCGACTTGGTGCAGCTCATCCATACTCGGGTCATCGACATCCGCACTTTTTTGCGCAACCAATAATATTTGTTTGTTACTCTGCATGGCCGCATCGAGTGCTTGAATCGATTTTTCTCGCCCAACAAATAAGGGAATGACCATATGGGGATAAACAACCACATCCCGGAGGGGTAATACAGGCACAACGGAAAATGTTTCGGACGATCTGACATCAGTCAAATTTTGAGCCATTATTAAAACCTCTTTGAGTATTCATATATCCCTTTGCACGTTATTGAGCCAATACAGCATACGAATGTTGCATGGCTCAGAAAGGCATTCAGTATTCTGAATATGAGGGGCTTATTCTTATTTTCAACCAGTTTATTATTTTCTTCTGCGTCTTTTGGTTTTCCAGCGTCCAAGGCGCCCAAAGACACCTTGGCTAGCACTCGTCTTATTCAGACACGGCTATTTTTTGCTCGGTTTCTTCGCACACCAAATAAGGTTTTGATTCACCGTTAATGACCGATTCGTCAATCACCACTTTCGTGACCTTGTTTTGTGAGGGCAGATCATACATTACATCTAACAACACCTGCTCTAGAATGGTTCTCAAACCACGCGCACCGGTCTTACGCTCCATTGCTTTGCATGCAATCGCGCGCAATGCCGATTCCGTAAATTCTAGCGCCGCCCCTTCCATGTCAAACAAACGGCCATATTGTTTGGTTAGCGCATTTTTCGGTTCCACCAAAATCGTCACTAAGGCGTCTTCATCCAACTCTTCCAACGTCGCAACAACCGGCAGTCTACCGACAAATTCAGGGATTAAGCCATAACGAATCAGGTCTTCTGGTTCCACATCTTTCAATATTTCACCGATGTTTTTTGAATCGTCTTTGCTTTTCACTTCTGCGGAGAAACCAATGCCGCCTTTTTCGGAACGATTGCGGATGACTTTATCCAATCCGGCAAAAGCCCCGCCAACAATAAACAGGATATTCGAGGTATCCACTTGCAAAAATTCCTGTTGCGGATGTTTGCGCCCACCTTGCGGAGGGACTGACGCAACCGTGCCTTCAACCAGTTTCAATAAGGCTTGCTGCACGCCTTCACCCGAAACATCTCGGGTGATCGACGGGTTGTCTGATTTTCGAGAAATTTTATCAATTTCATCAATGTAGACAATCCCCGTCTGCGCTTTTTCAACGTCATAATCACATTTTTGTAATAATTTCTGGATGATATTTTCAACGTCTTCACCCACATAACCCGCTTCCGTCAAGGTCGTCGCATCGGCAATCGTGAAAGGCACGTTCAACATCCGCGCCAAGGTTTCTGCCAGTAACGTTTTACCGGATCCTGTCGGCCCAATGAGCAGAATGTTACTCTTTGAGATTTCAACATCGCCTTTTTTATTTTTCGCACGCAAACGTTTGTAATGGTTATACACCGCCACTGACAACACTTTTTTTGCCTGCTCTTGACCAATCACATACTCAAATAACCCGTCATTGATGTCCTTCGGTTTGGGTAACTCACTTGAAGGAGAGCTTGCATTTTCTTCCATTTCCTCTCGGATAATGTCATTGCATAACTCAACACACTCATCGCAAACGAACACAGATGGCCCCGCAATAAGCTTACGCACTTCATGCTGGCTTTTTCCACAAAACGAGCAATACAGGAGTTTACCATCATCTTTATCGTTCTTGTCTTCAGGCATACTGTTACCTCTTTTATTCTTCTGTATTTCTGCCGCCCAATACCTTATCCACCAAACCGTATTTTACGGCGGTCTCTCCGCCCATAAAATTATCTCGATCTGTGTCGGCTTGAATGGTTTCCATCGATTGGCCCGTATGATGCGCCAGAATTCTATTCAATTTGTCTTTGACACTGAGGATTTCTTTGGCATGAATTTCAATGTCCGTGGCTTGCCCCTGAAACCCGCCCAACGGTTGGTGAATCATCATTCGAGAATGGGTCAAACAATAGCGTTTGCCTTTTGCCCCACCCGCCAGAATCAAGGCACCCATACTGGCCGCTTGGCCAATACAAATGGTGCTAATGTCTGGCTTAATAAATTGCATAGTATCGTATACAGCCAAACCCGAGGTCACAGACCCCCCTGGAGAATTCACATATAAGTGAACATCTTTATCCGGGTTTTCAGACTCCAAAAATAACAATTGGGCAACAATCATATTCGCCATTAAGTCATTGACTTCGCCAACAAAAAATACAACTCGCTCACGCAGTAAACGAGAATAAATATCCCAGCCTTTGTCGCCTCTAGCCGACTCCTCAATCACTTGGGGGATGACAGGAATTGACCCTTGCGGCGCAATCATTTGCGCTCTTCTCACATCGTCTTCAAACATATTACGAACCTTATAACGGTTTATGCTGCTGTAGGTTTGACGACCTCATCAAAACTGACCGTCTTTTCATTAAGCTTAGCTTGACTCAGCACCCAGTCAACCACCTGTTCTTCAAGGACAAGCGATTCAACATTGCGTCGCTGCTTTTCATCCCGCACATAAAAATCCATCATTTCTTGTGGGTTTTCATAGCTTTGTGCAAAATACGCAATTTTTTCACTGACTTTTTCAGGGCTGACCTCTATGTTATTCTCGTTCACAATTTCAGAAATCACCAGTCCAATTGTCACCCGCTTCAATGCTTCGGCGGCAAACGATTCACGTGGCAGTGGCGCATCCGCAGGCATGTTTGCCATGCCTCTGGCCTGCTCCATCAGGGCTTTAATTTCCATCTCTAACAACCCTTTAGGAATATCAATTGGGTGTTTTTCGACGAGTAAATCCATCACTTTCTGTTTGTGTTTTTCGGTGATTTTCTGGGTCAATTCATGTTCTAAATTTTCCCGCACTTCTGCTTTGAAAAGGTCAACATTGTCCGCTTCGACCCCCAGTTTTTGCATAAAGTCCGCATCCACTTCCGGCAATACCGCTTGTTCAACATGATCCACTGTGACGGAAAAGTGCACCGCTTTACCGGCTAATTCGGCTTTGTAATCCTCAGGAAAGGTTAAATCCATCTCCACCGGATCACCCGCGCTTTTATCCAACAAATGTTCTTCAAATCCAGCAATCATCTGCTTTTCGCCCAACGCAACCCGCATGCCTTGACCTTCACCGCCGTCAAACGGTGCACCGTCAATGCTGCCTTTATAATCGATGATGACTTGATCACCCATGGCTGACGCACGCTCTACCGTTTCCCAGGTCGCCGCACGTGTGCGCAATGTTTCGACCATATTGTCAACGTCTTGATCGGTGACTTCGGCCGTCCATGTTTCAATTTCAGCACTGCTTAAATCCGCCGTTTTCACACTCGGATAGACTTCAAACGTTGCGGTATAACCGAGCCCGCCGTCCTTTTCGTTTAAATCAATTTTGGGGTCACCAGCCATACGTAGCTTTTCTTGCTCTAAGGCTTTATAAAAACTAGACTGAATTTTTTCGCCCATCACTTCTTGATGAATGCCGGCACCGTAACGTTTTTTCACCACGCTTAAAGGCACTTTCCCTGGGCGAAAGCCATTGATTTTAGCCGTTTTGGTTAGTTCGTTGAGTCGTTTCCCGACTTCATCATTCAACGCATCGCTGGGCAGCGCTACGGTCATTTTTCGTTCAAGACCTTCCATTGTTTCTACAGAAACTTGCATTTTTCACCTCGTCCGTCGCAAGCAGATGATGACTCATCCATAAGTTGTTTACATAGGGGATACAAACTACCGAGCTGAGTATTTTTGAGGAGACATTCAAGCAAATCAACTTGGGAGTTCATGATGTGATTGTAAAATTGATGATTCTTCTTAGAATTATGGTGCGAAAGGAGAGACTCGAACTCTCACGGGTTGCCCCACTGGAACCTAAATCCAGCGCGTCTACCAATTTCGCCACTTTCGCATACTTTAATCTATCGGCCACCATAGATCCGCGATTCTAACCAGATCGCCCGCACTTGGCCAGCTCTTTTGTTCAGCAAACAACTTATGCTTTCACCGGGCGCTTCTTTTTGCGCTTTTTCGGGCGGTAAAATTTCACCTCACCCTCCGGCCGTGTCTTGAATCGACGGTGTACCCATAAGTATTGCTCCGGTGCCTGTTTCACCCAGCTTTCGACGACGGCATTAATCCGCGCAGCATCCGCTAAGTCATCCCCAACGGGGAAATTCTCCAGCGGTTTTTCTAAGATCAACTGATACCCTTGCGCTTGGCGAATCGCATAAAAAGGCACCACCAACGCATTGGTCATGTTAACAATGCGCGCAGTGCTCGACAACGTTGCGGCGGGTATGCCGAAAAAAGGCACAAATACGGCCTGTTTGCGGCCAAAGTCTTGGTCTGGCGCGTACCATAAAACCTTATTCGATTTCAGGCTTTTAATCATATCCCTCGGCGTTTTACTGGAAATGGCTTTTTCATAACACCGCTCACGCGCTCGCAGCATAATTTCATTGAACAACGGCTTTTTTTTGTGCGCTTTATAGGACACTTGAAACGGGTGATACAAGGCCAGCAAACGCCCCCCCAATTCCAACGTGGTAAAGTGCGCGCTTAACAATAAGACACCGCGCCCACTCGCCACGGCGGCTTCTAAGTGTTCTAACCCTTGAATCTGTGCCAACGGCTTCAGTTGTTCATCCGATGACCACCAAGCCATTGCAGTTTCAATCACAGCTTTACCAAAGGAAATAAATTGTTGGTGCACCAATGCCGCTTTTTCTGGCTCGGAGAGTTCAGGAAAACATAGATTAATGTTCACTTCGGCGAAATGCCGCCTTAAACGCATGGTTTTTGCCATGGCATATCCGAGTGTGGCCCCCAAAGCCATTTGCACACGATAGGGTAATTTTGCCACCCCCCGCAAACAGGCCACCATCAACCACACCCCCCAATAACGTGGGTGCAAAAAGTTTTTTACGGGAAACGGTTTTTGTTCCATCGGTCACTACGCCAAACAAGAAGAGTCTCTTCAGTTTAGCCAATCAGAACAGACTCTTCTCAATAGCGCCTATAATTTAGTCTGACGATCACCCTTAGAACGGCAAATATTATGAAAGTTTTTCTCTCCTTCACCCTATTTTTAGCGCTCGCATTAGTCCTCGGCGGGCTGCTGGCTTACCCCATACACCTTATGACTGACCTGCCAATGGAAAAATTGGTCACCAAGGTGTCTAAATTAATCGCCATTTTATCCATCGTGCCTTTCTTGGCCCTGTTCCACCTCAATAACAAACGCGCGGCGGGGTTACATTTGGCCAAACCCGCTTTTTTACGCGAATATTTGATCGGCCTGGGTTTCGGCATCCTCACCTTGGCGGTGTTAAGTGGCATGCTGTTGGGGTTAGATATTCGCGTGCTCGACCCAGAGTATGAGTTTACCGTCTTTAATTTACTCAAAGCCGTTCTGCTGGGTTTGCTCATCGGCACATTGGTGGCTTGTATCGAAGAGATTTTCTTTCGCGGTGTGATGTTGACTGGCATTCGTCGTAGCACCTCGGCGATTGCCGCCGTTGGGCTGACAGCCCTGCTCTATGCAGGCGTGCATTTTATTAAAAGCAAAGGCGTTGAATTACAAACAGAGCCTGGGCTGTTCTCTGGGCTGGATATTTTAGGCCAGATTGCAGGCCGCATACTGCGGTATGCCAATTTAGATTCTTTTTTGGCGCTGTGTAGCGTTGGTTTGTTCTTGGCCTTGATGCGGCTCAAACAAGGGAATATTGCGCAATGCATTGGTTTGCATGCCGGTTGGGTGATGATCATCAAAACCACCAAAGACCTCACCAATAGCAACCCAACGTCTGAGTTGAGTTTTTTGGTTGGCACTTATGATGGCATTATTGGCTGGCTGGCGTTTGTGTATTTATGCTTTTTATGCACGCTTTATGCGCTGTGGATGCTGAAATCACGCCCAGCAGAGGCACACTTAACTGACCACACCACGCGCTAATTCCCCGTGTTTGCGCAGAGCACGTTTGACGATTTTACCGGCGGCGTTTTTCGGTAATTCGGATAAGAATACGACTTTTTTGGGCACTTCATGCGAGCCTACATGGGCTTTACAAAAATGTCGGATCGCTTTTGAGGAGGTTTCTACGCCCGCTTTGAGCACAACATGTGCGACCACAATTTCACCATGCCGCTCACTCGGTTCCCCCACGACGGCCACTTCAATCAGATCCGGGTATTGATACAATACCTCTTCCAACACCCGTGGGTAGACATTCATCCCATTGACGATAATCATGTCTTTTTTACGGTCAACGATGTAAAAATAGCCGTCGCTATCTTCACTGCCCAAATCACCGGTTCTAAACCAGTCACCAAAAAAGGCCTTGGCGGTTTCTTCCGGTTGGTTTAAATACCCTTTCATAACGTTCGGGCCACGCACACAGATTTCACCAATGTCGCCCAACGGTACGGGGTCACCGGCCTCATCCAGAATTTTCATGTCAACATCGGGTATCGGCAACCCAATCGAACCCGCTTTGCGCACACCACCAATCGGGTTAATTGAAGTCACTGGGGAACATTCTGAGGGGCCGTCACCTTCATAGATATTCACCCCAAAACGCTGCTCAAACCGCTGCATTAAATCCACCGGCATGGCCGCCCCACCGGACACACAAAAACGCAATCCCGCAAATTGTGCGGTCGCCGCATCCGGTAAGCGCAACAGTACGTTGTACATACTCGGCACTCCCAGAAAAATCGAGACGTGGTGCGTGGCAATGGTTTGCGCCACCAAAGCCGGGTCAAATTTCGCCATCGGCACCAGCGATAGGCCATGTAACAAGGGTGTCAGCAAACCCACCGTTGCTGCAAACGCATGAAACATCGGCAATACCACTAACAGCACATCTTTGCCCGCTTCCAATCGCATCGCGACATTCACACTGCGTGTGTTCGAGATCAAGTTGTGGTGCGTTAACATCGCCCCTTTGGGGTGGCCCGTCGTGCCTGAGGTGTAAATAATGACAGCAATATCGTCTTGCACTTGCCAGGTGAGCGCAGGCAAACACACTGGGCTTGAGAGCAGCGCGGCCCAATCAGTGTGGGCGCTTGTCTCGCCAATCCCCACCGTCTGCACCGGTAATGTTAAGTCAGCCAAACAGGCGTTGACCGATGCTTCAAACACCGCGTGATAAATCAGAAAGGTGACTTCTGCGTCATGCATAATGTACGCAATCTCTTTCGGATTCAGGAGTAAATTAATCGGCACAAGGGTGCCCCCGGCTTTTAATATGCCAAGGTACGCCAGCACAAAGGTGTCTGAATTGGGGCAGTATAACGCCACGCGTTGGCCTTGGCGCACGCCCAAGGCATGCAACCCGGTGGCAACACGGGACGATTGCTCATCCAAGGCGTCATAATGCAGTGTTTGCCCTGCAAATAAAATGGCCGGGTATTTGGCGAATTGCTGCGCCCGCTGCTGAAATAAATCGGGTAATGAAAGGCCAGGTTCAACCACGCTGAGTTTCCTTGTAAAGCATGAACGTAAACTATAAACAGGCGATAAATAAGGTTAACGTTTCCACCAGCTCAACCATGCCGCTTTTGATGTTAGTGGTGACGCCGCCATACCGTTTAATGGCGTGGTGACGCACAAAATACAGCAACGCCAACATGACGATAAACACGCCCCAGATATCACCGCCCAATAACACCAAACTGGCCAGCCCAACCACACCCAACATCACTCGGGCACGCATCCTCGGTAAATTTTTAAACTGCTCTATAGAAGCCGGATCTCGCACATCCGGGGTGGATAAGGCGAACAGGATTAACACCGAACGCCCCAAAATCGGGGCCATGAGAATCACGCCCCATTCTTGCGAGCCCAATAAAGCCATGAGCGCTGCAAATTTCATTAATAACAACAGGACCATCACATAAATCAGTATCGTCACGGCCTGTGCGTCTTGTGCATCGGTGGCATTGGGTTTTTGCTGCCAGTCTTTCACCGCGATGGCCAAATGATTAATATGCAAACCTTGGGTGGACACAATCCCAATCATGAGCCCCAAAACCGCGACCACCGCCACTTCAGAGGACGATAACAGCAACATGAGCACAAGGATTAAGAGGCCAATGCATAAACCCACGGCTGGATATGCCAACACCGCATACGCGGTTGTTTTTGACGAACGATCCACACCGGGCACAGGAATACAGGTTAACTGATCCACTGCGGCCAAAAAATGTTCTTTTTTAATCAATCCAAGCTTCAGTAAACGAGCAATATTCATGGTTGGCGCTTCTTGTAGTGAAAGATAAATAAATTATTATAAGCCGATTAAGCTACCATTCTGGTCATCATAGTCTAATCTATAAAGGCAGGACACAATCTGCAACCTTTTATTCATCAACCGACAGATTTAACGGCGAAAAGATGACTGAGCATAACGATGTACCCATACTTGAAGAAGTCGTATTCCCCGACAACGATATGGATGAGGTCTTATCCGGCGAGAACACTGCCAATAGCATAGAACAACTTGATGAAACTGTGTTGCGCACGAAATTATCCGAAGCCATTGACCAACAATTAGACAGCATTATCGAAACCGCCATTTTCCGCACGCTGCAAGATTCCATTGCCATTCTGGCAGAAGAAATGAAGGATGAGGTCAAAACCCACATCCAACAAGAACTCAACACAATCATTAAAGATTTACTTAAAAAATAAGCTTAATAATTTTTATACAACCCATGCTGTATCACATAATGCGCGGCTTGTTGCCCAATCATCGGCGTGAGTAACGCCGGTAAAGCCGCTGGTGTGGTTTCTGCGATACCCGCTCGTATGGCTGTAGAACGTAAAGGTAAACGCTCTTCCACCGCATAAACGGCAAATTCTGTGAGGATCTCTTGATAGCGGTGAAAACGCTGCCACGTTTTGGCGGCGACATTATCCGGGCCTAAGACCAACGAGAAACGTGCATTGGGCTGTTGTGCTTGCACCGCACACAGCACATCATAGCTGTATACAGCGGCATCAGGATCTCGATGATGCAAAACTTGTTCGATATCAGAGACCACTACCGATGCCGTCGGCAAACATTCTTGCACAATCAATTCGGTCATGCGTAAACGCTGCTGAAAATCCACCATTTGTTTGCCGAACGCATGGCATGCACTGGGCACGACCATGACGGCATCAAATGGGCTTAACAGTTGTTCAATCGCATCAATATGGCCTTTATGCGGGGGGTTAAAGGCCGAGCCGAATAGCGCAATACGCGTCGTCATATTATGTACTCCACAAACCGTGATCAACACGAGATTGAAGCACAGCAAAATATCGGGGGTCAAAATATATTGCTTATGTCGATGGCTAAATCAGGTATTTTAGCTAAACTTAAGTTATCAACCGACTATGAAATTGACCCAATGTGAGTATCATGAGCACACCTGGCATTCACTTTTTGATCTTTGGCTTATCCACTGCCGCCGTGATTGGCGCAGGCATCGCAACCCTCTGGTTCACCCACTTCCGAACGAAACAAACACACGACCACGAACAAACGTTATTAATGCGCCTGGCCCGTTACCAGCGCATTGTCGAGACAGTCGCAGACAGCATTATTGTGATGACCGACCAAGGCATTATTCAGTCAACCAATCCGGCCACGGCGGCCATGTTTGGTTACAGCACACAAGCTTTACTGGGGCTACCCATCCATCAATTAATTCCCGATATGGCGTTCAGCAATCCCTCACATGACCAACAATTACTCAGCCAAACACACAAACACCACATCACCACCGGGTTTCGCCAAGACGCCAGCCCATTCCCGGTCGAAATTGCGTTTGCCAGCGCCAACTCAAAAGGCGATACCGACTGTTTCATGACGTTGCGAGATATTACTGCCCGCGTTGAACAAGAAAGTGCGTTACGCAAAGCCAAAATTGATGCGGAAAAAGCGTCTAACTTCAAAAGTTTGTTTTTGGCCAATATGAGCCATGAGATTCGCACCCCAATGAACGCCATTTTGGGGTATGCCCAATTACTCACGCATGACGAGGCCTTGTCTAAAAAAGGCAAACAAGCCACCAAAGCCATTTTGGGCGCGGGCGACCACCTCCTGGCAGTGATTAACAATATTCTTGATTTATCCAAAATTGAATTAGGCAAACTCGAAAAACACCCGATAGATTTTGATTTACAACAAGTCATCCAAAGCATGTCAACCTTGTTTCAAGGCCGGTGTGAACAAAAACACATTCTGTGGTCGGTCGATGCGGATTTACCCGATAGCGTGCCGGTACATGAAGACCCGGAAAAACTGCGGGAGATTTTAATCAATTTGTTGGGCAATGCGGTCAAATTCACCCACCAGGGCGAAGTTAAATTCCGCATCACCGCGTTACCCGCCCAGCATTTTCAATTTGAGGTCATTGATACCGGCCCAGGCATTCCAGAAGACCACCAAGCCACCATTTTCGAACCTTTTTTACAGTCTGATCAGGGCCTGCGCCAAGGTGGTACCGGGCTTGGTTTGGCCATTACACAACAGTTGGTCGACATGCTCGGCGGGCATATTCGGCTCACCTCCACGCCCCCGCAAGGCACCTGTTTTTCCGTCACCTTGGCGCTACCCGCAGCACTCAAACCAGTGACGCATTTGGCCGACCTGGATGAGCGCATCCCCAGTGCCGCCACCGCCAGCAATTTATCCGCGTTAATCGTGGACGATTTGTATGATAACCGGCAAATATTGCACCGCATTTTAAGTAAAGTGGGTATTCGTGCAGAAGAGGCGTGTAATGGCCAAGAGGCGCTGGATAAAATCGCGCAGCAGCAACCAACCCTGGTGTTTATGGATATCCGCATGCCGGTCATGGACGGTTTAGAAGCTTTTCAAGAAATTCACAAACGCTGGCCAGAGACGGCCATCAAATGCATTGCCATTACTGCGTCGAGTTTAACCCATGAAAGGGAGGCCTATTTAGCCGCAGGCTTTGATGACTATATTGCCAAACCTTTTCGCTTTAAACAGATATTTTCATCGATTGAAGCCTTACTCGATATGACCTTAACCCGCCAACCCAACCAAGCGACCTTAACACCCATGCTGCAATATGACCGCATCACCCTGCCTGAACATTTATATCAGCAACTGCATGAAGCCACAGAAATGAATGCGTTTTCTCAATTGGAGATGCTGATTAAACACATGAGCACGTTAAAAAACGGCACGCAGGGCAATTTCCCCCGCTTAGCAGACCGCTTTGAAGATTTGTTAGGCCAATACGATACCGAGGGTATTGCCAAAATATTGAATGTCGTGGCACACAAATAAGCGTTACTCCCTAGCCAATACGCCCAATATCAGCTAAATTCGAAGAGATACCCTTACCCCACGACGACTGATTCAATATGATACGATTATGAGACATGAACTCTTTGGGCAGTTTCTGATTGACCATGAAGTGATTACCCCAGAACAGCTTCAAGATGCATTAAAAATTCAGCTGGATACCGGGGTTTCATTTGGTGAACTGTGCATTTCCAAACAGTATTTGGATGAAGAGGCGGTCAAACGCGTGTTGCTTTCGCAATGGCAGACCAACAAACAGTTTGGCGAGATTGCCCTGTCGCTGGACTTACTCACGACCGCGCAAGTCAAAGAACTGCTGAAGATTCAGGCCTTATTTCACAAACCTTTGGGTGAAATTTTGGTGCGTTTAAAGCACATCACCCAAACCGAATTAATGCCATGGTTGGAACAGTTTAAAAATGAAGACCGTGCACAGATTGATGTGTTACGCACCTTAAAAAAAGTCGATTTATTCACCACTCTGAATACCAAAGAGTTGGCCAATATTAGCCTACTCCTGAAGATCAAAACCTACGCGGATGAAGACATTATTTACCGCGAAGGTGACCCCAGTGAATTTCTGTATTTGATTGAGTCTGGCACGGTTGAGATCACCATGCCAACGACATCGGGGCGAATTGATGTCAACGTTGTGATTGATGGGAATAATTTTGGCTTGCACAGTTTGCTCAACCGCAAACCACAAACCGAACAAGCCAGAGCCATCGGCAAAGTCACATTATGGTATTTAAGCTGGGAGGACTTACACGGCCTGTTGGTGGAGTACCCTAGCCTGCCTGTCACCGCGTTAAAATTACTCAGCAACAGCATCGACAACCTGGTCTCGTCCATTGTCGATGAAGACATTCGAGACATTTATTTAACCGCTTTGGTGCTGGATGATGCACAACTGCCCTCGTTAACCCAAGACACGCTGGGCATTGTCCACAAAATGACGGCTGAAATTCCGGGTAAAACCTTATTGCTCTCCTGCACCGGGGAAGCAGCGCCCGCCGCGTCAAACACGTTGCAGGTCGTGACCTTGCCGAACAGCACAAACATCAGCCGCATCAAAGAAACCATTCGCACCACGCAAAAACGCGACCCCCAGGTGAGTGGCGTGATTATCTGCCTCAGCACCCATTCAACCCATTTACTCAAAACCGTGTTGGACATGGTCGCAAAATCCGCCATCCTGTTATACAAACATCGCCCGCCGCTAGAAGCCATGTTAAGGGCCGAACAGGATCGCCTGTATTTTGTGCACGACAAACCCGATAAAATTAATTTTGAACGTTATGAAAAAGAATTCGCCTTAAAATCCAGTATCCTCGTCCCCTCTATGTTTTATGTCGATGATCTGAATAGCTCCACCACCGGTGTCATGCGCTGGTTACTCGGGCGCACCATTGGCCTGGCTTTTGGGGGGGGCGGTGCGCGCACCATGAGTAACGTGGGTGTGCTGGAAGTGTTAGAAGAAGAAGGCATTAGCGTGGACTTTGTCTCTGGCACCAGTGGCGGTGCTCTGTTTGCCGGTTTATATGGCATTGGATTAAGCGCCGCTGAAATCAAACACACCATTGCCAAATCCATTGCGTTTGGCAAAGACAGCCCAGCCAATGATTTTACCTTAACCATGAAAACCATCATCAAAGGCAAAAAATATCGCAATGTGTTAAAACGCGCGTTTGGAGATCGATACGCGTGTGGCACACGCATTCCGGCTTTTTTCATTGCGACCGACATTAATAATGGCCGTGAGGTCATCGTTAACCGTTGTCGTTTATGGGAAGCCGCGTATGTATCGGCTGCCATTCCGGGGTTCTCCCCCCTGTTGGAAATCAATGGGTTGTTATTGGGTGAAGGCGGTTTGGTGGATAATGTCCCCTCCACCGTGCTGAAAAATGCCGGTGCGGATCTTGTTATCAGTATGAATTGTAGCCCCGATTTACGTTCAACACCGCTGACCTCAACCAGTATGTCAGCTTTATTTGGGCGCTCATTGGATATCCTGATTCAACAGTCAGTACAGCTACGCTCTCACTACACAGACATTGAAATTCGACCCCAAGTGGGGGGGTACGGGTTGTTTGAGTTTCGCAAAGGCATGGAAACATTTGCGCTGGGGCGACAAGCGGTGCTGGAACGCTTGCCTGAGATTAAAGAAAAAATTACGGCGTTAAAAAATAACTGCATTGTGTCATAACGCCCTCGGCTAACGGCCAACCCATTTAAGCCAATAAATTTGGCAACTATTCAGCACCCGTTGCAAAGTCGTTAGGCAGCTCTAAAATTTCATTTATAGCGCAACAGGCTATACTTTTCAGTATGATTAAATTGTTTCAAACACAATTGATTGAAACAATTTTTCGAAAAAGGTACTGTAGCGGGCATTCAACCAGCACATCATAATAAACTCAGAATGCAGCTTTCCGCGCTAGATACAGCAACTTGCATCGATGACATGGATATCCCAGGCTATGTACTACACTCACTTAGCGGTAATAAAAAGGCGCTGTGGTCGGTACGTGTAAATGGTAACTGGCGTATAACTTTTGAATTTATAGATGGCAATGTTTATATTGTCAACTACGAGGATTACCACTAATGGCTATGTATAACCCCCCTCATCCTGGTGAGTTTATCCGGGAAACTTATATTGAACCTTTTGAGGTTAGTTCACGTAAAGTCGCTGAATCACTTCAAGTCTCTCCATCTACATTTAATCGATTATTAAATGGTGACAGCAATCTATCCCCTGAAATGGCGCTACGCCTTTCCAAAGTATTAGGCCGCTCTCCTGAGAGCTGGCTAACGATGCAAGATAATTACAATCTTTGGCATGCTAAAAAAACAGTCGACTTAACAGGCATCCGAAAGCTAAAGCTCTCCGCCGCCTAACGAGTAAGGTTAGATTGTGATTCGGACGCAGCGCAGCAAAGGACGAACGACCTTGAATTGTCCCGCTGCGTAGAGATGATTAGCGGAGGTGATGCGGCTGACCGAGGATGACGTAGAGCTGAAATTTAACTGATCTATTTGATAGTGATGAAATTGAAAATTGCTAACAAAAGCATGCAAATCTGCAGGCTTTTTCATGTGATGCAAAATCTAGGTTTATTTGGAGGTAAGCGTTCGCAGTACTTTAACTGCTTCATCAAGTGCATTTTTTTTACTCTCATTCCAAGGTGACTCATTGCTACCTGTAGGAGCTGAGGCGACTAATTCCCCGTTCTCAATACCTTTGGCGATATCTATTTTATTTGTGTATTCGTTTATCTTTGTTGTTTCATTGGTCTTTATGTTCATAATATACCCCTCACTTAGCATGAGTGCATTAAGTTCATCTACAGTCGTAATTTCATTACTTAGGTTGTTTTTTGGTGTTGCAAGTTCAACATATTTTACTATCCCGCCTGTGTAAATATCATTAGCTATTGCGGTGCCTACCGCTTTATAAGCACATTCATTTGTTTCCCAGCAGTCTTTTGCAATTTCACGGCCGCTACCGGAAAATCGAGCATGAGGTGTTACCACTGTTGCAACATCAACATCAACATCAACATCAACATCAACATCAAATAATACGGTGGAGGGCTTGTAAATCATGCAAATTGATATAGGGTTTTCTGTGCCGTTCTTATCAAGACGGACGACATCAGGTCTATTCTGATTAATATCATTTGCCCAAGCTTTCCATTTGCTAATAAGTATGGCATCGCCAGCCATAACTAAAGCAAAAGTCTCTTTTTCTACCATCTTTTCAAATTTTGAGGTATCTATAAATAATAGCTCAAATGTATTAAGCTGACATGACCACCTCGAATCGCTAGTAATTACTTCTGCATTTTTGTCGTGAACAGTCGTTGTCAATGTGCCCTCTCATTGAATAGTAAGAATATAATAATTACATGATGGTGTATTTTTGCATAATATACCCCCCTAACCTATAACTACATCAATGTTATAGCAAGGCGAATTTGCTAAATTTGATACCTGAAATGAGTGGGAAATAGTGTGCCCCCTCGCACATAACGAAAACAAATGAAGGTTAGATTGTTAGGTGACAATGACCTTGACTGGTTCGCGACAACTATCTTGACCGGTCGATGATACATGACGCTTATCACGCGTAGTCTTATAAACTCACTTTCACAGATCATCTAGTGGACTGGTGACACCTTCACTATCCAATTTTAGGACCTGGGTATAAATCATCGTCGTTTCCAAGTCCTTATGACCCAGAAGCGATTGTATTGTGCGAATATCCGTTCCACGTTGTAACAAGTGCGTCGCAAAACTATGTCGATAGGTATGAGCACTGACTGTTTTGGTGATACCAATTTTTTTTGCCGTCGATTTAATCGCCTTATTAATCACCGACTGATCCAGATGATGTCGCCGAGATACGCCACTACGCGGATCTACGGAACGACATCGACTGGGAAAAACATACTGCCAATCCCATTCTCGTTCTGCATTGGGGTATTTTCGGGCTAACACAAAAGGTAAATACACAGCTCCAAAACCGTCTGCCAAATCCTGCTCGTGAATAACCTTAACCTTGTCCAAATGGTTTTGCAGCAGTGGGATCACATGCTTTGGCAAGGGTGTCACCCGATTTTTTTGGCCTTTACCATCGCGTACCGTAATTTGTCGGCAGCCGAAATCAATATCTTGTATACGCAAACGCACTGCTTCGGTAATGCGCAAACCACAGCCATACAACAATTTGACCGGTAATTCCGGCGACCCATCAATCATCGCCAACGACTTTTTAACCTCCTCCCGTGTGAGTACCACGGGAATTCGGGGTTCTTTACGCGTTCGCACTGCATCCACGTTCTCCAAAGGTTGCTTCAGTATTTTCTTATACGCAAAGATCAAAGCATTAAAGGCTTGATTTTGTGTTGTCGCTGCGACGTTCCCTTGTACCGCTAAATGCGTTAGGAAAGCCTCCACTTTGCGTTCTGACTCAACAAACAGTGCTTCCCGAGATTGTATGTGGTGAAAACGCACAAAACGCTCAACCCAGTCACAATATGCACGCTCCGTGTGAATCGAATAATGTAAGCGCCGCATCAAATCACGCATTTCCGCTAACAACTTTTTGTCAGGATTGTGGGTGTGATCCATTTTTTGTTGACTTCCTTTAATAAATAAATATACTGCTGCTTGTGATTTTACCGGAGGCGAATATGCCAAACTTTAGGTTAAATAGCAAATATCAGGGCAATTTTAGGCTAGAAGGTGGTAGTTCGGTCAAAGATGCCTGGATGTGTGATTAATATCTAGGAGAATTGGGGCAAAAGGAAAAGATATTGGGTATCAGAGTTTTTACGCCTATATTCACACCCAATGTTATGGATATTCGGGCAATCGTGCTTGATATTAATATGGTTATGGCTACCGTACATCCAGGAGGAGGATCTATGCGAAACAATGAAGGTAGCAAGAAAGAAGAATTGGAGGAGTTTCTTGCTGAACAAACGAAGAATGCTTTGGAGAAGACTTTAAAAGGAAAAGCCTCGATATTTTCCGTCCAAATCGGCCGCTTAAAATTGCGGATAGTTTTGGAAGCAGAGGGACAAGGTGTTCCGAAAGTAAAAATAACGGTAGGTGGTTTATTCGTTGGGCATATCAATACAGGTGAAGAAAACGAAAAAAGAAACCAAGGGTCATTTGAAGTGGAGAATATGCGTCGAGGGAATGGTTCATGGGCAAAAAAGGAAATACGCGTTACACCAACAGGGGGATTTTCTTCGATATATAAAACCGCTGTAGTTACAGAGCGATTCGAAGCTGAATCGAATGGCGAGGGTCTTCCAGAATATACCATCTATATAGAAATTCGGCTGAAGCGCCATTGGTACGGCGCAAAGAAGGTGGATCCAGATAACCGCCCGAAGCATTGACCCTAACAAGGCAATGCACCGGACAGAACCAATAGTGAGTAGAGCATGGAACTAGACAAAATAATTACAATTCTATTTCAGGTAATGGCTATCGTTATCGCAGTCCTTGTGCTCTTAGACAGGCGTGCTGCACGTCGTGCCGAAACATTTCGGGTAACAAAAGAATTGATAAATCGTGATAATGCGCTATTTCTCAACAATCCCAGCCTCCTAAAAATAGTAGATAGTCTGATTGACCCCTTATACGAGAGCCAAAACGAAAGTGCTAGGGAAAAACGCTGGGTTATTTTTGTAATGCTTAACCAAATAGAAGTCCAATTTCGGTATTTAAGAGAAAATAGAATTAATAATAAATATGGCAATAAGGTTATGTCTGATTTATTAATCCCGTTAGTAAAAAATGAAGATGTCTTAAGGCTCTTAAAAACGCGAGGTTATGATCCAGAATTTGTTGAATATTGTGAGAGTTTATCATCCAAGGATACTTGAGGCATAAAAAAATGCATAACCATGGGTTGCACCGGACGCCAAAAGCGTAGCGACTTTCCGCTTCGCGTTAAGCCGCCACGCTTTTGGCGCCAGTGAACCCTACGTTATGCAAAAAAATAGATACTTATGAAAATATCTCGAATAATAATTAAAAAATTTCGCTCTATAGATAAGGCTGATATCTGGATTGGATCAATAAATGCAATTGTTGGTCAAAATAACACTGGTAAATCAAGTTTACTAAGGGCGATGAATGCATTTTTTAATTATGAAATAGAAGAAAAAGCATTTATCGATGGAACCCATAGCTTTGGATCAAGAACAATATCAAAAATTGAAATTCACTTTGAAGAATTTGATAGAACAAAAATTCAAGACAAGTATATAAATAATGGAAAGATAATTATTGAGTCTAGTGTGACTCTAAACTCAAACGGGTGTACACGGTCAATTAAATATAAGAAGGCAGGAAAATGGATAACTGACCTTGGAGCACTAAATGAAGTAAAAAAACAAATAGAATATATATTGATACCACCAAATCGTGATGCTGGTGAGCTGGAGAAAGTAGAAAACAGTATATTGCAAATGTTAGTTGAAGAGAAAATGGAGGAAGCAACTGACGTAAGAGATAATTACACGGTGAAATTTAAAAATGCAATTAAATATTTAGAAAATGGCGCACTAAAAAAAATAGCATCTGATGCTAAATCAGAATTCCCCATTAGCAAGTCGTTTGATATTAAAATAAAATACACTAAAGATATAAGTTATAAAAATTTCTTGCCTGATGTGGGCATTACAATTGATGAGGCTGGCTTATCGCATTCTTTAAGTGAGTGCGGTTCTGGAATACAAAGCCTTACAATTATATCTTTGTATAATTTATTAGGTAAAGCCAGAGAAGAAAATATAATTGTAGCTCTCGAAGAGCCAGAAACGAATTTACACCCACAGGCGCAAAAAGAGCTTATTTCATACTTTCAAGATCTTGTTAAAAATGAAAATATATTGCAATTATTTTTTACAACTCATTCATCAAATATAGTGGATGAAGTTGATCACACTGAAATTATTTTGTTTAAAAAACAACCTGATGACAATAGGGGGTTCGTAAGTGTACTAAAGAGGTTGCCTAAAGATTTTTTTGATAAATACCAATTACATGACTTTAAATACTATCAATTTTACAGGTATAGAAATAGTGATTTTTTCTTTTCAAGTCATGTGGTAGTCACTGAAAGCAAAAATGAAGTAGAAATTATAAAACGGATAGGTATAGCGTCAGATTTTGAATATGAAATAAATGGGTTGTCCTATCTAAATTTAGAAGGAGTTGATAAAGCTAAATATACTGTCTATTTATTAAAGGAGCTAGGGATTTCATTCGTACTAATTGTAGATAAAGATTTTTTTGTTCCTTATTTAAATGGAAGTTATGATGAAAGCCTTAATAACACAGGGTTTCCTTTATATAAAGAAGAGTATAAAGATGAAATCCTTATGAAAAAATTAATAGGTGATGGAAAAATCAGAGATAATATTTTAAAAAATGTAAACAATAACCACACTGAAATGTTAAATGCCCTAGAACCATATGGCATTATTTCTATGAGGTATAGCTTGGACTTGGATTTGGTTGCCATTGAAAGAGCTCAACAAAAATACTACACACTTCTAAATATCTTAGGAACTGATCAAACAACTGCATCCTTAACTTCGAAACGAAAAGCCATAAAGAAAATTGCACGAATAATTGAAGTTTTTGAGCATCTAGAACCAAGAAACTGGCCATACTCATTTTCACGAATAAAGAAAGTTATGGAAACTGTATCTAAAAAGCTAAAAAATGCATAACGAGTAAGGTTAGATTGTGATTCGAGCGCAGCGAGAAGCCACAATCTTAACCGTTTGTTGGACAAGCCCGGCCGGGAATACTCAGAATTAACATAGAAAATATCTTTTTTGAATCAACTTACTTCAAGACCCAGCATGATGGCTAGATCCGTAAAATAAGCAGACCTCACTGCCATTGCGGCAGCGATTATCGACAAGGGGCCTTTATTCGTCGTTTTTAGTCCTTTTCAAAACGAATGCCCCCTCAGCTCAGAAAGCCAATTTTTTGATCAGACCTATTGCCG
>Ga0256847_1000582_pt1 | contig 22316 bp, 17 predicted proteins | sample TeddybearmetaG_FD_189099 | JGI IMG/M metagenome (GOLD analysis project Ga0256847, IMG submission 189099) | Hydrothermal vent microbial communities from East Pacific Rise, Pacific Ocean - Teddybear | ecosystem: Environmental > Aquatic > Marine > Hydrothermal vents | place: Pacific Ocean: East... | reverse complement strand
ATTTGCCAGTTCGACCAAAACCGGTGGCAATTTCATCCAGAATTAACAACACGTCATATTGGTCACAGAGTTTACGTATCTGTTGCAAATATTCTGGAGAATAAAATCGCATGCCACCAGCTCCTTGCACAATGGGTTCTAAAATTATGGCTGCAATATATTGGTGATTGTTTTGTAATTGTGCACGTATGGGGAAAATATCTGCTTCAGTACAGGGTTGCTCAAATCCGCAGTTAGGCGCATCAGCAAAAAACTGTTGTACCAGAGTATCTGCAAATAAACTATGCATACCATTTATAGGATCACTCACTGACATAGCACCAAATGTATCACCATGATAACCATGGCGAATACTTAGAAACTTTTTCTTTGCGGGTCGGTTTTTAGCATGCCAATATTGAATAGCCATTTTCATGGCAACTTCAACAGACACAGAACCGGAATCGACAAAAAACACTGTTTTTAGAGGCTCAGGTGTTAACTCAACTAACTGAACGGCCAAATCAACAGCAGGCTGGTGAGTTAAACCTCCAAACATGATATGTGACATGTCTTGCAGTTGATCTTTAACGGCTTGATTTATTTGTGGATTATTATAACCATGTATAGCACTCCACCATGAAGACATGCCATCAATTAATTCACGTCCATCAGTGAGTTTAATGCGTACGCCATGAGCAGATTTAACTGGATAAACAGGCAGCTTTGTTCCCATTGCGCTATAGGGGTGCCATACATAATCACGGTCGTGTTCCAGGAGTAAAGATAAGTTTGTCATAAGTATAAGTTATATATGTTCAGCTTTAGTACATCGAGGTATGTATTTTCGGTATAATTACACAAATCAAACTATCCTTGGTCAGAAATTAAGGGTGGCGGCAATATATAGAGGGTAAAACCGGAGTTGTTAATGAATAAAATGTTAATTACGGATGGCTCGGAACAAGGTGATATTGATCCGATTGAAACACAGGAATGGATAGATGCTTTGCAATCAGTTTTGGAGCGGGAAGATGGAGAACGTGCGCATTTTCTGATCGAAACATTGCTGGCTACAGCACGGAAGTCAGGGTCAGACATACCCTTCAGTGCAAACACGGAATACCTGAATACTATTTTCGTAGAAGAACAACCTCAATTCCCTGGGGATACCATTATTGAACAGAAAGTACGTTCCTATATACGCTGGAATGCAATGATGATGGTATTGAGAGCCAATAAACATACCAATGTCGGTGGCCATATTGCCAGTTTTGCTTCAGCAGCGACGCTTTATGATGTCGGTCAAAATCATTTTTGGCACGGTGTGTCAGAAGAAAATCAAGGGGATTTAATTTTTACCCAGGGGCATTCTGCGCCGGGTATGTATGCTCGTGCTTTTCTACAAGGCCGTTTAACGGCAGAACAATTAGATAATTTTCGTCAGGAAGTGAATGGTAACGGTTTATCTTCTTATCCGCATCCCTGGTTAATGCCTGAATTTTGGCAGTTTCCTACTGTATCAATGGGCTTAGGTCCTATTATGGCAATTTATCAGGCCCGTTTTATGCGTTATATACAAGGACGTGGCTTTGCTGATACTTCGGAGCGTAAAGTATGGGCATTTTTAGGTGATGGTGAAACAGATGAACCGGAATCTTTAGGCGCTATCGGCATGGCGGGTAGGGAAAAACTGGATAATCTGATTTTTGTTGTTAATTGTAACTTGCAGCGTCTTGATGGTCCTGTTCGTGGTAATGGAAAAATTATTCAAGAGCTGGAAGGTGAATTTCGTGGTGCCGGGTGGCATGTCATCAAAGTTGTTTGGGGACATTTGTGGGATGCTTTATTAGCACGCGATAAAGAAGGACTGCTTGCCAAGCGTATGATGGAATGCGTGGATGGCGATTATCAAACCTTTAAGTCCAAAGATGGTGCTTATGTCCGCGAATTCTTCTTTAATACACCTGAGCTCAAATCAATGGTCGAAGATTATTCTGATCATGACATATGGGGGCTGGATCGTGGTGGACATGATCCATCAAAAGTATTTGCGGCTTATCATGCGGCGGTAAATCATAAAGGACAACCGACAGTTATTTTAGCCAAAACCATTAAAGGTTATGGTATGGGATCATCGGGTGAAGCGCAGAATACATCGCACCAACAGAAAAAAATGAGCCTTGAATCCTTGCGTCGTTTTAAAGATAAATATTCCTTGCCTGTGACGGATGTCGAGTTGGAAGACTTACCCTATCTAAAATTTGGCGAAGGTTCAGCAGAATTAAACTATATGTTGGAACGCCGCAAAAAACTGGGTGGCTTTATTCCTTCTAGACGTACACAGTCATATCCTTTAGATGTGCCTGCTTTAGCTGATTTTAAACCTTTGTTAGCAGGTACAGGTGAAGGGCATGAAAGTTCTACCACCATGGCTTTTGTACGTATGCTGGGTATATTGGTTAAGGATAAAAATATTGGGAAACGCATTGTACCGATTGTGCCTGATGAGTCACGTACCTTTGGAATGGAAGGTATGTTCCGTCAATTAGGGATCTGGTCACAAGTTGGACAGTTGTACACGCCGCAAGATGCTGAACAATTAATGTACTACAAAGAAGATAAGCATGGCCAGGTGTTACAGGAAGGGATTAATGAAGCCGGTGGTATGAGTGACTGGATTGCTGCAGGAACATCCTATTCCACTCATGGTGTACCGATGATTCCTTTTTATATCTTCTATTCCATGTTTGGTTTTCAACGCGTTGCAGATCTTATCTGGGCAGCGGGTGATCAATGTACGCGTGGCTTTCTGTTGGGTGCAACAGCAGGTAGAACCACCTTAAATGGTGAAGGTTTGCAACATGAGGATGGTCATAGCCAGATTTTTGCCGCCACTGTTCCAAACTGTGTTTCTTATGATCCAACCTATGCTTATGAAGTTGCGGTAATCATTCAGGATGGTATGAAGCGGATGTATGTTGAGCAGGAGAATATTTTTTATTACATCACGGTGATGAATGAAAATTATGAACAGCCAGCATTACCTGCAGGTGCGGAAGACGATATATTAAAAGGGATGTATCTGTTTAAAAAAGGTAAGCAGAATAAGTCACCACGTGTGCAACTGATTGGTTCCGGTACTATTTTCCGTGAAGCTGTTGCCGCAGCTGAATTATTACGTGATGACTGGAAAGTTGAGGCTGACTTATGGAGTTGTCCAAGTTTTAACGAGTTAGCCAAAGATGGTCAGAGTTGTGAACGCTGGAACCGCTTGCATCCGACAGAAACAGCCAAACAATCTCATGTTTCGCGTTGTTTAAATAATGCGAAAGGCCCTGTTATTGCCAGTACAGATTATAATCGAGCCTTTGCTGAGCAAATCAGGGCATATATATCTGCGCCTTATACTGTTTTAGGTGTGGATGGGTTTGGTCGTTCTGATACCCGTGAAAATCTGCGTAGTTTTTTTGAAGTTAATTGTTATCACATTGTGATAACAGCACTAAAAAGCCTGGCGGATAATGGAGATTTTGATTTGGCTAAAGTTGATGTGGCTATTGCAAAATACGATATTAACCCTGATATCTCAGCGCCTTGGTTGGTTTAAAAGTATAACTGTTTAGCTTAGTCCTAATTTTTGCAATTACCGAGTTAAAAGTGCCCATTTATTTTTTAAGCAACGCGCTTTTTCCTGGTATACACAAGAATAAGATGAGATCTGAGCAGTTGTAGTAGAGGTCTACTAAATGATTACGTTTTAGAGTTTAAAATATGAGCGAATTGATTGAAATAAAAATACCGGATTTAGGCGGTGCTGACGAAGTTGAAATTGTTGAAGTGCTTATTCAGTCAGGTGATGCTGTTGAACAAGAACAAACTTTGGCTGTAATGGAGAGCGACAAGGCAACAATGGATTTACCTTCCAGTTTGGCAGGAACGATTCAGGAGGTTGTGATTAAAGTGGGAGACAAAGTTTCCCAGGATTCATTGGTTGCAATGATTCGACCTAGTAAAGGCTCTTCAAGTGCAGCAGTTGAGGAAGAAACAACAATTGAACAAGCAGCAGATGAAAAACCGTTTGAAGTTAAGACTGAGCCAGCTGTTAAGGAAAAGATTGAAGAGAAAAAATCGACAGCTATATCGGTTGATAAAGAACCCTCTTCAAACAGAAAGCCCCATGCCACGCCCAGTGTCAGGTTGTTTGCCAGGGAGTTGGGTGTTGAATTAAGCAGGTTACAACAGGGCAGTGGACGTAAAGGCCGAATCTTACGTGAAGATGTACAGGCTTATGTTAAAAAAGTCATGTCAGAGGGTGTCGTTCAAGGGAGTGGTGCAGGTATTCCAGGCATACCAGAAGTTGATTTTTCTCAATTCGGTGAAACTGATACGCAACCATTGAGTAAGATAAAACGCTTAACTGGCGACCATATGGTTCGAGTATGTTTAAATCTGCCGATGGTTACTCAGCATGATGAGGCCGATATCAGTGAGATGGAAGATTTCAGAAAAGCACATAATGGCAGTAAGCCGGATATAAAATTAACAGGTTTAGTTTTTATTATTAAAGCACTGACTGTTGCTCTTAAACAATTTCCACAATTTAACAGTTCCCTTTCTGCTGATGGGCAATCATTAATCTTCAAAAAATATTTTAATATAGGAATTGCCGTTGAAACACCAAATGGTCTGGTTGTACCTGTCATTCGTGAAGCAGATACAATGAGTCTGAACCAGTTATCTGAAGCCTTAGTTGATTTAAGTGGTAAGGCAAGAGAAGGTAAATTACCACCGTCAGCAATGCAAGGTGGAAGTATGTCAATTTCCAGTTTGGGTGGTATCGGCGGAACAGCTTTCACTCCCATTGTAAACGCACCGGAAGTTGCTATTTTAGGTGTTAGCCGTTCGAAAATGCAACCGGTCTGGAATGGTAATGAGTTTGTACCACGTTTAATGCTTCCACTTGATTTGACTTATGATCATCGTGTGATTGACGGTGCAGAAGCAGCCAGATTTTTAGTAGCAATTACCCAGTATTTGGGTGATATACGTCGTTTACTATTATAGACACAGGGAGTTATCGTTATGACAGCTATAAATACTGAAGTTTTAGTTTTAGGTGGTGGCCCTGGAGGTTATACCGCAGCTTTTCGTGCAGCCGATTTAGGTAAAAAGGTAACTTTGATAGAGCGTTATCCTGTGATTGGAGGCGTTTGTTTAAACGTAGGCTGTATACCTTCAAAAGCCTTGTTACATATGGCGCAGATTATTCACGAAGTTGAAGAAGTCGATAAGCATGGTATTAGTTTTGGTAAGCCTAAATTTGATTTAGATAAAATAAGAGGCTGGAAAGAAAGCGTAAGTAAAAGCCTGAATACAGGGTTAGCGGGTTTATGTAAACAACGAAATATAACTGTTGTTCAAGGTGTAGGTGCATTTGATTCGGCTAATTCAATCGTTGTTGAGTCTGAAAAAGGTTCTCAAAGCATATCTTTTGAAAATGCAGTCATTGCAGCGGGTTCTCAGGCAACCAAAATCCCTGTCTTTCCTAATGATGATCCTCGTTTATGGGATTCTACTGATGCACTTGAGCTGACTGAAATTCCTAAAAAATTGTTGGTAGTTGGAGGTGGGATTATCGGTTTGGAAATGGCCACCGTATATCATGCTTTAGGTTCAGAAATTAGCGTTGTAGAATTGATGGATCAAATTATTCCTGGTTGTGATGCTGATCTGGTTAGACCGTTACAGAAACGGATAAAGAAACAGTATAAAAACATTTGGTTGGAAACGAAAGTTGACGAAATCAAGCCTTTAAAATCAGGGTTGAAAGTGACTTTTTCTGGGAAAAATGCACCCGATCCGCAAACTTTTGATGCTGTATTAGTCGCTGTTGGACGTAGACCCAATGGGTTAAAAATTAGTGCAGATAAAGCGGGTGTGAACGTTGATGAAATGGGCTTTATTCAAGTGGATGAGCAGCAACGAACCAATGTTGGTCATATTTTTGCTATTGGCGATATAGTGGGTAATCCTATGTTGGCACATAAAGCCGTGCATGAAGGCAAAGTGGCAGCAGAAGTTATTTCTGGTTTAAAATCAGGTTTTGATGCTTTAACTATTCCTGCTGTAGCCTATACCGACCCTGAAGTAACCTGGATGGGGTTAACTGAAAATCAGGCAAAACAAGAGGGTATTGAATACGATAAAGCTTCTTTTCCATGGGCTGCCAGTGGACGCTCGCTCAGTTTAGGCCGAAACGAAGGTTTAACCAAAATATTATGTGATAAAGAAACGGGTCGGATCCTGGGTGCAGGTATGGTTGGTCCTAATGCCGGTGAATTGATTGCTGAAGCCGTTTTAGCTTTAGAAATGGGTGCCGATGCGGAAGATGTTGGTTTATCAATACACCCACATCCATCATTATCCGAGACATTTGGTTTTGCAGCGGAAATGATTACGGGTACTATTACTGATCTTTATATAAAGAAAAAGTAACATTATAACTTCTAGTTCCCAGGCTGATTTTGGGGCTATAAATACTAAGCGGGTAGGGATTTTATGTCAGTTAATGAACAAGATTTTAAAAATGCACTCAAATCATGGGCGACTGGGGTGACGGTAGTTACTTCAAAAACGGAAGATTTTGGTCTAAAAGGGATGACTGCAACATCATTTAGCAGTGTTTCACTTAATCCTCCGCAAATCCTGGTTTGTATCAATAAATCAGCAGATACCGGAGATGCCGTTTTAGCAGGTAAATCTTTTGCAATCAATATTTTAAAAGTAGATCAGCAGGAAATTTCCAATCAGTTTGCCGGGGCAACAAGTCAGGAAGAAAGGTTCGCTAATGTAAACTGGCATGAGGGTAAAACGGGGTCGCCAGTTATTGACGATGCTTTAGCTTCTATTGAATGTACAGTTGTTCAGCAAGTATTAGCTGGAACGCATTGGGTGATTATTGGTGAGGTGCAGAGTGTTACATGCCGCTCTGGTGAGCCATTGTTATATTACAACTCTTCTTATCGTGAGTTGACTGCCTAAGGGAGATGGTAATAAATAATCATCCAAATATCATGTAGATTTTTTATTTCTGTTTAAATCTTCTCAAGAGGAGCATAGTTACTCTACGTGACGATTGAGAAGATTTAAACAGGGATAAAAAGGCAAGTGAGATTGGATGATTATTTGTTTCCACCTCCCTAATACTATGATTCTATAGTTTTCCATTCATTTTCTATAAAACCCTGTATCGGCTGGTACTGGGTTTTATAAGACATTTTTCTACAGTTTTTAATCCAAAATCCTATGTAGACAAATTCTAGTTGCATTTCTATCGCGTGTTGAATTTGCCACAAAACCGCGTAAGTTCCTAAACTGTACTGAGAGAATTTAGGCTCAAAAAAGGTATATACCGCTGATAAAGCGTTATCTAATAAGTCGACTATTGCAACGGCGGCTAATTCCTTATCAATAGAAAATTCAACAAATAAAGTGTTACACCAACTGCTGGTAAGGAAGTTAATGTAGTCCTCATTACTAGAGTCAGCCATTCCTCCTTCTTTATGTCTGTTTTTTTGATAGCGCATATACATATCAAAATGAGCTTGTTCAAACCGGGCTGGTTTTACAATGACGGTGGTATGCAGGTTTTTTTTTAGACAACGTTTTTGATTTCTATTCGCTATAAACTGAGTAGCAACTAATCGGGTAGCAATACATTGCGAACAAGCCGAGCAGTGTGGAGTGTAAACTTCATTTCCGCTACGCCTAAAACCTTGTTCAATAAGTTGGCTGTAGATTGCAGTATTTAATGAAAAAGAAGGATGAACAAAAGCGGATCGTGAGTTTTTCTTATCCAGATAACTACAAGGGTTTTCCTCTGTAACAGCTAAGGGGATTGATATCATAGTACTACCTGATTCCAGGCGGTGTTGCTAGGTTGACTAGAACAATATTGCTTTATTAACCTGGAAAACTCTTTCCTCTCAACTTCTTCAGCACCCAAACTACTTAGGTGATTTGTATGAACCTGACAATCTATCAATTGATAGTTCCATGCAGAAAGTTGGTGAACCAGAAAACAAAAAGCCACTTTTGATGCATCTGTTTTTTTGTGAAACATAGATTCCCCAAAAAATACTTGTCCAATAGAAATACCGTATAATCCACCGACTAATTCACCTTCAAACCAGGCTTCAATAGAATGGGCTACGCCTTGCTGATGTAGTTCAGTGTAGGCCAGGTACATTTCTTCTGTTATCCAGGTGCCAGACTCTTCATCTCTAGGAGCAGCACAATATTGCATAACCTGGGGAAATGCCTGATCATAAGTTACTTTAAAAAGGTCTTTGCGGATAGTTTTTCTAAGGCTGCGTGAAACTTTTAGATGTTCTGGAAATAATACTAAACGTGGATTAGGTGACCACCATAAAACCGGTTCACCCGGGCTATACCAAGGAAAGATACCCTTTTTATAGGCATTGATGATACGTTGAGAAGATAGGCATCCACCAATGGCAAGTAATCCATCTGGATCAGTTAAGGCTGTTTCAATTGCAGGAAAATCCTGCTCAGGATTTGATGGGTCTAGTACGGGTAATTGCATAATATGAAACTAAATGTACACACAAAGAGACTAAGGCAAAAAAATATTCTACAAAAATTATAGAGTTACTACGCTCAGTGGGCTGAGTGGTTGTTTATACATAGGCGGAAAGAAATTAGGTCTTTGATGTGTAAACACTTATTTTTACTCTACGTCAGGCAGGGAGCATATGTTGCTATTTTTAACATAAACAATTGTTTTTGAGTGTAGCCACTGATGTGAAGTCTGATCACATATTAGGTATCCTTGCTTTTTTAAAAGTCTGTCTGCTAAATAATGCATCACGTGTGGTAGGGAAAACATGACCAAAAGCCCAGCTAAAGCCACTTTGGTTATGCGGCTACTTGTTTTTTTTGAAAGCACTTTTCCAAGGCAGGATTCATATATACCTGCAAAAATAAGAGCTGAAAGTCCAACTCCTGCTCCAAGCAAATAAAAGGCACCTTTATCGAATGAAATGTGGTTAGGTAGAGTTACCAGGAAATAAATAGTAATACTGGCGACATAAAAAAAATATACCAGAATCCCAATAGTGAATAGTATCAATCCCGCGAGTCCACTATAAAGAACTAATGGAGAAGGTTTGTTTTCATGCTGGCTCATTTAACGTATCCTGATGCGATGGGGGTACAAATATTGGCTTATTTGATCCTGTACCCACTTGATGGCAATTTGTTGTGCATAATCAATGGCATGGTCAATAACAGAATTCGTTGCTTCCGCTGCTGTTTGAAATATAGATTGTTTTTTTTCTTTAATATAATCCTGAGCATTTTCTTCTATTTCATCAAGTCCAGCAATAATCCTTTCAGTGATAGCATATTGTTGGTCTATATTATCGAGTATATAAGTTCCTGCTACTCCAACGAAAACAACCGCTAAAATTGGACCTATTGCAATCGTAGTTATTCCAGCTATGAAAGTTGCGGCAGCAATTGATGCTCCCGTAGCAATACCCACTTTAACTATATCAGTTGCCAATGTTCCTATCAGTTGAGTCAATGTAGCTTCATCTGTGAGTACATAATCTATAACACGATATGTTGAAAGGAGAAAGATTGTTAGTATTCCACCTTGTTTTGCAGCTGTTACTGCCCCAGCTTTTCCTAATCCTATTGAAACTACCTTAGGGTTTTTGATGCCATATTTAGTTCCTGTTAGTATTTTCCTTAACCCAGGATGCCCTTTTAATATAATGTGGGGATTTCCTCCATAGGTTTTTATATAGGCTCTTGCTCCAAAGCCTCCAAGATCACTGACAAGTTTTGACATGGTTACCGCATCGTCAGCAGAGGCATAATAACTTACTCCAACCTCTGCTTTTACTTTGATTTGTTGCCAAGCGTTCTGAACTTTTGGTTTGTTTCCATTTGGAGAGGAATGAATGATTGCCTCCATTTCCTCAAAGGAAACAACAAATATTTCGTGTTTATTTGAATGAATTTGTTGTTTCAATTCTTTTTTATCGTGTTCAGAAAGCATTACTTGTTTCTTTGGTTAAATTTAAGAGGAGAAATAACTAATAGGTTTTATGTAATTGCCCATCCAATCAAACCCTAAAGGTGATGGGCATAAGCAATTCTACATTGATTCGACTAAAAGGAGTGGGTGTTCACTGAAAATTGCATGAGATCAAGAAAAACTTTAACCTTCCAGCTCATCCAGGTATTTTTCAGCATCCAGTGCAGCCATACAGCCAGCCCCGGCAGAAGTTACAGCTTGCTTGTAATGAGAGTCCATCACATCTCCTGCTGCAAAAATACCTTCAATACTGGTTGCAGTGGCATTGCCGTTGATACCACTATGTACCTTAATATATCCGTGGTCCATATCCAGTTGACCATCAAAAATACCTGTATTAGGTGTATGGCCGATGGCTATAAAAACACCGTGTACATCTAGCTCTTGTGTAGAATCACCTTTAGTACTTTTGATTCTAATACCGGTTACCCCCATATCATCACCCAGCACTTCATCTAAAGTATTGTCCCATTTAATAACAATATTACCCTTTTTGGATTTTTCAATGATTTTGTCAGCTAAAATCTTTTCAGAGCGAAATTTATCTCGACGATGAACAACTGTGACTTCGGAAGCAATGTTGGATAAATAAAGGGCTTCTTCAACCGCTGTATTTCCACCACCAATGACAGCAACAGGTTTATTGCGGTAGAAAAAACCATCACAAGTTGCACAAGCTGAAACACCTTTACCTTTAAAGGCTTCTTCTGATTCCATGCCCAAGTATCTGGCTGAAGCACCTGTTGCAATAATGAGTGCATCACAAGTATAACTACCTGAATCACCCGTTAATAGAAAAGGGCGTGCAGACAAATCAGCGGTATGAATATGATCAAAAATAATTTCAGTATCAAAACGCTCGGCATGCAAACGCATACGCTCCATTAAATCAGGTCCTTGTAGCCCCTCAACATCACCGGGCCAGTTATCGACCTCAGTTGTGGTGGTTAACTGGCCGCCTTGCTGCATACCAGTAATCATCACCGGATTTAGGTTTGCTCTTGCCGCATATACGGCTGCAGTATATCCGGCAGGTCCTGAGCCAAGAATCAATAGTTTGCAGTGTCTAGCGTCACTCATTAAAAAGTTCTCCATTTAGTGGTAAAAGGTAGTCGAATTATACTTTAGTTTTTTATGATAGCTAACAAAACCTTGAAAATAGGAAGTAACTATAGGATCAAAGTTAAAAACCTACAATTAAAACATTTAATGTAAAATGTATTGTTATTGATCTATAATTATGTTTTATCAGTAGTTTGTTATGAGCAGGTTTTATGTCAGCAGTCATTGAAGAAAAAACAATACGTGGTTTTCGTGAGATAGCATTATTAGGTTTTTTTACTATCGCACTATTTTTTTTAATTGCTCTTGTTACATACAGTAATGAAGATGCCGGATGGACTCACAGTGGGTCCATGCAGACAATCAGTAATGCATGTGGTGTTGTGGGCGCCTGGATTTCTGATTTTGTATTAAGCATTTTTGGCATAACGGCTTATTTGTTTCCTGCAATGATTTTATGGCATGGTTATCTGGTTTATACACGGACTAAAAAGCAAACTGGAAAGTTCATTTTAGTCATACGCTGGACAGGTTTTATTGCAACGGTAATATCCGGAAGCGCTATTTTTTATCTGCATATTATGCGCTTAAAAGTGGAGTTACCAGGAAGTACAGGGGGCGTTTTAGGACAGGAAATAGGTGATTCCTTACTGATTATTTTAGGTAATTCGGGAGCGACCTTATTATTATTAGCTATATTTTTAGCTGGAATTACCCTTTTTTCAGGATTATCCTGGGTTGCCTTATTAGATTTTGTGGGTAAATGGACATTGAATGCCTGTAAATCTCTCTATCAGGGGTATTTTTCTGCTTACGATACTTATCGGGATCGTAGGGTACGTTCAGTTCAAAATAATAGGACGATAACTCCAAAAGTTACAAAAAAAGCAAAACTTAAAATTGCACCGACAATAAACCTGTTTGAACAGAGTGACAGGGAAGCGAAAGAAAGCCAGGTTGATATATTTGAAGAACCCTTTGATTCAAAGTCATACAAAGGAAAGTTGCCGCCTTTGGCATTGCTTGATAAGCGTATAGTTAATGTAAAAGGTTATTCCGCAAGTGATTTAGAAGAAATGTCTCGTCAGGTTGAAGATGTGTTGCAGGATTTTAATGTCGTTGTAGAAGTTGTTGCAGTGCACCCAGGTCCTGTAATTACACGATTTGAGTTAAAGTTAGCGGCGGGGGTAAAAGTAAGCCGAGTTACTGGTTTGTCTAAAGATATTGCACGTGGTTTATCTGTAACCAGTGTGAGGATAGTTGATGTGATTCAGGGTAAATCAGTTATCGGCCTGGAAATTCCTAATCAGGAACGGGAAATGGTGTCTTTACGCGATTTGCTTGCTTCACGTAGTTTTGAAAAAGCAAAATCAAAACTGACTTTTGCTATGGGTAAAGACATAGCAGGTGCACCAGTGGTTGCCGATCTTGGGAAAATGCCACATGCATTGGTTGCTGGTACTACGGGTTCAGGTAAATCTGTTGCAATTAATACCATGATTCTTAGTTTGCTTTATAAAGCTACACCGGAAGAAGTACGCTTGATCATGATAGACCCGAAAATGTTGGAACTATCAGTTTATGAAGGCATTCCGCATTTATTAACACCAGTAGTTACAGATATGAAAGATGCGCAAAATGCTCTGCGCTGGGCTGTTGCGGAAATGGAGCGGCGTTATAAATTAATGTCTAAAGTGGGTGTGCGAAATTTAGCCGGCTTTAACCAGTTAATTAAAGAAGCAGAGAAAAAAGGCGAGCCTATTCGTGATCCGTTATTTCAGTTAACGGAACCTTTGGCAGAGGGAGAGGAATTTCCGGTATTAACTAAATTACCCAGTATTGTCATTGTTATTGATGAATTGGCCGATATGATGATGATAGTCGGCAAAAAAGTGGAAGAATTAATTGCTCGTTTAGCGCAAAAAGCACGAGCAGCAGGTATTCATCTGGTTTTAGCGACTCAAAGACCCTCTGTTGATGTATTAACAGGGTTGATTAAGGCTAATGTACCGACCCGTATTTCTTTTCAGGTGTCTTCACGTATTGATTCCAGAACAATTCTTGACCAAGGTGGTGCAGAAGCGTTGTTAGGTAATGGCGATATGTTGTTCATGCTTTCAGGAACCAGTATTCCTGTCAGAGCCCACGGTGCTTTTGTTGATGACCATGAAGTGCATAAAGTTGTAGAGTTTCTTAAACAGACGGGACCAGCTAATTATCTACAGGAGATTACTCAGGAACGTACTGATATGGGGGCGACAGTAGCAGAGGGTGTTGGAGACTCGGAAATGGATGCTTTATATGATGAAGCCGTCATGTTCGTCACAGAAACACGTAAAGCGTCAATATCAAGTGTGCAAAGACGTTTTAAAGTCGGGTATAACAGAGCTGCCAGAATGATCGAAGATATGGAAGCAGCTGGCGTTGTAAGTGCGCCAGAAGGTAACGGTTCCAGGCAGGTATTAGCCCCATCAGCGCCAAGAGATTAGTATGAATACCACGGTTATTGGACTATTCGGTGTTATTTTAATTTCTACCGTAATAGGCTGGGTACTAAGTCGATCTAAAAAAGCTGAGAAACCCGTTAAAATCATGCTGTTTGTGCTTTATTTCTGGATGAGTTTTTTTATTCAAATGATGGTTTTTGCGGTGTTATATCACTTTGGTTTGCTTGATTCCATAATTTAACCTAGCCCTACTGTTTGAGGTTTAACTGCTTTAAAGCCCAGTTAACATGCTCTCTGACTAATTCGGAAGTATGGGTTTGTCTTTTAGTTAAAGCTTTTATTATTTTCTCTGATGGTTTTGTATTGCCTAATGCCACTGCAATATTCCTAAGCCAGCGGGAATGACCTATTCTTCTAATTGCAGAGCCTTCCATTTTTTTTAAAAATTCATCTTCTGTCCATGAAAAGAGCTCAGTTAATTGTGAATTATTGAGATTATGTCTTGGACTATAATCTTTTTCAGTAGATAGTTTGGCAAAACGGTTCCAGGGGCAAATTAGCAGGCAATCATCGCAGCCATATATTCTGTTGCCTATTGCTGGACGCAGGTGTTCAGGAATAGGGCCGTGCAGTTCTATGGTTAAGTATGAAATACAGAGTCGGGCATCTACCTGATAAGGGGCAACAATGGCTTGAGTTGGGCAAATATCGAGACAGGCCACACATTCACCACAATGTGCTGAAGATGGTTGATCTGTTTGCAGTGCAATGTCGGTATAAATTTCTCCCAGAAAAAACCAGGACCCTGCTTTTCGGTTAATCAGATTGGTATGTTTTCCTATCCATCCCAGCCCCGCTTTTTCTGCAATTGCTTTTTCCAAAACAGGTGCGCTATCTACAAAAGCACGATAGCCAAAACTACCAATTTCATGCTCAATTTTATTGGCTAGTTGTTGTAAGCGGTTGCGTAAAATTTTATGATAATCTCTGCCTAGTGCATAGCGGGAAATAAATGCTGAAATGGGATTATCTAACACACTATAGATCTGTTCATCTGTCTCAGGCAGATAATCCATGCGTACAGAAATAATACTCACTGTATCGGGTAATAATAACTCCGGCCTGCTTCTTTTTAGGCCGTGTTTATGCATATAGTCCATATCACCATGGAAACCTTTAGCTACCCATTTTTGTAGCTGTTGCTCTGCGGTCTGTAAATCGGTATTGGTTATTCCCACTTGTTGAAAACCTAATTCTGCACCCCATTTTTTAATTTTAAGTGCAAGCGCAGAATTGTTTTGCTGGTTAACTTTGTCCATACTGAGGATACCAAATATAATGTTGTAACAGACATTTTATCTTAATTAAGCAGATGCAGAAATTACCTGAAAAATTATATTTGGCTGAACAAGTCAGAGAAATGGATCGTATTGCGATTGAAGAGCATGGGATACCAGGGATAGATTTAATGCGTAAAGCAGGGAGTGACGTATTTCAATTGATTCAAAAATATTACCCGACTTATGACATTACCGTTTTTTGTGGCGCAGGAAATAACGCCGGTGATGGTTATGTAATCGCCAAATTAGCACAGGAAGCTGGGGTTAAGGTAAACGTCTATTATTTGTCAAAACCAGAAAATCTGAGGGGTGATGCAATGCTGGCCTATCAGGATTATATTCAGGCGGGTGGAACGGAAAAAGCGTTCGATAGTAAGGTGGGTGTAGAAAACGGCATTATCGTAGATGCATTACTGGGAACTGGGTTAAACCGGGAAGTATCTGCATCCTATGCAGAAGCAATTACAATCATTAACAATTCAACAAACCCAGTGGTTTCAGTTGATATACCCTCTGGGCTCAATGCCGATACTGGATATGTCATGGGATATGCTGTAAAGGCAGACTATACAGTGAGTTTTATAGCGCTTAAGCAGGGAATGTTTAGCGGATTTGCAGCAGAATACTGCGGCAAAGTTGTATTCTCGTCATTAGGTATTACCGATGATGTATTGCAACAAGTTGAATACTCATCACGTCTGCTTAGTCATTGTTGTTTGCCAAAACGACATCGATGTGCGCATAAAGGGAACAATGGGCATGTATTGGTGGTGGGAGGCGATGATGGTTTTTCTGGTGCTATCAGACTGGCGGCAGAAGCCACGCTTCGTGCGGGTGCCGGATTAGTCACTGTTGCCACTCGAAAAAAGCATTCCAGTTTCATCAATATAGGGCGGCCGGAGTTGATGTGTCATGGTATTGAGCAGGCAAATGAGTTGATACCATTGTTAAAAAAAGCAACGGTTGTTGTGATTGGTCCTGGTTTAGGTCGGACGCAGTGGGCGCAAGATTTATTTGATTTGGTTGCTGGTTTTGATAAGCCAATTATATGTGATGCAGATGCACTGGTGTTAATAGCTGAGAGAGGATTACATAATGATCAGTGGGTACTCACTCCACACCCAGGTGAGGCGGCTAGACTATTAAACTGTTCAACAAACGATATTGCAAAAGACAGATTTAAAGCGGTTTCACAATTACAGAAGAAATATGGCGGAGTTATGGTACTAAAAGGTGCTGGAACACTTATCTGTAACGGTAAACAAATTTCTGTATCAACAACAGGTAACCCGGGTATGGCAAGTGGTGGTATGGGAGATACATTGGCCGGTATAGTAGGAGGATTGGTTGCACAAAATATGGCTTTGTTTTTAGCTGCTGGTTCTGCTGTCTATGTGCATGGTAAAGCGGCTGATTTGTCGGTTCAGCAAGAGGGGGAAATTGGTTTGTTGGCGAGTGACTTAATGCCTTTTATCAGAAAGTTGGTTAACCAATGAAAATTACATTATTAAATGAACAGGAAACAGAACAATTAGGTGCTGAGTTATGGCGTATTTTACCAAAAAAATGTTTGGTTTTTTTGAAGGGAGATTTAGGCGCGGGTAAAACGACATTAACACGTGGCGTGCTGAGGGCTGCGGGTTATACAATGGCAGTAAAAAGCCCAACGTACACATTGGTAGAGGAATATAAGGTGCCAGAAGGGAAGGTTTTTCATTTCGATTTGTATCGAATAAAAGACCCGGAAGAACTGGAATGGATTGGTATGCAGGACTATTTAGAACAACAGAGCTTATGCTTTATTGAGTGGCCAGAATTAGGAAAAGGCTGGTTACCTGCACCGGATATAGAGTTATCGATAACGACAGAAGGTAAAGGTAGAATAGTCGAAATACAGATTTTGTCAGAAAAATTACTAAAAAAACTAATTCTCCGCTGGAAAAACAAAGACATAGTGCTATAATCTAATGAAGAATATTGTTTAGGTTGTATAGCTATGTCTAAATTCTGCAAAATAATTTGTGTTTATGTGTTATTGACAGTGTCTCTAGTGACACATGCTCAACAGGTACGCGTTGATTCTCTACGCTATTGGACGGCACCAGATCGTACCCGGATGGTTTTTGATGTCTCGTCTCAAGCTCCCCATCAGGTTTTTTTGCTGGCTAATCCTGCTCGGCTAGTCATTGATTTTACTGACGCCAAGTTATTAAAGCCTCTTGCTCAGCCGCCAGCGAACCATGGTCTATTTACTAGAGTACGAAGTGCTGAACGCAACAAAAAAGATTTAAGAGTCGTTGTAGATTTAAAATCAGCTGTTACGCCTAAAAGTTTTTCTTTAAAGCCGAGTAAAACTTATGGTCATAGGCTGGTTGTCGATTTATTTTCTAAGGATAAAAAAGTAACAGCAACTTATGCGAAAAAACCACAAATCCATAAAACAGTAAAAAATAAAGTCAGAGATATTATTGTCGCTATTGATGCCGGTCATGGAGGTGAAGATCCTGGTGCTCATGGGCCAAGAGGTACTCAGGAAAAAAAGGTCGTTTATGATATTGCGAAAAAATTAGCAGTATTGATTAACAAAAAGTCAGGGATGAGAGCAGTTATGGTTCGTAAAGGGGACTACTATATAAAACTGAGAAAGCGAATGGAAATAGCACGGGCTGCTAAGGCCGATCTTTTTGTATCAATTCATGCAGATGCCTTTAAAAATTCAAAAGTTAAAGGCGCATCTGTTTTTACATTATCAAACCGTGGTGCATCAAGTGAAACTGCCAGGTGGTTGGCCAAACACGAAAATGCAGCGGATCTAGTAGGTGGTGTAAAATTAGCAGATAAAGAGGATATGTTGCGTTCAGTGTTAATGGATTTATCAATGACTGCAACTAAAGAAGCGAGTCGCAATGTGGCGGGAGATGTCCTAAAAAACTTTAAAATAATCGGGGCTTTACATAAAAACAGGGTGCAAAAAGCTGGGTTTATGGTTCTTAAATCTCCCGATATTCCTTCAATTTTAGTAGAAACAGCGTTTATTTCTAATCCTGGAGAAGAGCGGAAATTAAAAAGTAGAAAACATCAGGCAAGAATGGCTAATGCCATTTTTAAAGGCATTGTTGGGTATTTTACTGAGCATGCGCCAATAGATACTTATTTTGCTTTAAATTCAAATAAAAGACACACTATTGCTCGAGGAGAAACCTTATCCGGTATTGCCCTGCAATATGGGGTAAGTATGAAGTCTATAAAGTCGATTAATGCGTTAGCAAGTAATCAAGTACGAATTGGGCAGGTATTAAAAATACCCAGGGGATAAACTTGATTTTGCTTGTTTATAAAAATCGTAGAGATGCTGCGCGCAGCGTCTCTACCGGAACTGAGTTGTTCCCGTCAAACATGTGTCTTAATTCTTATTAAATGTAGGGTGTATTATGTGTTATACGTACCACTGTGAGAATTGAATAGCAAAACAACACTTTTTGGTGCGTGCAACGCACCCTACGAAAAATTTCATTCTAATGTGTCAAGGTAGAATTAAGCAGGAGTTATAGTATGTAGGGAGCAGTCACCGAGCAACAGGTTAATCGGTGACTGCTTTTTATGAAATTAAAGCTTATATAAAACGCTATTACCCGCATCTCTGGGGTCTCGTTTTCTATGTTTATTCTGATCAATTCGATCTTGGGTGAATTTTGCAATCATTTGATCCCAGCTATTATATTGATCATAATCTTTGAAACCGGCGTTTTTACGCTGTTGAAAAATTTCTTTTCCCAGTACGATAAGTTCATCCGGTGTTTTTCCACCGACGGTATCAAGAAATTCTTCTCTACTTTTTATAGAATCACGGAGTGTCCAATAGGAAACCTCAAATTCAATACGTTGTTCAGTTGGTAAGCGGTTTTTTATTCTGATAACCGATTTATTAGCTGACTTAATACTATGACCACTAACCTCACCACCACTGCTGCAACCGACTAATAAAGCAAAGATGAAAGAAATTAAAACTGTAGACAAAATCCTCATAAAACAAAAACCTCAGTGGTATAGGAATGAACAGGAATAGATAGGATAGTTTTAAAAGTGAATTCGTTCAGAATGAATAAACCAGTAACTGCAATTACTACAAAACTATATACCTGATTTCGTGCATATCCTTTAAAATGAACAAACCTGAAAATTGTAATTTTAATTACACCAGGTTCTTAAACAAAGTAAAATACGCGGTTATTATAAACCCAAGCCCCATTTTTATGCTGGAATTTATCCAATTATTAAATCAGCGCTACCAGGCTAATATCTCCAATTTAAAAGTAGATGATCCTCTATGCGCAATATTTCAGCTTAGAGTCGAGCAGCTGCTATTAAGTGAAGCCTTAATAAAAAAGGGTAACTTGATTAAGTCGTCCCCAAGAACACCATTACAAATAGTTATTATCGGTCCAACCCAGGCGGGTAAAAGTTCAGTAGCAAATCTGATTACTAATAGTCATATTGCCGGGGTAAGCCCACTTGCTGGGTATACCGTTCACCCACAAGGTTTTTGTTGTGATGTTACTCTTCAGGACTGTTTTGGGTTGCAAAATTATTTTGGTCGATTTCAACAGTTAAATCTTAGCGAATTAAGTAATGACAGGTATGATTGTTACTCATTAACTGCGAACAATGTCGAAACCTCATTGCTCCCTGATTGTGTATTTTGGGATACACCCGATTTTGATTCGATAGATTCAGTTGACTACAGGGAAGGCGTTATTCGAACCATTGCGCTAGCTGATATTATTGTTCTGGTTGTAAGTAAGGAAAAGTATGCTGATCAGTCAGTATGGGAGATGATGTCAACCATTGAGTCGCTGCATAAGCCTACTTTGATTTGTGTAAATAAACTTATTGAAGGCACAGAAGACATCATTATTCGTTCTTTAAAAGAAAAGTGGCAGCATGCTAGAACAGATAAATTTCCTGACGTTATTCCCTTGTACTATCAAAAGCAAACAGCTATGCCGGTTTGGCCTTTATCAGAAAGTAATCAGTTTTTTCAGCTAGAGAAAAAAGTATCTTTTCATAAGCACTCTGATTATCAGAGCGAATTAATAAATAAATACTGGCATGCGTGGTTAGAACCCGTTGTTGCAGAGCATGAGGCGGCCAGAATATGGCGCGTATTAGTTGATGACACCATTGCTCAGGCATTACAAGAGTATCAAAGAGATTATTTAAATCACCCTCATCATTATGATACCTTTCAAAATGCATTAATAGAACTGCTCAATCTATTGGAAATACCGGGTATTTCCCGGGTGCTCACCAAAACCAGACGTATTTTAACCTGGCCAGTCAGAAAATTAATGGCTATAGGGAAAAAAGTAACATCACCAGGAAATCAGGAACAGACATTATTAATCCAAATTGGTGAACATTTGTTAATTTCACTGGCTGATCAATTACTAGGTAAAATTGATTCAGACACTAAACAACTTAAGTGGTGGAAAGATAGTTACAGTTTGTTAAGACAGCAAAGAAATATACTTTTAACTCAATACAATGAGGCTGTTGAGAGTTATTGCTCATCTTTTCAACAAGATGTGGAGGCAACAGCAGGCCGACTTTATAACAAGCTGTCAGAACAACCCATTATTTTGAATAGTTTAAGAGCAACAAGAGTTACCACCGATGCTGCGGCTATGGCATTAATTATACAAACAGGCGGTATAGGTTTGCATGATTTGGTGATTACCCCTGCCATGTTATCTGTTACCTCTTTGCTGGCTGAAAGTGCCATAGGAAGTTATATGTCTAGGGTGGAAGTTGAATTGAAGCAGCATCAATTAAATACAGTAAAAAATGATTTGTTTATAGCCTGCATACAGAAATCTTTATACGCATTGCCTGAACAACTGTCAGATAACAGTCGATTTAATATTTCCCTGGAGCTATTAGAGCAAGCTGAATTACAACGTAATGAGAAAAAACATGGCATACGATTATTCTGATTTGATTTCCAATGTTGAGGGCTGGGCTCAACAGGCAGTTAAACAAGGCTGGATTGATACAGCAGAAGCTATGTCCTTGAGCGAAGAGCCTCAAGATTCTGCCAATGCCTTGTTTGTTGATGATATTGCAAGGCCATTAGTCGTGGCATTTATGGGTGGAACTGGAGTGGGGAAAAGCTCCTTATTAAATAAGCTTGCCGGCCAATCCATAGCCAGAACCGGTGTGGAAAGGCCAACTTCGCGGGAAGTCACATTATATTATCATCAATCAATTGATCTTTATCAGCTGGAAGAACGATTTCCATTACAACAAATCCAGCTTTCACAGCACACTGAAACTGCAAATGAAAAAATTATCTGGATAGATATGCCGGATTTTGATAGTACAGAAGAAAAAAATAAAGACATAGTAATGCAATGGTTGCCTTATGTAGATGTATTGATTTATGTCGTTAGTCCAGAGCGTTATAGAGATAATAAAGCCTGGCAATTATTACTGTCACAAGGCGCAAGTCATGCCTGGTTATTTGTGATGAACCAGTGGGATAGGGGAGAGACATCACAATATGAAGATTTTAAACAACAATTGGCAAAAGCAGGATTTTTAAATCCAATAGTATATAAGACTAGTTGTATTGATGAACTGGCACCAACAGCGGATGGCTTGACTCAGTTACAGGTTACCATAGAATCGTTGGCAACTAAAAATACCATAGAGCAGCTTGAAAGCCGTGGTGCGCGGCAACGTAAAAATAATTTGCAGCACAGCTTGCAGCAATGTTTGTCTACACTCGGTTCCGAGCAGGCTTTTTCCAGGTTGTTAGCGTTTCAAGATCATAGCTGGTCACAAACTGAAACTATTTTAAATCAAGGATTTGAATGGCCCCTAAAGCAAGTGGCAATGGCGTATTCTAAAACAGGATCAACCCAAAAGCAGGATAGTTTGAAATTATGGGACGACTGGGCACAAAGTCGTTTTAACGATTACCTGGATGACTTGATATTAACTGCAGACCAACAAGGGATCCCAACTATTCCAATAAGAAATAGCCTGGCAGATATTCGAAGTAAAGCGGAATCAACTATTTATACTCAAGCGGAACTGGGATGCAGACAATCATTAATTAACCCTGGAAATTTATTACAAAGAATGCTTTTAAAGCTAGTATATTTTTGTGAGATTTTGTTACCACTGATTGCGATGACGGTAGTGGGTTATCAAGTATTTCAAGGCTATTACGATAGCGCATTTACAGATGAAGCATTTTTAGGGGTGAATTTTGCCGTACATAGTTTATTATTAATTTTATTAAGCTGGTTAATCCCTTATTTTATTCGAAAGAAAATCCAGCCTTCTTTAGAAAAG
>Ga0256847_1000581_pt1 | contig 22332 bp, 17 predicted proteins | sample TeddybearmetaG_FD_189099 | JGI IMG/M metagenome (GOLD analysis project Ga0256847, IMG submission 189099) | Hydrothermal vent microbial communities from East Pacific Rise, Pacific Ocean - Teddybear | ecosystem: Environmental > Aquatic > Marine > Hydrothermal vents | place: Pacific Ocean: East... | reverse complement strand
GGGCGTTTTGAAAACCTTGAACCCCATTGTTTAGAGCTGAGCCTAGTCCATCTATAGCCATATTTGACTCCTACACCTATCAATTTTGACGAAAAATAAGCAAATTATCGCTTAGAGATCGCTATATCATAGGGTTTTATCGGCAAAAAGGCTAAAAAGTTTAGCTATTTTTCCCTCATCCTAGCCTTCTCCCTCCAAAGTAGCAGGGCCGGCTTTTACTCTGAAATACCGACATTGCGAGAAGGAACGACGTGGCAATCTCTGTCAGTTTTAACGCCATAATTCATGAGATTCCTGATAGACCACTTCAGGAATGACGGTATGCTCATAAAGAGAGAATTAAATACCGTAATCGACCACCTCATAACCCAAGGCTTCAAGTTGTGGTCTCAAGGTCTTAGCATCGCCGACCACAACCATCAACATTTCATCTATATTCAAATGCTTCTTGGCCAAAGCATTCACTTTTTCTTTGGTCATTTTATTTACAATCTCAACTTGATCGGCGACGAATTTCGGCGTTAGGTCGTACTCTAAAATTTGAGCTAAAAAGCCAAGCTTCGCGCCGGGCGTTTCGTATTTAAGTGCGTCTCTTTGGTTGATTGCATTTTTCATAAACGCGAGTTCTGAATCTGTTACGCCATTTTCATAGTAGTTGGTAATTTCTTTAACAAACTCAACAATAGACTTGTCAGTCACATCGGCTCTCACCTGCGCGGTTGCGGTATAACCTCCAGTCAGTCGATTGCCCCAAAAAAATGTTCTAGCTCCGTAGGTATAACCTTTTTCTTCTCTGAGGTTAAGATTAATTCGACTGTTAAACGCGCCACCCAATGGGAAGTTCATTAGGCTCGTCTGATAAAATTCCCCGGTAAAATCCTCAGCTAATCCACGTTTACCTATTCGAATTGCAGATTGAGCTGCTTGATCTTTATTGACCAAATAAATAATTCCTTTTTTTGCAGTAGAGCCTACAACATCTAAATTAAGCTGCGGAGCTTCGCCTTTCCAATCATTAAAAATTGATAGTGTAGGCTCCAATTGTTTTTCATTTCTATCAGACACCACAATTAATAACGCATTTTTCGGTTTTGTATGTTGTTGATAGAAAGCTTTCACATCGTCTAAACTAATGTGGGCAACGCTTGCTTCGGTTCCGTTTCTTGGGGTGGCGGCAATGTTGTCGCCATTCATTAATTGCCGATATACCGTTGAGGATAAATATCCCGCATTTTTTTTACTGTTTTTAATACCTTGGATAGATTGTTTTTTATTTCTCGAAAAATCTTCGTCCAGAAATGCAGGGCTAAACAATTTTTCTTCGACCAAATCCATGGTCGCATCAATGTTTTTAGTTAGGGAGCTAACGCTGACATTTAGATAAAAATTGCTAGCACTGACAGATACACTACTTCCTAACAACTGCAGTGCTTTACTCATATCTTCAGCGGAGCGTTTGGTCGTTGTTTCATTTAACATAGCGGCTAGTAGAGATGCTGTTCCCGCCTTGTTCTTATGTTCGTAGTAATGCCCCCCCGGGATTTTTATTAACAGAGAAGTGGTTGGAGTTTCAAGACTTTGAGTCCCTAGTATTCGAATACCATTGGCGGTTTCTTGCTGCCACATTTGAGGAACTTCGACCGGAGAATTTGCTCCAGCAATCGGCATTTTAGTTCGATCAAATGTATCTTTGGCTTTACGTAAAACGAGTTCATCAGCAGACATAGCGGATTCTTCTGTGAGTTTTCTGATCCCTGGTGTAAAGTTATCTTTTCTTGCGATCTCTTTTAATTTTCCATTGGGAACGATACTCATGATGACTGCGTGATGATCTTTTATGTATTGTTTGAATACTCGATCGACGTCTTCTTTAGTCACATTAGCGTATCGTGCGATGTCTTTTTCGATGTAATTAGGATCGCCGGTAAAGGTTTGGTTAGCGGCCAGCTGGCTCACTTTTCCTCTCACACTTTGAAGGCCAAAAACAAACTGAGCTTCCATTTGCGCTTTAGCCTTTGCTAAATCATCTGGCTCCACGCCTCGTTTTTCAAATTCGTTTAGGGAGTTCCGCATGATTTTTTCTAGATCCGCTAATGTTTTTCCTGATGCGGGGTGAGGCAGAGCAAACATATTAAAAGTACAGGCTAACTCCGCGCAAGGATGATTAACATTTGCTTGAACCACAAATTGATTTTTGATTAAATTCTTATAGAAAAGTGAAGTCTTACCCCCTCCTAAGATTTGCGCCAATAAATCGAGTGGCGCTTCATCAGCATGACGAACGCTAACAGTTGGAAATGACATGTAAATTAGCGGAAGGTGTACGTTATCTTCCATAGAAATATAGCGATCAGCATTTAGAGTAACTGTTTGTTTTTGTGGCATGATTACTTCTGGTCCTATTGGGATAGAGCCAAAGTACTTCACCACGTGCTCCAAAGTAAGTTTGACATCGATGTCGCCACCAATAGTTAGAGTCGCATTATTTGGCCCATACCAATTCAAAAAGAAGCTCTTAAGATCATTAACATTGGCACGGTTAAGATCTTCCATAAATCCAATAACTGGCCAAGAGTAAGGATGACCAGCGGGATATAAAGCCTCTGAGACTCGCTCATTTAGCCTACCGTAGGGTTGATTATCGATTCGTTGTCCACGTTCGTTTTTTACTGTTTCGCGCTGTAATTCGAATTTCTTTTTGGTGACCGCACCAACCAAGAACCCCATTCTATCTGCTTCTAACCAAAGTATCTTTTCTAGTTGATTGGCGGGAACCGTTTCGAAATAATTGGTTCGATCAGTATTGGTAGACCCATTCATCGTTCCACCAGCCTCAGTGACTAGCTTAAAATGCTGTTCGTCTTCTACATTTTCTGAGCCGTTAAACATCATGTGTTCAAAAAAATGAGCAAATCCCGATTTACCTAATTCTTCCCGACCGGAACCTACATGATAAGTAACATCTACATGCACCAGTGGGTCGGAATGGTCTTCGTGCAAAATAAGTGTAAGACCATTGTCCAACTCATATTTCTTATAAGAGATTATTGTTTTACCCGGCTCGCCGGAGGCTTCTTCTACCAGATTAATTCCAGAAACTTTAAGATCGTTTCTACTACTATGATTAAGGTTCCCGTGTGTACAACTCCAAAGTGCAGAAATCGTAAGAAATAAAACTAGCTGTTTCATCTACTTTTCCTTAATTGAACTAACTTTATCTAACAAATCAATGGTAGACAGCTCGTGATAAGTTAGATATTGACGAAATAATTGTTCTGGCATTCTAGTAAACAGGTACCAACACAATAACCCATATAAACACCAGCATGATAAGCGCAATAAATACTATTGATGATGCAATATCTTTTGCTCTACCAGACAATTCATGATGCTCTGTTCCTATCCGATCGATGGTTGCCTCTACGGCTGAGTTCATCAACTCAGTCATCACCAATACAAACAAAGGTAAAATTAGCCAAAGTAAATCGGAGGTGGATTTTGCCAACCAAAACGCTAGTGGCACACCGATTAGTGCGATCAATAATTCTTGTCTAAAAGCTTCTTCGTGAACCCATGCAGCTTTAAGACCTTTGAGAGAATAACCTGCAGCGGCTAATATTCTTGCGATTCCTGTTTTACCTGGCTTTGCCATTTTTCATCTTTTCCTTATCTATTTGGTTCGAATACCATCTTTATCAATAGAGATTTGGCGGTTTTTGTATAGTTTACCAAGGGTGGCTTTAAATACTTTTTTACTAACAGCAAATGTCTTGTAGATAATCTCTGGTGACGTTTTGTCGTTGATGGGATAGAACCCATTATTTTCTTTTAGCAAATTTAATATACGAGACTGTAAAGACGTGTTGGAGCTAGGGACATTAGTGTCGCTAATGACGATTTCATTCAAACTCATATCAAGTCGGCTGTCTGTGCGAACTTTTTTTACGTAAGCCGTCATAGCACGACCGTATGTCAATGACTGGAATACTTCACTGGAATGCAACAGCCCCCAAAATTTGGAATTGATGATGAGCTTATAACCAAGATCTGTTTTATCCCCAATGATAGCCTTCACTTTTTGACCACTTTTGAAACCACTGGTCTCTGCTTTGATATAACGGTTGAGTTTTGAGCTGGCGGCAATTCGTCCAGTATTGTCTATATAAATAGCGACTATATGTCGCTCGCCAACGGCCATAGGAGTAGCTTGTTGACCAAAAGGTGCGAACAGATCTTTGGGCAGTCCCCATTCCAAAAAAGCGCCAACCGAATTGGTTGATATCACCTCTAGACAAGCGACCTCTCCCACGCTGGCTCTTGGTTTCTTGGTGGTGGCCACTACCTCATCGTCCGAATTTCGGTAAATGAAGACTTCTATTTTGTCGCCTGGTTCAGAGTATTCTGGTGTTTGCCCTTTGGGGAGGAATAACTCGCCGTGTTGTTCAGCGGAGAGGAAAGTGCCTCGGCCAGTTTTTCTGACGATTTTTAGGAAGTTGTGTTGACCGATGTTTATCATTGAGGTTGTTTTTTCATTTTTTTGGAGAATGAAATAGTTGGGGATTTTATCATAGATGACCTAATGGTGTGAGGGGATATTTTTGTTATTGCTTTTGATTGTAGAGTGTTTCGCAGCGCTGCGCTCTGACTGCGAGTTACTTTTGGCTAGAGGCCCACCAAGAGTAGGCGCTTTTAGGCGAAAGTAACCAAAAGCCCCCTTTAGCGTTGGCATTAGGCACCAATAAGGGCATCGGTGATTCAGGGCTAACTACATCCTCGTTCCATTGGGGATGCCTTATATATCTAGACCCGATATCAAATAGATCTCGCAGGTTGTCTTAAATCTAAGTTTGCTGAAAAGTAGTGAGTATTGCTCCAAACTTTCAAGCAAATTCCCGCCCGAGTGGCTTAATAGCGGCATCGTGAAATCCATGCAGTATCGATAAAAGAGGATAATTGCCTGAGCGCAGCGAGTTTTTATCCTCTCGATGCTGTGTTACCACGAAATAAGGAAAGTAAAATCATGGCTAATCTACCGAACTGCTCAAGAATAGCTATTTTCAACGGAGAGACCTTTTGCCTTCTTTTTGGTCTCTTAAAAAGAAGGTCGCAGTCAGAGCGAAGCGCTGCGAAACGCCCTAAAACATTATTCATCTAAATGAACATTATAAGTATGATAGTCCTTTTGACTATCACCCCTCTTCCATGCATGTCCATAAATAACTTCACAGGTCACCGGCAGCCCTCCATCATCTCTTCTAAAACCCTCATAAGCGTCCAATAATTTTTTAAAAGCCCCCCGCCCTAAAAGCCCTTTTGAACGCTCTTGATTCATATTGTGCGCGCCAACGCTCTTTAACTCACCCATCAAACCTTTCATGGTTTTGTAGGTTAAAGTAATCACGTCACGATCGATGACTGTATTCTCAAAACCACTCTTATGAACAGCATCGCCAATTAGATGCATATCGATAAAATGATTTACATGTATATTTTGATCAACTTGTTGCCAACTTTCTCGTAGCTCGACTAGCGTATCAGGTCCCATGGTTGAAAAAATGATCAGACCTTTCGGTTTTAAAACTCGGTTTAATTCTTGGAGGGCGATTTCAGGATTAGCCATCCATAAAATAGCCAAATTCGAAAAAACCAAATCGAATGTATTAGATTTAAAGGGTAGCTCTTCAATGTCGGCAACTTGATAATCGTTGTGCTTAAACAGCTTCTGATTTTTCTTGGCTTGTTCAATCATTCCTTCAGCCAAATCGACACCAAACAATTTAGCCTTGGGGAATCGTCCTTTTAATGCACGAGTGCAATAACCTGTTGCGCAACCCGCATCTAGAATAGCTGCCGGATTGCTATTCATTAATTCCAATCTCTCCAACAGCCGATTAGCAACCTCGTGTTGTAGAAACGCGTTATTTTCATAATTAGCTGCGGCTTTACTGAAGGATGCAGCAATATTTTCTTTTGAGATTGGCATTTTAAAGTATCATGGGGTTAGGTCTATTTTTGCAGCAAAGAGTCTATCACTGTTGAATGATTATTGTCTGGTGTATCATTCTAATATGATGGAACTTCTAAAATCACTCGGTTTTTCCAGCAACTGTTATCTCTGTGGGTGCTCAACTAACACTGGAAAAAACAGAAAATATCTATCAGGTGCTAACGCGATAAACTCACCATTGCTTTGTCATTACTGCCACCAGCGATTACCGGTATCGAAGCAATGCTGTTTTAGCTGTGGCTTGCCAATGGCAATAATGTCAGGCGAGCACACAGCCGGATCACTGAGTAACTCAGCTACCACCTGCGGTGAATGTCTAAAAAGTAGCCCGCCCTATGATCGGGTAATTAGCGCATTTCACTACGAGCCTCCTATCAGTGATTTTATTACTCAGCTAAAATATTCCTCCCAGTTTCAATTGTTGCCGGTTTTATCGGACTACCTCATTCAAGAAATACAGAGTAGTTATGACTCTTCAATTCTACCCACATTGATCATTGCCACCCCTCTCCATCCAAAGAAGCTTGTTTCACGGGGTTTTAATCAGTCGCGCCTGATTGCTAGTAAGATAGGCAAAGTATTGAAGATAGCTGTTCTCGACAAAGGTGTTGATAGGATCAAACAGACTGAGGCACAGTCAGGTTTAGATTCCGTAGAAAGGAAAAAAAACATGAAACACGCCTTTCAGGTGCAAGTCCATTTGCCCGAGCATGTAGCAGTTGTCGATGATGTAGTAACTACTGGTATGACAGTAACCGAGCTATCCAAACAATTACTAAAACACGGTGCCGAGAGAGTCGATATCTGGTGTTTGGCTAGGGCATACGATTTGTAACAAAATCCAACCTCCATTGCTCATAACAATGTTAGGCATCTGAGGTTAAGATGCTATACTTTCCGCATTATTTAATCCCAGCTAATAACAGAGTCCCACCGCTTTGATATCCAAAGATCGTTCCTCGCAAATCCTCCAAATTGCCCTGCCTATCATTGGTGGAATGATGTCTCAGAACATCTTAAATTTAGTCGATGCGGCAATGGTGGGACAGCTCGGAAAAACTGAATTAGCTGCAGTGGGACTTGCTAGCTTCGTTAATTTTGTTGCCGCCGCTGTATTTATGGGATTTTCCTCTGGCGTTCAGGCTACTGTCGCTCGCCGAATCGGTGAAGGGAAAGAATCAATCGCCGCTAATCCTCTTAATGGCGCCTTGCTTTTAATTCTAATCGCAGCCATCCCTGTTTCTATCCTTTTAACGCTGTTTAGTTTCGACATTATGGGATTCTTAAACGATGATAAAAACGTCGTTATCGTCGGTAGCGAATATTTGGATATGCGCCTTATTGGGATAATGGCGGTGGGTATGAATTTTAGCTTTAGAGGTTATTTAAGTGCTATAAAAATGACCAAGTTCTATTTCAAAACTATTGTGACCATGCACGCGGTCAATATCTTTCTCAATTACGTACTAATTTTTGGTCATTGGGGATTCCCAGAGCTTGGTGCCAAAGGGGCTGGATTGGGAACCACGATTTCTTTGTTTGCGGGTACATTTATGTATCTGTATTTAACCATAAAACATACTAAGCGTTTTGGTTTTGGTTTACATTTGCCACAAATGAATACCATTCGACAGCTAGTTAAAATATCGGTCCCCGCGTCGCTGCAACAGTTGTTTTTTTCCATAGGCTTTACCCTGTTATTTTGGATTGTTGGAAAACTCGGAACGGATGAATTAGCCGTAGCACATGTTTTAACCACCTTAACGTTAGTTGCAATTTTGCCGTCTATTGGTTTTGGCATGAGCGCGGGAACATTAGTCGGGCAAGCACTAGGTCGCAAAGAGGTAGACGATGCTCATCAATGGGCATGGGACACCTCTAAAATTGCTGCTCTTTTTATTACCCTGATTAGCTTGCCCATGTTTTTCGTCCCAGAACTTGTTCTTAGCGTTTTTCTGCATGAACAAAACGTGATTGAACTGGCAACAGTACCACTCCAACTGGTCGGCATTGCCATTATTATTGATGCAGTAAATCTCGTTCTAATGTCAGCGTTGCAAGGAGCGGGGGCTACACGTATCGTGATGATAGTTAGTATCGTATGTCAATGGGTAATCTTTTTGCCATTGGCTTGGTTTGTCGGTCCTTACATGGGAATGGGATTAACCGCTATTTGGTTAACACAAGGGTTATATCGTTTGTTCCAAGTTGGCTGGTTTATAATGCTCTGGCAAAAACGTGACTGGGCAAAAATCGAGATTTAAATGTCTGACAAATCACCACAATCATTTTTTCTGTTAACGCCTGATCAAGTACTGGATGCGATTGAATCCACTGGATTAGAGCCACAAGCCGCACTACTGGCACTCAACAGTTACGAAAACCGTGTTTATCAATTTCGCGATTATGATGAAAATAAATTTGTGGTAAAATTTTACCGCCCTAATCGCTGGACTGATGAACAGATTTTAGAAGAGCATCGATTCAGTTTACAACTTGCCGAAAACGAAATCCCAGTGATCCCTCCTCTATTATTTAACCAGCAATCACTTCTTAGTTTTTCAGGATTTAGATTTGCCATTTTTGAATGTAAAGGTGGTCGTAGTCCAGAATTGGAAGATAAAAAAACACTCACATGGCTGGGGCGTTTTATCGGTAGAATTCACGCATTGGGAGAGAGTGAAAACTTTCAGTATCGGCCAGAGCTAACTATTAATTCCTTTGCGGAAAAAAGTGCGGAGTTTTTACTCAGTAAAAGCTTTATTCCTTCTCATATTTTACCGGCTTACCGAGCGATATCTGAACAACTAATTGAGCGATGTCATTTGAGATTTGACCAGTTAGGTAGCTATCCCCTTATTCGTCTACATGGTGATTGTCATCCAAGCAATGTTTTATGGACAGACGATGGTCCTCACTTTGTCGATTTTGATGATGCTAGAATGGGACCTGCCATTCAAGATTTGTGGATGTTAATTAATGATGCTAATGATCGTGAGCTATGGAATAATTTGTTAGAGGGATACGAAGATTTTATGGAATTTGACGATCGTCAATTTAAGATCATGGAGCCGTTGAGAACAATCCGAATGCTCCATTACAGTGCATGGCTGGCGAAACGCTGGGAAGATCCTAGCTTTAAACATAATTTTCCTTGGTTTAACACCGACAGATACTGGGAAGAACATATTTTATCGCTTAAAGAACAGTTGTCGGTGATGCAAGAAAGCTAGCTCAAAAGAATATAAAACCCTACTATACAGAAACTGGCAATACTTTTTATCACAAGCCCTCTGTGCATAGTCAATCAACTTGCCTTTAATTTCCCCTGTACTATACTTTCATATGCTCAATCCACATTTGGATCATATGGGAGCAATAGACATGGAAAAGGACGATGGCGAATTACATTCAGCGCCTGATGCTAATTCAATTCTAGAATTAGGTCCACCTAAAACTTTTGTCGGCATTTTATTTAACATAGCCTTAGTAGGAACTTTATGTTTAGCGCTGTATTTTACTGCTGATACCAACTATCAAATCAAACATCTATTCTCTCACGATATAAAAGCTGAGAGCTTAACCAAAGACATCACTTATTTAGATGAAGTACTCACCATGTCTGCTCGCATGTTTGCATTTACTAGTGAGCATAATTGGTATAGAAGATACAACGAACATGCTCCGCTATTGGAGCAAACTCTCGAACAATCATTCGCATATATTGATTCTGAAGCACAGTCTGCATTTTTAACCCAAACACACATAGCAAATAAAATTTTGATAGAACTAGAAAGTAGATCCTTAACCTTATCTCTTCAAGGAAAATCAAATCAAGCCATTGAGTTACTTTTTAGTGATGAATACGAGACAAACAAAGTTCTCTACACTCAAGGCGTTGATAAATTAAAAGCGTTAATCAACCACAATGCTTCCAATATAATTGAACAAGATTTAAAATATATTTTCATTGATACATTGCTTCTAGCTATTAGCATATTAGTAGCGGTTTTAATTGGTATGTACATGTTTGCTCAAACAAAAATAAGACAAAAAGAGCAGATCCATGAACAAAACATATTAAAAAAATCCATGCAAAAAGCGGAGCAAGCGAACCATTCCAAATCTGAATTTCTCGCCAATATGAGTCACGAAATTCGAACACCTATGAATGGCATTATTGGTACCCTTAGTTTATTAGATGATACAATTCTCACTAAAGAGCAAAAGAATCATTTGCGTGTAATCAATCGCTCGTCCGAGTCTTTACTACAGTTAATCAATGATATTCTAGACTTATCTAAAGTTGAAGCAGGAAAGCTTGACTTTGAACTCGTTCCTTTTGATTTGAATACATTGGTAGAACACATCAAAGATACCATGACGGTTCAAATTAAGGATACTGTTGATTTTCAAATTAACTGGTCTCCGGATGTATCACCTTATATCAAAAGCGACCCGGGACGTATTCGGCAAATTCTATTTAATCTGCTGAGTAATGCTGCTAAGTTCACCGAAAAAGGATCCATTAAGCTTAGCATAGAACTCACCAGCGCAAGCGAGCAACGTCAGGACTTACGAGTTGTTATTGAAGATACAGGAATAGGAATTTCCGAAAAAAAACTAACGCGTGTATTTGATAAATTTAATCAAGCAGATGAATCAACTACAAGAAAATATGGAGGATCGGGCTTAGGTCTTGCCATTAGTCATAGCCTTGTAGATAGAATGGGTGGAAAAATGGGAGTAGAAAGCTCGCTCGGAAAAGGCTCAATATTTTGGTTTACCCTTTCTGTAGAACAATCCACGGCTGAGAGTGTGGCCGAAAATAAATATGCGGATGAGATTGAAATAGACATTTCCAATATCAGCTTCCATGGTGCGCATATTCTTCTTGTGGAAGATAACCCCGTTAATAAAATGGTAGCGACTAAAATTTTAACTCTATATGATTGCCAGGTCACGCATGCTTGGAATGGCAAAGAAGCTGTAGAGCTTATATCAAAACAAAAATTTGATCTAATTCTTATGGATTGTCAAATGCCAGAAATGGACGGGTATGAAGCCACCGGAGCCATTAGAGAGTTAGAAGCGAGAAACAAAGATATTGCAACTCCGATAATCGCTCTAACCGCCAATGCACTGAAAGGTGATCGAACAAAATGTTTACAAGCGGGCATGGATGATTTCATTTCTAAACCAGTAAGAAAGGAAGCGCTAGCTTCAGCTGTGCTCAAATGGCTCCCAAACGCTTAAAATTTACCCATATCTCTTATTATTTAGCCAAGGTAGTATCACTCTCAAGTTAACGTATTTTACGTTTAACCGTCACCGAATTTAACTAGGTATATACCCATTATCATTCAAGATTCAAGATGCAGGATTCAACAAGGCTAGAATATATCCTGTTTGAGGCATGAAATTGCAGAACTAGTTATTCCAATTCAAGATTTCATAACGAAGAATAGAGTGCCTTATAGCCTTGCCCTTTGGGCGCTCAGCTAGAAAACCTGTACGGCATTACAACTCTTGGAAAGGACTAACCATTCCCTTCGAGTTGTGCTTTGTTCAGCTAGATTTTAACTTCAATCGCCTAGCTGAACACTGAAACCTGCATCTTGAATGATAACGGGTATAAGTAAACTGATTCAGTTTGAGTTCAGCTATGACATGAGAATATTGCTACTAGCAAATCACATGAGTTCCCAGCCGGCTGGTATTTGTTTCGCTAGTCGGCTTTTTTATCCCCTACGCTCTTTATTTGCTATAATCCACAACATCCAAATTTTTTACCACAAATTCAATGCCAAACCTTGTTTTTAAGCTCAATAGTGTGCCCGCTGATGAAGCGAATGAAATACGGCAATTGTTAGACGAAGCCGAGATTCCCTTTTATGAGACGGATTCTGGTCGATGGGGACTGGGTTTTGCCGCTGTTTGGATGAAGGATGATGAACGATTCGAAAACGCGAAGGATCTAATCCGAGAATATCAAATGTCTCGTTATCAACGCGTGACCGAGGAACATCGACAGTTGGAAGATACTGGGGGAAAAGTCAGTCGGGCCGATTTTTTTCGAACCTCTCCCATTCGATTTTCTGTACTGCTTATTTTTGCAGCTCTTTTAGCTTATTTTACTGTCGCTCCCTTTTTTAAATAGAGAATAGGTTCCGTAACTCTCACGGTTCAATATGAATTCCGATCCTAAAGTTCTTCTCAAAACTCATCGACAATTGATCCATTCAGAGATGAAATCAGTTATGTCTCATACCCAAAGAGAAAAAGATGATTGGTTTATCAATTCGATTATGATAGCAGACTGTGACGTACCCTTTAAATACAAGCGTAAAACCAAGTACAAAAAAATCAACAAAGGACAACGTATTAACCTCACCTACTATCAAGATACGGAACTTGTGGCAGGGTTAGAGTTTGAAGTAATGCGCGTCATCAGAATCAAATTATGCTAAACCCTCATGTTCTAGGTGTTCATATAAATCGATTTTGGCAATTAACTGTCGAAATCTTGTCCTTTCTGAAAATAAAAACTATAATTTGTAAGCTAGTAAAAATCTATATGAGAAAAAAATGAAGGTCACGAACGATGCAATACTGCGAATATCTCAGTGGTTAGTTTTGCTCTTATTCTTCTCATCTTTTTCGGCATCATCACGCGACTCAGTTGACAACATCATTGATGAAATTAGATTGTTGGAAAATGAAAGAGATCCTAAGTGCTACGCCACCGCATCACGTCTTGAAGACTTTATGTTTGGTACACCACTTTCTAATCAAGCTCGGTTTACGAAAAACCTATTACAAAAGGAGTGGCTACTTAAGCTTTGGGCTAATACCTCAAAAATAGCCATAGACAAAAACATAGCCCTCATTAGTGAAAAGGAAATATTGAAATCACTTTCAAAATACTTTAATGTTGCTAAGGATAACAATGGACACTGGGAGTTAAACTATCCTGACCACAACACTATAAGAATAAACAAACGAGACAAGCGCCAATATTCTAATATCGCGTATTCATTGAGAACTCTCTTAGCTGTACAGCAACAGTCCCTACTTGATACAGACTATAATTTACGCCCCCTGGAATCAAACGCAATGAAAGCTATCACCAATCATTTAGACTTGCTAAGCCTCTCTGTTCTTAAACTGGCAGATGCTTCCGCTAGAAAAAGCAATTCAAATAAAATCACACCTCAGGTTTTAACTGATATATGGAATGTTCTCGCCCAGGTTGATAAACCATTAAAAGATTCCATAGGGATCAATAAGGATAAAATAAACCTTGTAGCCAAACCACCTTTACATGAAAAAATAGATTTATCGTTAACAAAGAAAATAATCGAACAGAAAATCGCTTCTTATAAAGCCTATAATGATTTATCAAAGCAGTTGTTCTACAGAAACCTGCAAGTCTATTATGCGCGAGCCAACCTGCCAAAATTAGTAGGCAAGCAAAAACAGTTTCGAAAAATATTTACCGAAAGTATGATCCAGTTTTCATTCGATCTTTACAAAGAATCTGAAAACATCGCGCTCAAAAATGGACATGCTAATATTTTAGAAAGCGATGTATTTGAATTGGTCCAATTATTTATCCCACATACTGTTGATGAATTCGAAGATACCCATTTTTTTCCTAGACTGTCCCTATCACAACAAATAATTATTGAATCTTATGATGCCGATTCTTTCAGAGATAATTCAGCCCATTGGCGATTTTTAAAACTTGCGCTGAGTTCAAATAATCTTGCCCCTCGTTTACAACCCGATCCGTTCGCGTTAGAGCTAATCACAGAGAATATTGCTCTTTTCGGTGTTCTTAGCTTAAAAATGGCAGGCATTCAAACCAAAGACTCTGGGGAGAAATATTTAACCGCTGATCACTATAAGCTTGGGCTAACTGAAGTTGCAAACAGAGTTAGTAAAAATCGTCAGGTTACTGCTGTAAAGAAAACAGTAAACAATATCCTTGCATCGTCAAACAATCAAAACGAACCAGATAATCCAGTGATAGAAGAAAATAGCTTTAGCAACATAACCGATAGTCTGGGGCTAGATTTCAGTCATCGAACTTCCGACTGGCTCAATCGTCTTTTGAGAAGTTTTTTAGAAAAGAAAAAGGGCGTTGGTGTCGTATTTGTCCCTCCCGCATTTGGTGGCGCAGGTATAGCTGCTGAAGACATTAACAATGATGGTTGGATTGATTTGCTCATATTGAGTGGAACCGGAAATAAACTCTATATGAATCGAGAGGGAAAAAACTTCGTCGATGTAACCAAACAATCTGGCATCAATTGGATTCGTAGTCAAGATCGTCTTCCTGGAGAACCCAGACAACCAATTATCGCTGATTTAAATAACGATGGATTGCAGGATATTCTAATCACTTACGCTAATGATACTCACAGAGTCTATCGAAATATCGGAGGGTTTAAGTTTGAAGATGTCACCGATATTTCAAAGTTGGGCGGAAACGGTTTTGTAGGTGGTCCTGCAACGGTAGCTGACTTTGATAATGATGGATTGTTGGATATTTATATCACTTATTTCGGTAACTATACAAAAGGCGTATTGCCAACGCTTAAACGTATCAGCAATAATGCAACACCTAATCAACTGTTTAAAAATATGGGAAATTTTAAATTCAAAAATATCACAGCTAACAGTAGGGTCGATAATAAGGGCTGGAGCCAAGCAGTTACCCATACCGACTTTGATAATGACGGCTGGCAGGATATCATTGTTGGCAATGATTTTGGCAGCAATGCTTATTACAAAAATAATGGCGATGAAACGTTTACCAATCTAGCAAAAATATTGAGAACCGACAAAGCGTCCTACTCAATGAGTATTGGTGTGACAGACTTAAATCAGGATCTTATACCTGATATCTACGTGTCTAATATAGTGGTCATGAACAAGGATGAAAAATATGTCTCCCCCAGCGAAAACACTCAAATGAAATTTGATTCAAATAAGTTGTCAACCATGAGAGTGATCGAAGCTAATGACCTATTTCTATCTGATAGAAAGGGAAATCACATCAAACGTTATATCCATAGCGACGCGGTCGATCGGGGATATTCCTCGACTGGCTGGTCTTGGGATGCGGATTTCTTTGATTTCGATAACGACGGAGATATGGATCTCTATGTACTCAATGGTATGAACGAGTTTAATCTTTACACCAGTGAAAACCCCTATTTTACCGACACATCCAATACCAAGCGCAATGTCTACATTCCAGTGGCAGAAAAAGAATCGAATGTTTTCTTTACTAACAATAACGGACGATTAATCAATAGTTCGAAAAACTCCGGAATCGACCTGCTTGGTAACTCTCGAAGTGCTGTCTACTTGGACTTTGATCGAGATGGAGATCTGGATATAGCCTTGAATAATTTTAACGAAAAAGCCGTTTTTTATCGCAATAATCTAAAGGTTAAAAACAGTCGATGGTTAAAAATAAAGCTTCTGGGCGACCCGAGTAAAAAGGTTAACCGTGATGCCATTGGAGCCAAAATAATCATTCATGGAAATAATGGCCAAACCTTGTGGAGAGAAATAACCAGCTCCACCGGGTATATGTCGGTACACCCTAAAATACAGCATTTTGGATTAGGACAGCTTCAAATAGAAAATGTTGAAATCATTTGGCCCAATGGTGAAAGACAGCTCATTAATGAATTGGATGATAACAAAAGCTATTTGGTTCAACAGTCAGGAAAAATTCAACTCGAAAATGCTCATTAATATAACAAAGTTTTTGTGTGTCGCGTTAATCTTATTGGTTTCCGGATTGACCGTCGCCGTAGCTGAGCTTCAATCACCTCCCAATATTTCAGATGCTCAAAAAACAGCATTCGCTAGTTGGAAAAAATCGTATTTATTGAGTAACACTAATGGGACGAAAAATAACGCACTTAAGCCTTCATACATTAATGAGTTAGTCTTAAGTCAATCACCTTATCTGAAACAACATGCGAACAATCCTATTAACTGGAAACCCTGGAGTCGTTCACTTCTAGACAAAGCAAAACAAGAAAACAAACTCATTTTTCTATCCATTGGATACGCGTCTTGCCATTGGTGCCACGTCATGAATGAAGAAAGTTTTAGTTCAGTCGACATAGCCAAAGCTATCAATAAAGATTTCTATGCCATTAAAGTAGACCGAGAAGAACTACCACATATTGATAGTTACTATATGAGCGCACTACAAGCTTTAAAACATAGCGGAGGCTGGCCAATAACGGTTGTTATCAACGGAGATGGTTTACCGGTTTTTATCGATTCTTATTTAAGCAAGCAAAAGCTAGAAAGACTTTTACCTAAAATACATAGTATGTGGCAACAGCAACCAGATTTTTTACTTTCCATCGCTAAAAACATCACTTCAATGATCGATGCAAAGCAAAGTATATCGAGCTTGAAAGAAACTATTAAACTGGATCCAAACTTAAATATTTCACCATTACTAAGGCAAATAAATTCGGATCTAGTCACCTTTCTTGATGCAAAACAGGGTGGTTTCAAAGGGCGAGCAAAATTCCCATCTGAATATATGCTTTTGTATGCACTAGATCAACTCCTTAAGAAGTCTAATCCTGCGCTGGAAAGACTAGTCAAACTTCAATTAGATAAAATGATGGAAGGAGAACTCTATGATCATGTCAGTGGTGGATTTCATCGGTACGCAACACGCTCAAATTGGACAAGCCCACACTTCGAGAAAACCTTGTACAACCAATCACAATTAGTCTTGGTTTATGCAAAAGCTTATCAGTATTTCCACAATCGAAAATACCTAGATGTCGTTCAGCAAACCACTGATTTCATGTTTCGAGATTTCAAAAAAATGGGCGAGCTGGGGTTCATGTCTGCGATTGACGCTGATCATGATGGAAAAGAAGGAGACTACTATTTGTGGAACAAAAAAACCCTCAAAAAACTTGAACTCTCATCTGATATTGTAGATCTATATAAAATAGTTAATTCGAATAAAGTGGGCATCCTCTTTAAAACCTATACTTCACAACGAGAAAAGACGAAAATAGACAAAACGCGTAACAAGCTACTATTGTTGCGGCGAAAACAAGCGCCCCCTCGATATGATGATAAGGTGATCACTGGCTGGAATGGACTCGCCATCAAAGCTCTTTTGGTGGCTGGAACGCTTTTAAAAAAATTCGAATATATTGACTACGCAAAGAATTTAGCGAGTGATTTGTGGACAAATCGATTTAATAAAAATATCGGCAAACTAAGAAGAAACGTTTATCCAACAACGGAAGATTTAGTCTATTTATCTGACTACGCCTACTTAGCTGATGGGCTTATAGCCTTGTACGATATAACCAATGAAACCGAATGGTTAACTAAAGCAAAATTGTTAGAATCAAACGCCGTTAGATATTTTGAAAACAGCAATGGTGAGATCTTTAACAACTCTCAACACGATGATTTGTTTGCCTCGAAAAATTCAACTGACACCAACATCATTTCACCCTACTCTGTCATGCTTAGTGTGAAAAACAAGCTAGCTAGGCGAGAGGACAAACCGATTAACTCATCAGATGAAAATACCTATTTTAATCATCTTTTTAACCGTGTTTCCAGTCAACCAATAGCACATCTATCTGACGCAAAAACACTCTCGGAATGGTTTTCTGGTACGACGGATAATAGCCGATACTTTGCCCGGTCTAATGGCAAAGTCAAATTTAATTGTGTAAAGTTCAGTACAGATTCATGCCAGAAAATGGAAATAGAAATTCAGTTAAAAGGCAATTGGCATATTAATTCAAATCGACCACTTCAGGATCACCTCATTGCAACTCGAATAACACCAAACGAGAATATGGTGGTCAACTATCCTAACAGCGCATTACTAACCCTAGGCTTTCAGAAAGAACCTATCAGCGTTTTCAGCGGTATTAGCAAAATAACTCTCAGAAGAACTAACAACAACTTGGAAAAAGCCTATCTCACTTTACCGCTACAGGCATGCAATGATCATTTGTGCTTACTACCGGAAAAACTAAAATTCGTCATGTAGCGTTTGTCACTTTTCGTAATGCCATACTGCTTAAATTGAGGTGTTTCCGAATAACCAACTGCATTGTTTTTCTTTCAAATAATTAATTAAGGCGTCCTTAAGCTGAAATCTTGGTAACGTTCTGATTTTTAATAGCGGACTTTTCCGGTTGTATATCAGGTTTTTGAGAGCTAGATTCTAGTAATACATCCGGCTTGCTTTTAATTGCTTTAGCCAACAAATCTTTGTTTTCTGCGATCAACATTCCAATCGCTTCAGTTTGCTGCTCAGACAAACCCTCAATTGAATTTTCCATCCAAACACTGACGTTTTCAGCCAGCTCTAGAATCTTGTCATAATTATCTGCAGATTTTTTGTCCGTAAAAGTCTTATTTGGATCGCGATCAGACATAAATAAAGTTGCCACTGCCATCGGAGTGCTCCTGAATTTGAGTGAATTAAGAAAAACAGACTTAGAAAAGGTCTGTCTTAAAGTGTTTATTTATACTACTTACATAAGTAGCTTTTGGCAATGTTTTTTTACACTGTATTTTAAATCTCTACTTTGGGTTAGCCTACGATTTCCAGCAATTCAATATTAAACACTAGCGTTTCGCAGGGACCAATCGAGCCACCAGCACCATTTTCCCCATAGGCTAGAGCATAAGGAATAGTCAACTTCCACTTCGAACCGACCGGCATAAGCTGCAATGCTTCTGTCCAGCCTGCAATAACGCCACTAACGGGGAATTCTGCGGGTTGCCCACGATCATATGAACTGTCAAAAACGGTTCCGTCTAATAAAGTACCATGATAATGAGTTTTCACGGTGCTAGAAGCAGTAGGAACTTCTCCAGTACCTTGGTTAAGAATTTCATATTGTAAACCTGAACTGGTCACAACGACTTGTTCATTCTTTTCATTTTCGGACAAATACTGCTTACCTGCTTCAATCTTATCTTGGGACTGATCTTGTTGTGCTTGCTTCATAGTTTGGGTAACGTGATCAAAGCCCGCTTGAATATCTTCTTTAGAAACAGCACTTTCTAATTTTAAGTAAGCATCTTTTAATCCTTGCGCGACGACATCGATCTCAAGTCCATCAAAAGACTGACCTAATAACTGTCCGCCCATATTCATTCCAATACCATAGCTGGCCTTTTGCTCATAGCTGTCGTAATTGTTGCTCATGAAATATCCTGTTTTAAGTAATTTTGAATTGCGAGGCAGTATACGGATTTGCCAGATCTATGCAATTAGATTTTTTTCTTTCATCCATTGATAACAGTCAGACAACATTTGTTCCAAACTAATATCAACATTGTAGCCAAGCTCTTGTTGTGCTTTTTTGCTACTTACTCTTAAAACTTCACTCACGATCAAAACTTTTTCCGGAGTCATATCGGGTTCTTTACCAGTAAAACGAGCGAACAATACTGACACATGACCAACGATTTTCAACAACCAATGAGGCATTGGCTTGCCCGGTACCTTTTTACCGAGTAGTCGCCCAATGGTTTGTACGAATTCAACAAAAGAAGCGTCTCTACCAGACAAAATATAATTTTCACCTTTCCTACCTACTTTTGCTGCAGAAATATGAGCTTTGGCTATCTCGCTAATATGACAAAAACTTCCGTAGCCCGGCGGTACACCTGGTAATTTTTCGTTTGCTATCATGGTTAGCATTTGCGACCAATTATGTCGATCCCAAGGACCGACTAAATGACAAGGATTTAGAATCACAGCATCTAATCCCATCTCATCCACCGCTTTTCTTACTAATTTTTCTGAATGATATTTTGTTTGATAGTAGTTAGCAAAACACTGATCGCCCCTTTGCGGAGTCTCTTCGGTAATCACATCATCTTGGTGTAATCCATAAGCGGCAATGCTAGAGGTATGAATAAATCGTCCTGCTTTTTTCTCCAACGCCACTTCAATCATATTGCTAGTTCCTTGCAAGTTGATTTTTGTTTGTTGCTCATTGTTAGCGGACCACATATTGGTATCAGCCGCGATATGGAAAACTACATCGACCGATTCTGGGCAAGTTGAACGTAACGATTCTTGATCAAGCACATCACCTAGCTGCCAATTTACAGGCATGTTTTCAAATGCCGATAGGTCGGACGTTGTTCTTTTAATAGCGGTTATTTCCGCTCCTTGCTCAACCAACAAATGAACTAAATTGGTGCCAAGGAATCCGGTTGCCCCTGTTATGAATACTTTCATATTTATTGTTCCTGGATTATCGCTTTGGTTCTTGTTAGCGATTGTTTGTCATTGCGATATGGCACGACGTGGTAATCTCTCGAAGGCTGAGTATTGCTAAAACTAGTAATGTTATGCCAAACTGTTGGAGATTGCCACGTCGCTTCACTTCTCGCAATGACGCTTTACTATTAGCTTTTTTTTATTTCTCGCTGCGCATTAAAAGCCGCCATTTGCTCGTTGGTGGCTTTCGATTGGTAATTTTCTTTCCATTGAGAGTAGGGCATTCCGTAGACCAATTCTCGTGCTGCTTCATAATCAACCGATTCACCTTGCTCTTCAGCGGCTGTGGAATACCATTTGGATAAACAGTTCCTACAAAAATCAGCTAAGATCATAAGATCGATATTTTGGACTTCTTTGTGATCATCTAGGTGTTTTAGAAAACGCCTAAATACAGCGGCTTCAATTTTTGTTTGTGTTTCTTCGTTCAATCTTAGTCTTCCTTATTTGTAGGTTGGGTAAAGGTACGAAACCCAACATTTTGATGATTTTTAGTGATGAAGATTGCCTCGTCGTACCTACTCGCAATGACCGTGTTCTATAATAAAATCCCGCCTGCCCGAAGGAAGGAAGAGTTGAATTCCAATTAAGCACTAACTCGCTTATGCTTTGAGCGTTTACCAAACATCGACCCTATCATCTTCTTAACAAATGCAGGGAAATCCTCAACCAGTGCAATGGTCGCCGGTAAAAAAAGCGTCGTTAAGACCGTCGAAAATAGCAACCCGCCGATAATAACGTACGCCATAGAATAATAATAAACGCCGCCGAGCGACGGCTTTTGAATAATAATTGGCAATAATCCAACCAGTGTCGTTAACATCGTCATTAATATCGGTCTTAACCTTTCTTTACCACCTTGAATCATGGCTTTTGAACGCGACCAACCATTTCGGCGATATAAATTAATATGTTCCACCATCACTATTCCATTGTTTACCACTAACCCTAATAATAACAATACTGCGATAGAGGCTGACTGATCAAAGTCGACCTCAGCAATATATAAGGTCCAAAAAGCCCCGGCCAATGCAAAAGGTAAAGAAATCATTAATGCGAATGCCTGCTTCATAGACTCAAATAAACTAGCCATAACAGCAAATATCAAGCCTAAAGCCAACAATAAATTAAGAATGAAATCGTCTTGGCTTTCTTTTTCACCCCGCCATCGGTTATTAAACTGCCAGCTATATCCCTCGGGTAAAGGCATTGCTGTTAGCCTATCTACTAACTGTTTTTGATAGTCATTTCTTTTTCCTTTATCAAATCTTGCACCCACCCAAATACTGGAGTTTTTATTTTGCCTTTGGATTCTTCCGGGTCCCTTTTTGATAGCAAATGATGCGATGCTATCCATACTTATGCTGGCACCATCATCCTTAACAAAAGCAACATTTTTCAAATCCGATAAATCGGTATTTTCTGTATCTCCAATGGTCAACTGCATATCAACTTCACCATCATGATCTTTAAATCGAGGTAAACGCTGACCTCTAAAAGTCATTGCTACTAGATTGGAAGGCTCGTTGCTAGCAATACCATACGTGGAGAGACGCTCTCGTTTTAATTTTGCTTGTAGTTCTAGCTGCCCGCCTTCCGCTGTTGAATAAAAATCAAACATTCCAGGCAAAGTCTCTATACGTTGCATAGCCTCTTCCCCTAGCACACTGAGAGTTTCTGAATCCGGACCTTGTAATTGCACGCCCACACGTTTACCAGAATTTCTCTTCCAAAAGGGACCATTTTCTTGTACTTGAATTTTGACCCCGGCTATTTTTGGTAGTAAACCTCTTAATTCCTTCCTGACCTTGTTCATGTCTTCTTCATTTTGAAAGCCCGGCTTCATATAGAGCCTGACAAGCGACATTCCATTGCTCCACCAACTATAAATCGACTGCACATTAAATCGTTCCTTATAGGGTTTTAAGGAATTTTCAATCTCAGTGATAATTTCTTCTTTTTGGATCAATGAAGCGGCTGCAGAAATTTC
>Ga0256847_1000580_pt1 | contig 22351 bp, 15 predicted proteins | sample TeddybearmetaG_FD_189099 | JGI IMG/M metagenome (GOLD analysis project Ga0256847, IMG submission 189099) | Hydrothermal vent microbial communities from East Pacific Rise, Pacific Ocean - Teddybear | ecosystem: Environmental > Aquatic > Marine > Hydrothermal vents | place: Pacific Ocean: East... | reverse complement strand
GGAGTATTAGAGAACACTCGATGCACTACTTTGTGATGAATATGTGCATCGATGGTTAATTTAGACACATCGATACCAATCACCTCTACATAATTTTTCATATTTTTAAATATTATTCCCTTTAAAAAGGAATGATTAATGAATGTTGCAATGACTATCACCTTTAATAGGAAGAAGATTCCTGGTATTCCAAATGGTCCTAAAGCAACCTAAGAGAGACAAGAGGACTGATACGTATAAAGGAACTGCTATTCCAAAAACCGTTTTAGTTCTCCTCTTGTTTCTTAGTAAAAATAATAACTACTTTAATAGCAGGATAAAGTAAAGAATACCGTTGTACACAAGCTAATAGAACCATATGATAGATAAAGTCAAGAAATTTGTGGCCTATGCGAAAACGCTAGATGGGGATGAGAAAGGTGAGGCTCAAGTATTCTGCGACCGATTATTTCAGGCTTTTGGCCATGATGGTTACAAAGAAGCCGGAGCAACTCTGGAATTTAGGGTTAAGACTAAAAAGAAGACAAACTTTGCAGATCTTCTTTGGGGGCAACGAGTGCTAATCGAAATGAAAAAAAAGGGAGCCCAACTCCCTAGTCATCGGTCTCAAATATTCGATTATTGGTGGAAGCTGAGACCTGATCAACCGCAGTACAGTATCCTCTGCAACTTCAACGAGTTCATTATTTACGACTTCGCAGCCCAAGATGAGCCACTTGACAGAATAAAGCTAGAAGACCTCCCAGACCGATACACCGCCTTGAATTTCATGCTGCCTAAAGCGGCAACTCCGATTTTCGAAAATAACTTAGAAGAGGCAACGAGAGAAACAGCGGATAAGGTCGCTGGTGTGTTCAATTCACTTTTAGAACGAGGTGAGGACAGGGAAAGGGCGCAACGCTTCATACTGCAAGCAATCTTCACAATGTTTGCTGAAGACTATCAGCTGTTACCAAAGGATATTTTCACTCAAATTCTACTAGACTGTAAAGAAGGTAAAGCGAATTCTTACGACTTAATGAATTCACTATTTCAGCAAATGAACTCTAGCACATTTGCAAGAGGAGGTCGGTTCAAGAATGTGGAATACTTCAATGGAGGGTTATTTGCCAATCCTGAAGCAATTGAACTAACGGATAGTGAGCTGGAAACACTCCATATCGCCGCTGCTCAAAAATGGAGCAAGGTCAACCCTGCAATTTTTGGAACAATATTTCAAAGCAGCATGGGGGAAATTGCGAGACATGCCTTTGGGGCACATTTCACATCTGAACTAGACATTCTGAAAATTGTCCAACCTACAATCATCGAACCGTGGCGTAAGAAAATTACAAGCGCTAAGACGTTGACAGACATGAAGGCTATTCGGAAAGAGTTGTCCGAATTTGAAGTGCTAGACCCAGCTTGTGGTAGCGGAAACTTTCTCTACGTAGCCTTCCGGGAACTGAAGCGTATTGAAATGGAGCTCTTGAACAAAATCCACACGGAGTTCCCCAAGAGTGCGTCAGAAATTGGTACTCAATCCATTGTCAGTATTAAACAGTTCTACGGAATAGATTATAACTCATTTGCGGTAGAACTAGCAAAGGTCACTCTTATGCTGGCTAAAGAGATTGCCATAAAGGAGACCAGAGATTGGGTAGATACTCTTCAACTTGGATTTGGCTTTCAAATGGAGGAAACACTTCCTTTGGACAATATGGACGACAACATTTCTTACGCTGACGCACTTTTTGTAGATTGGCCAACAGCCGATGTTATAATTGGCAATCCACCTTATCAGAGTAAGAATAAAATGCAGGAGGAGTATGGTATTGAATACTTAAACAAAGTATGGTCAGCATATCCTGAGATTTCTGGATTAGCTGACTATTGCGTATACTGGTTCTATAAAGCACACAATTCCTTAAAAGACGGAGGATATGCAGGACTAGTTGGGACAAATACAGTTCGACAAAACAAAAGCCGTGAAGGTAGTCTAGGGTATATTCAAACAAATGGAGGAACCATATTCAATGCCGTCTCTTCGCAGCCTTGGTCAGGAGACGCAGTTGTATTCGTTACGATTGCGAATTGGAGGAAAGGTAACTATAGTGGTCCAAAAAGATTGTATGTGGAAAATGAATTCGGGGAACAGACTGAGAATATCGTGGATTCAATTAATAGTAGTTTAAGCCTAGAAATTGATGTGTCCAAAGCCCAAGTCTTGTCAATCAACAAAACCCCAAAATTAGTTTTTCAAGGTCAGACTCATGGTCACAAAGGATTCCTAATACAGAACTCAGTCGCATTTGAATTACAAGCCAATAATCCAAGCCTAAAAGCAGTTTTAAAACCCTTTCTAATCGGTGATACACTAGTTGGGTCTAATGATAGATCGCCTAGAAGACACGTTATTGATTTCACGGGGCTGGATATCAATGCAGCTTCTTCTTATAAAGAACTTTTTTCAATTGTCAAAGAAAAGGTGCAACCTGAAAGAAAAAAGAAAGCTGAAGAACAAGAGGCAAAGAATAAGGAAGCCTTGAAAAATAACGCCAAAGCAAAGGTCAATAAGCACCATATAGGATTCTTCAATAAATGGTGGCAATTGTCTTATGGGCGAAAAGATCTAATCGAATTACTACCAAGTATTAGCAGATACATTTCTTGTTCACGAGTATCATCAAGACCAACATTTGAATTCGTTTCGAATGAACTAAATCCGAACGATTCACTTATGGTATTCATGTTTGAAGACGATTACACATACGGAATAATTCAGTCAATCGTACACATAAAGTGGTATCAAGAGAAGTGCTCATCCATGAAAGGTGACCCGAGATACACTTCGACATCCATTTGGGATACATTCCCTTTTCCTCAATCGCCATCAATTGGTCAAGTACGAAAGGTTGCTCAAGCAGCCAAAGAACTTCGTCAACTCAGAAATTCCGTGATTGATGAGCATGGACATTCTCTGAGAGACATATACAAGAACCTCGAAGAACCTGGCGAAAATCCAATTAAGGAAGCACACAAAAAGCTAGATTATGCTGTATTTTCGGCTTACGGTTTCAACAAACGCAAGGATTTACTAACTCAGTTACTTGAACTTAATGGAATAGTTGCCGAGGCGATTGAAGCGGGAGATAATGTTCAAGGGCCAGGTATCCCTAATTGCGTCAAGAAACCAGAAGAATTAGTAAGCACGGACCGAGTAAATTTAAATAAAAAAGCCAGTGTACAATAACGTATATAACAAATTGACAAAATTTGGCTAACTTTAAACTCTCCCCAACTAATAGACCTCAGTCTCGACTGAATAATATAAGTATGTGGCAATGCGCCATATACAATTCCGTTGGCAACAATTAAAAATGGCCCGAAAATCACCATCTGCAAAATCCTTAAAACTACTCTACGTTAGATCGGGGAACGAATGTGCCTATCCGAATTGTTATCATCCAATATTTAACGATAATGGGCTTTACATTTCTGAACTTTGTCATATTAAGGCTGCAAACAAAGGTGGTCCAAGATTTGATTTAAATCAAACCGATAAAGAAAGAAAATCTAACAATAACCTCCTCTTTCTCTGTCATAGACATCATAAAGAAACCGATAATTTATCCATCGAACAAATAACCGATATTAAGTCCACTCATGAATCCAAATATACCGAATCTGGTAAAGAACTATCAAAGGATATGGGCAAACAAATAATCCAAGAGTCAAATCGCTATTGGGATATGCAATTAAATAAGACATTTGATGACCTCCCAGAATTAAAAATTGAGCGTGATTTCAATTCTGGGATTTTCGAACTATTCGGAGAACTTGAATCGCATATCACTTGGTTACAAGATTATTGTGATTTATGTGCGGAATCGGATAATTCAAAAAACATGAGGGCCGACTTAATAAATTTGTTTGAAAAATTACATCTTGATTTTTCTAATCTTGATAAACTCGCGTATGATGAAAATCCTTTTATAAGTCGCAATTGGGAGATGCACAACCTTGGAAATCCAAACACTTTTGCACATATTTCGCTTTGTGTAAATCAATTAAAGGTTAAAACTACTGAAGAGCTGTTGAAGCTAAATCCTGACGACCAAAGAATGAAAGAAATTCTTGAAGAATTCAGGAAGGATTTTGATAGTGATTACAATAATTCATACTATATAGACTAAAAAACTGTTGCCAGCAAAGAACCGAAATAAAGAATAACTAAATCTAGCTTAATTTTTTTCTTGGAATGCGTGGGGATTAGCCCTTCCTCCTGTCTTTATCAATTTATAGATGGTGTGTTGCCCATTTGTAACATTCGCCTGAAAGCAGAAAAACCGTCCTACCTCTCACTTGCAGCTGTAGATGATGCAACATTGGGCGCAGAACTTAAACGCCGTAGAATAGCCCTAGAATGGACACAACAAGTGTGCGCGGACTACTTTGGGATACTAAAAGATAGTTACCAAAAATGGGAATGGAATAGGAATGTGCCTGATATCAAGAACAGAAAGTCCGTAAATGATTTTTTAAAATTTAACTTTTGGGACGACCTAAGTAATTCTCTGTCCAATAGAGTATTGCTATATCGAAATGAACGTGGAATATATAAAGTGGAATTAGCTAGCATCCTTGGTGTAAGTGAAAGCACTATTGAACGTCTTGAAAAAGACCAATCCTGTATTTCCAATGAAATGTTGGGCCGTTTCGAAGTTTTCATTACAAATAACTCCTAACCTTATTAATAGAAGAGCTATTATCACTTTAGTTCGAGCCCAATAAGGGGAGCCAGTCACAAACACAGAACGGTCAACAAAAAATAAGTCAGATACTACCAAAGAAAAAAGTAATTGATCAAGTCCTTTAGCTAAAACAATTAAAATAAAGTCATACGTTCTCACATTTTCACAACTAAATTTCCTAAATTTAACTCAGTTAAATTTATTTAACAGCTCCCCTCCAAAATACCCTTCTATTAACATTCAGTTAATGTTGGTATTTTCATTATATATTACGTTTATCTTGAATATAATCCTTTTTTACTCTTCTATGAAAAAACTCATTCCATTTTTCGTCCTATTCTTTGCTGTTCATTCTTCATATTCTCAAGACAATCTTTTTAATCCAATTAACAATATTGCAAAAATTCCTCAATCGCCAGAAGCTGCTGCTTTTGAGAAATTTTCAGGAAGTGTAAATATGTATAGTGGCGTTCCAACTATTGGAATTCCTTTATACACTCTTCAAGGCAGGGAAATATCTGTTCCAATATCTCTTTCATATGATGCATCAGGAATTAAGGTCGATCAAATAGCTACCAATATCGGTTTGGGGTGGAACTTAAATTATGGAGGAGTAATAACCAGAAATGTTAACGGGCATCCAGATGATTATATAAGTGATGGAGGCGGGCATCCTTCAAAAAAGATTATTGATTTTAACACGCGTGAATATCTTGATTACCTCATGGTTTCAAATACTAATATTCATGGAAATCAGACCAACGCTTCTTTGGCCAAAGGCGCTTATGATGAATACCAACAAAATAATGTTGACCTCCAACCCGATACTTTTTCGTTTGTGGTCAATGGTTTATCAGGAACCATTCTAATCGATTACGGAGCAACTCCAGTGAAAGCATATTGTATAGACAATCCAGGTATAAAAATAGAACTCGACGGTGGTCCACAAAACGATATTCGGTTTATTATTACGGATACGAATGGGACACGTTATGAGTTCGCCAAGGAAGAGACAACAGAGCATACTACTTCTCCTGTGGATTTTGGTTTAGGCGGTACCGATGAATATGTCCGGGAGTATGTAACAGCTTGGTATCTCTCCAGAATACAATCAGTAAATGGCTTAGATGCGTTTGAATATCATTATACCATCGACGAGTGGGTAGATGAAGAATTAACAGCGGAATTGCAACAAGTTGAAATTCAAGAATTTTGTGGAGGGGGTACTAACACACAGTCACCCCTTAAAAATCTAGGGTATGATAAGTATATTAAAAATCAAGTTATTTTAGATAGAATTTCTTATAACGGTAATGAGGTTTTAAAAGCTATTACCCAAACGGGAAGATCTGATTTAAGCGGGGTAAAAAAAATTATTGGATTAGACATTTTTAATCGAACCCATGATATATTGCTGAACATAGATTTTGACAATCCTTCTTATTTTGGAGATTTAGCATCGCAGTCCACAATGGCCAAAAGGTTGAAGCTTGACGGGCTGAAAATATACCGAGATGATGTAACGGATGCTAAAGAATATATTTTTGAATATGACTCGGAAGCATTAGTTCCTGTTAGGAAATCACCTACTTCTGATTTTTGGGGTTACTACAATGGCATCGCTAATACGCACTTGGCTCCCAACCCAAATTTGAATTATGATGATATCGCTCGATGGTATCCGGATATTACTCAGGGAATAACCTTTACAGGTTATCAAGGCGCTGACAGAAGACCAAACTTAATTAATACTAAAATTGGTAGTCTTGTTTCCATTACCTATCCTACTGGAGGAAAATCCACCTATCATTACGAACAACATAAAGATAATAATGGAGATGTAGTTGGAGGTCTACGTTTAGAGAAGGTCGTCAATGAAACTCTGGATCCTATCGCTAATGAAAATGATGAATTGGTTACTTACTATTTTTACGATGACCTTAAGGCCGTTGTAGACGACACATCTAATTCTTTTACAATACCAGAAAATCCTGGAGATTTAAGTTCAGCTTATTCCTCGGGTATAGCGCAACAGGAATTGACTTTCAACGAAATTAAATCGTTTGACGACCCTGGAAACTGTGGAGAAAAATATTTCTTGTTAACTCGAAATCTAGGAGTAATAGTGCCTCAAGCCATAACTTACTCTGCCGTTACAGAAATACGCTTTAATAAAGCTTCCTCTGGAAGTCAATTTGAGGGCTGTACCGTTACTGAATTTTATAACGGAGAATATGAAAATACTTCTGGTAAAGCTGATTCTCAAAAGCCCTTCAAGAATGAAAAATTAGAATATGGGTCCCTCAAGTACCAAAAAGTTTATGATAAAGATTTAACCCTTTTGCAACAAACTTATACTGAATACGTGACTGAATCTGTCACAAATAGTCCGCTTTCTGATAAAGTGGGACTTATTGTCTATCAAAAGAATAAGGATGGAGAACCTGCAACGATTGGAGGTAGTGAGGGGTGCTATCGCATTCGAAACTTGGGAGGAGGGACTTATGAGTATTATAATTATTACAATCAAGGCTCAACCTGCCTTTTATCTGATAGTCAATACCTTGGATTAGGGGCTTCATACTCTCATTATTTTCATACACCAGGGTATGGATATGCTCATATTTGGAATAAAATGTTGAGTTCTAAAACCACCACTTACGAAAATGGCCAGCCATTGGAAATAGAAACGACTTACGCTTATAATGGCGCAAATCATTATTTTCCAACGCAGACCATAACCACAGATAGTAAAGGTGGATTTGTAAAATCTAATACTTTGTATCCATCTGACTCAGGACAGCTTATAGGCTATCCATCAGCGGGATTAGGTTTTTTACAAGATATGGTAACCCGAAATCAGCTCAACATACCAATTCAAGTTACTACCTCTTACACTAAAGGCAACTTATTAACTGGGGTGTATGAGGAAATATCTCAACAACGGCAAATTTTCAATGATTTTACGCCAACCAGTGGTTATCCAATCGGTTTTAATCTTTTAAAACCATCTATTATTGAAGTTTCCAAAGGAAGCTATGATCTTGAAGAACGAGTGATTTTTCGCAATTACGATACGTATGGAAACCTGACTGAAGTTTCATACCCTCCCGTTCCGGCGATGCGACACATGTATATTTGGGGGTATAACGGAGAACATTTATTAGCTGAAATCAAGAATGCTTCCTATTTTGGTATTAGCACTCCCTTACAAAACACCATAACAAATATTATCGCTTATTCAGATGGAGAGAATAATCAAATAGTGAATGGAGAAAACGAAGAAGAAACTCTTCGAAATGACCTGAACGACCTGAGAAATGAATCTCATTTTGACGATGCCCAACTATCTGTTTTTACCTATGATCCAGGTGTAGGAATCACTTCTACATCTGATGTTAGGAATTATACCAACTTCTATTTTTACGACCAACACAATCGTCTTAGTTATGCTACTGATCAAGATGGTATGGTACTTGGTAAAAATGAATATAAATTTCGAGTCAATACCACGGCCACAGAAAATTCCATTAAAACTACAACTTACCAAGACTCATTTGTAATTGCTCAAATAAATAATGGGACTCCTCTGGATAATGAGAAATTGGAAAGCATCACTTATAGTGATGGGATGGGACGAGCAAAACAAAATATTGGCATCCGAGCAGGTGGTAGCCGAGAAAATATTATTCAATATATCGAATATGATGATCTAGGCAGGGAAACCAAGCAATACCTCCCTTATGCATCATCAAATTCAGGAAGTGCTTATATTCCTTTGGCAACTGCAAGTTCAGGTACATCCAATTTTTATAATACAGCTAAATATGGGAACACCACTAATCCCTACACGGAAAGTATATTAGAGAAATCACCAAGAAGTAGACTCTTGGAAACAGGAGCGCCTGGCGATGCTTGGGAAGCTGATGCGTTTAGTAATAGTGACCGAACGATTAAAGCAGAATACGCATTAAATAATGCGAGTGAGGTGATGCGTTTCTCAGTTACTTACGCCTCTCAAGGTAGCGACCCACAATTAGTTTATGAGAACTATTATTTAGCCAAAGAACTTACGAAAGTCACAACTAAGGATGAGAATTGGCAACCTAGTGATGGGAACAATAACCTTACACAAACTTTTACCAATAAAAATGGGCAAGTACTTCTGAAAAGACAACGAGTATACAACCCTCTCCTTTCCACTGATCAAACGTATCGAGTGAACACATATTATATCTATGATGATTTCGGAAACTTGGTCTATGTATTATCTCCAGAAGGTTCAGATAAAGTAGTTGTCAGTGGAGTGTTAGTTTCTAACTACCAAACTTTTTTAGATCAATATTGTTATCAATACAAATACGACGATCGCAATAGAATGATCGAGAAAAAGCTTCCCGGGCGTGGTGAAGAGTATGTTTTCTACGACGCATTGGATCGCCCTGTATTGACCCAAGATGCCATTCAGAGAGCAAGTGATGAATTTTTATTTACAAAATACGATACTTTTGACCGTGTAGTCTATACGGGTATTTATACTTCTCCTGACACTAATCCGTCGCGAACTGATATAGAAAGCGACATTGCTTCATCCGCATTATACGAAAGTAGAACAATTAATCCCGTGAATATTGATGGCACCAATGTCTATTATACGAAGGCAGTTTTTCCAGCTAGCAATGTCGAGGTTTTAACAGTTGCTTATTACGATGATTATATTGATACAGCCAATGTAGGTAGCCCTCCTAGTTCCTCAAGCTATGGAGAAACCATAACCTCATACACCGAAGGATTACCAACAGTATCTAAAGTGAGAGTCCTCCATGATAATACCACAGAGGATTGGATTACCACCGTCTCTGGGTTCGATGAAAAAGCACGTCTGATATATATTAAGTCTGAAAACCCATATTTAGATAAAACGAACCTTTCAGAATCTCAACTTGATTTTGCAAGCAAAGTATTGGAGTCCACCTCTGTCCATTATGATGATAGTGGTAATAACGCTGATATTACAATCATAGATTATTTTAATTATGATCACATAGGTAGACCACTTACACATGAACAAAAAATTGACGATTCTCCTGTCCAACTTATCTCAGCAAACATATACGATGACATGGGTCAATTACTGCAAAAAAATGTGGGTGGTGAAACGTATGTTGATGGTTATACGGATATGGTAAATGTAGATGTAGCGGCAGATCAAACAATTGAGAATATAGCTACTTCCGCTGGTTGGAATGGTTATCTTAAAACTCGGGGAGAAGTTCTTTCTGAAGGAGGGGTTTCCTTTAAGGCTCTGGACAGTGATAAGGAGATAAAGGTCGGGTTCTTTAAAGTAAGTCAAACTCAAGTGCCAACCGATTATTTGCACTACGGTATTTATTTAACTGATGATGGATTAGGAGCCAAAGAAGTGAAATACGTCGTCAATGGAACAGTTTATTCACCCTCTCCAACTGTTACCTATACCGCTAACGATACTTTTAAAGTGGAGCGTGTAGAAGTTACCAATGGAGTTTATAAAATTGAGTTTTCAAAAAATAGTCAGACTCCTTTTGTAACTATTACGGCCAATGTGACTGCCGATCCATTAATTGGAAAAGCCGTGTTCTATGACCCAGGTGCCAAGATTACCAATTTTGAATTGGTAGGTAATGATATAGACAAAATCCTTCAAGAAATTGATTACAAATACAACGTAAGGGGTTGGATGACCGATGTGAACAATGTAGATGGAGCCTCCACCCCAGGTAATACTGATTTGTTTAATTTCAGAATTAATTACAACAAAACTGTGGTAGGAACCGCTAGTGCTCCATCCCTTTATAACGGAAACATATCACAAACGGTTTGGATGAGCACTATAGACGACACCAAACGAAGTTACGCTTATGAGTACGACCAGCTCAATCGTTTAATAGATGCTACAGGGCGAAAAGGGAGTAGTTTAAATACCTCAACCGACTTTAATGTAGCCAACATAAGTTATGATAAAAACGGAAATATCCAAACTCTACGACGCTACGGAGAAGACCCAAACAGTACTTTTCCATTGATTTGGGATGACCTGAGCTACGCCTACTCAGGTAATCAATTGCAAGGAGTAGGAGAAACTGGGTCTTATACGGATGGTTTTAGAGGAGATAGTGCCTTTCCTCAAACTTCTTATAATTATGATGTCAACGGGAATATGACTAGCGATTCCTATAAAGGAATTACCAATATCACCTATAATCATTTGGATCTGCCAGAAACAATATCAATAAGCAATGGAAGTCAATCAGGAACCATCTCCTACCTCTATGACGCAACAGGAGTAAAACTAGAAAAGAAAAAAGTAGAGGGGTCAACAACGGATAGAACTTATTACGCAGGAGGGTTTGTTTATAAAGAGGCCACCCTTGAATTTATTGCCCAACCAGAGGGCTATATCATGCCAGTGAGCGCAACCAATGGAAGTGTTACTGGTTTTGATAAAGGCAGTAACACCATTACCTACTCTAGTTATGATTATGTATTTCAGTATGTAGACCATTTGGGGAATATTCGTTTAAGCTATAGTGATAAGGGCAAGGATGGTAGTATCGACTCTGGTGATATTATTGAAGAATCTAATTATTATCCTTTCGGATTAAAACACCTTGGCTATAATGATGTGGTCTATGGCGGTAATGATCTTGCCCAAGCCTGGAAGTTTGGGGGTAAAGAGTTGAATGCAGAATTGGGCTTGGATTGGTATGATATTACGGCAAGAAACTATGATCCCGCACTTGGAAGATGGATGAATATTGATCCTTTGGCTGAATTGATGAGAAGACATTCTCCCTATAATTATGCTTTTGATAATCCTATCTTTTTTATTGATCCGGATGGGATGACACCTACCCCGCATGCCGTTAGTGCCGCACAGAGTGGTAATTTTGCATCAATTGGTTCAGCTATATCATTCTCAAGCACTACAGACGTTAATAGTTTGGCAGAGGGAACAACCATTATTGATGCTGGAGGTGGCGGAACCGTTATAAGTAGTGGGAATAGTTCAGGAGACTCTTCGAATTCACAACAATCGGACACTAGTAGTCCTTTGGCAATTGGTTTGAGCGATGATAATGCCGAAGGAACTAAATTACAAAGTGGAGGAAAAATGGTAATTGGCGTTAATGGAGTTAGCCTTCTTGAGGATGATAGAACTAAGCCGAGTAGTATTAAATTTTCTCCGATAGGTTCGTTACGATTATCTCAGACTGCAGCTGTTTCTGGAATTGATAAACTACTTTATAATTTTGGTACAGATGAAGGTGGTAGTGTTTCATTTGCATACTTTATAACTGTTGTTCCATATTATTTTAATTTACCTACATTAACAGGAAATACAAAAATCGATTCAAGAATGGCTTCTATAATTGCTGCAGATGCAATTGATCATGGCTTTTCTAAATTACAAGATCTTTTTGATAGGAATAACGGTAATTTTGATACTAATAAAGCTGATTCTAAATTTAGAGGATACATAAATAATTATTTAAAAAAATTCGGCGGATCAGTTTCAACTACACCTACTCTTGGGTTTAAAGGAGAAATTAGTATACATTCAGAAACTATGTTTTAAAAATATCATGAATAAATATATATATATTAGTTTTTTAGTAATAATGTCTTGTATGAGCGAAAAAAATAAAATCAAAATTGATAATAAGTTTTTTGAAACAGAATTTTCTGAGATTACAAATTTATCAGATTCTTTGAGCAGGAAAACTTACAAAGTTAATAATCCCTATGATTATAGATTTTTTGACGTTGAACCAAATTCTATATATTTAATAAAAAAGGACTCTCTGAAAATAGAAAAAATAATATTTGATGTCGATACTTTAAATTACTCTTCGATGGTATTAAATATCTATGAAAAATTTTCTACACCTAATATTTTTATTAATTTAAAAGAATCAACCAAAGAAAATACTAAAACTATGAAATGGTTTAAAGATAGTTCTAATACAATCCCATTTTCAAGTAATAAACTCAAAGATTATAATTTATTATGTTGGAAAATAAAAGGGTATGATGTTTTAATTAAAAATAATTTCATTGAAACTATTAATATTGAAATAATTAGTAATGATAAATGAGGTAGAAAATGTTGGAAGTGAAGTAAAATAACGCTTTTTATTTTTAGTTAATTATTTGGGCGCTGTTGTGGAATCATGTGGGATTTATTTTTGAGTAATGACTTGATATTGACTCCCGGGGCTCCCTTTATCAGATGTGAAGAGTAAATAACATACAAACGAAGAATAGAGATTTCAAGAGAAGTGTAATAAATATAGGCCGTCAAGAAGATATACTTTTCTATATCAATAATTTCGAATTGAAGGCTCAGTTTTCTTTGGTTATTTCTTCTGTTAAAAGAAAGAACTTCAAGGTTTTTCGAAAATTAGAATAATCATCAAAAACAGAGAAATAGCTTCATATAAAGATCCGCGAGGCTGGTGATTAGCCCTTCCTAACTTCATCGTTGAAAAATAGGTGGTGTGTTGCCCATTTGTAATGTTCGATTGGTAACAAAAAAGCCCTCCTACCTCCCACTCCCTCCAGTTAATGATAAATCATTAGGTGCCGAACTTAAACGCCGTAGACTCACCTTAGAATGGACACAGCAACGTTGTTCCAGCTACTTTGACGTGCTGAAGGATAGCTATCAAAGGTGGGAATGGAACCAAAGAATACCAACCATTGAAAAGAGAAAAAGAACTAACGAGTTCTTGGAGTTCAATTTTTGGGACGATAAGACCGGTTCACTCGCTAATCGCACCATGCTCTATAGAATTGAACATGGAATTACTAGAGCTAGGTTAGGTGTTATATCTGAGGTAAGTGATAGCAGTATTGAACGGCTTGAAAAAGGGCAAGGGTCAATTTCCAACTCTCTTCGATTCAAGCTGGAAATGACGATTAATTCAATGAGTAAAATTGAAGAAAAATAATTAACTTAGCTATGGATGCTATTTATTTCTTAAATACATCCATATACCACTAAATTTGAAGGGTATGGATGCATAATGTATCGGTATAAGCAAGTTAGCAGCAAGTGGCAGAACGTTATAAAATTATTAGGAGTGGATAATCTAATAACTTAAAATAAAATTATATGATCGCTACGAAAGAAGAACTAATTAAATTTTTAGTACAAAATGTATTAAAACCAACTGAATCTAATTCGAAAGCTGATGTAACAATTAAAAGAAAAGTAAATGCAACTAGAATGAGGTTAAACAATCAAGTAAGTGCAGAAAAGGTTGAACAGTTTTTTTGGAGTGCAATGGCAACAGATAACGGAATAGATTCCTATAAAAAAATATCAAATATTGGCGCGCCAACTTTTGAGGATGTGAGAGATAAATTTAAAAAATTATGTGGAAGGAAGTAGTTCTTAATCATCTTTATTTGTTTAATATCACCAGCTGCTAACAGCGTGTATAAAACATAGCTATTAAGTGTTAAATCGAAAGGTTTGTGCTTATTTACAAAGACCATCAAATTTTAAAATTTGGCTTTTAGAAAAGAAAAATTGAAAGCAAAACATAAAAATTCGGCTCTGTGTTAATCCGAAAAGTTGGCGTCTTTTTACACGCTACGTTTCATACACAAACCGTTGGCAGTAACTGAAAAACAAAAACAATTGACGAATGAAGGAAAAAAACTTAAAAGTCGATATGATTCTTCACACTAATTCAGAACTTAAAAAGGTTCTGTCACTTTATGAGGATATAGCCCTTCTTAAGTCCTCTTCCAAAAACAGATGGTGTGATGCCCATTTGTAACATTCATTTGAAAGCGGATAAACCGAATCAACTGCCGCTTCCAGACGAGAACGACAAAAGTCTAGGAGCCGAGTTAAAACGCCGACGTTTGGCCTTAGAATGGACACAACAGCGCTGTGCAAGACATTTTGGAATAATCAAGGATAGCTACCAAAAATGGGAATGGAATAGAAATGTTCCTGATATAAAGAAAAGAAAATTAGTCAATGCTTTTTTGAAATTCAATTTTTGGGATGACCAGAGTTGTTCGCTTTCAAATAGAGTGTTGTTACATCGAATTGAGTACAGTTTATATAGAATGGATTTTGCAAAGATTTGTAATGTTAGTGAAAGTACCATTGAAAGAATTGAAAAAAACAACGAGTTAGTTTCTGAATACATATTATCCTATCTTGAATTATTATTTTTGGATAGAATTACTCCGATTGCCAATGAAATTTCCGGACAGTAACTCTTATTTTATTCAAAAAACTTTATTAGAAATAGTACGATTCCTTCTTTTTTACTATTTTAGATGCTCTCCCCCTATAATTTATTGAATTGAATATCGGTATACAAACCTTTTTTAACCTCATGTATTTCCTGTATATCGTCAATAAAGAAAGATGCATAAAATTTATTTTGTTAGATTTATTAAAAACGAAATTCATTAATTATGATACATATTAAAAGGACAAAAGAGCCTACTTTTCTGAAAAGTAAGAGAGTTAAAGATGCTAAGGATGGACTCAAAATTCGAGTTGAAGATGAGTCTTTACAAGCTCGTGCTCAATACAATATGACTATATTAAGACAGGTCAAACCTGAATTGATGAAGATGTGTGACAACAAGTGTGCATATTGTGAATCAGAGGTAGGTGTTGCTACTGGTGGAGATGTGGACAACTTCAGGCCAAAATCTGGAGCCAAAGGTATGAGTGGTGAATTTGTCAAAAATCACTATTGGTGGCTGACTTATGAGTGGGAGAATTTATTATTATCCTGTCCTGTTTGTAATCGTAGGAAAAGCAATTTTTTTCCGTTAAAAAATGAAGAGAGTCGAGCGAAAGTTTATGATGTTGGTGACAAACTGCAAAAAGAAAGCGCCTTCCTGATAGATCCGTGCCAAGATGATCCAGCAGATCATTTTATTTTCTATGAAAATGGAAGACTAAAACCTATGACTGAACGCGGAGAAGTTACCATTAAAGTAATAGGATTAAATCGACGAGAACTTATCCATGGGAGAAAAAGAGCAAGTCAATCATTTAGAAGTGAACTTAAATTACTAGTCGATGCTCACTCACGATTGGTTTTAAATGATGTAAAGTACGTTCTTGAGAATATTGCGATTCTATTATCTGATAATCCTCATCAGCAATATGCTGGAATGCTGCGATACATTTTTAATAACTGGCTTTCTGAAAATAAGGAAATATGGGCATGGATTGAAAATATCAATGTTTCAGAGGTGAATGTCAAAGGTGTGAAAACGATGAGTGACATAGAAAAAGAGAAAGTTCATAAGGTAAGAGGTAGTTATAAAAAGTTGAAACTTTTCACCATCAGGTCTGTGGAAATACAAAATTTCAAATCCATTGAGTACTTAAATTTGAAATTAAACCCTTCAAGCAATGTCAATGATATTTTACAAGAGGCATGGTTACTTTTGCTTGGTGATAATGGTGTAGGGAAAAGTTCAATACTTCAAGCTATTGCACTTTGTCTATCTGGGCGAAATCATATTGAAAAACTGGAACTAGATGTTTCTCATTATCTAAAAATAGGCACTAAGAGTGGGTTCGTAAAAATTCGAGGTTATGGAAATTCCAAATCTATTATCTTAAACTTTGATACCAAAGGGTTTACTTCCAATAGGGCGACTCCAGTTTGTTACATTTTAGGCTATGGATCGACCAGACTCTTACCGAAAGGTAATATTCAACCTTTCCCTTATAAGTCACCTTATGTCAATATTAAAAATCTATTTGATTACAGTTTTTCTTTGGAGGATTATAACAAATGGCTTGACCATATAGTGAACAATGAATTTCATAATCGCGTTGCGCCAGCATTGATCGACTTACTGCTCTTAGATGGAGAAGACAAATTGAGTTATAGTGATGGGGAATTACATATGACACATCTTGGAGAAGAACATCTTTTGGAGCAAATGAGTGATGGGTATAGGTCCGTAGCTGGTTTGGCTTTAGACATTATGAATACTTTATCTAGTGATAAAGCTGACTATCACCACTCTACTGGTGTCGTTTTGATCGACGAGATCGGAAGTCATTTGCATCCACGTTGGAAGATCAAGATTGTCAAAGCGTTGAAAAAGGCATTTCCCAAATTACAATTTATTGTGAGCTCGCATGAACCTTTGTGTTTGAGAGGAATAGAAAAAGGAGAGGTTGGAGTATTGGTAAGAGATGAGCAAAGTAAGGTGCAAATACTTGACTCTAGTTTATTAATAGATCACACTATGATGTCATTGGAGCAACTATTAACTTCCGATCTATTCGGATTGATAAATGTACTGGATGAGAATGCAGAAAAAACCTATGAAGAGTATTATGAACTGCTAAGTAAGAGAGAAAAGACCCAAGAAGATGACGACCGAATTTTAGAATTATCCAGTGAGATCTCAAAGAAAGAATTAATAGGAGCCACACTACCTCAGCAAAAATACTATCAAAGCTTTCACAAGGATTATGTCGAAAAGCTTATTAATGAGGGATACAAAACAACCAAAGAATTAACGAAGGAGACAAAAGAAGAAGCGAAATCTTTAATTGACATGAAAAAACTGAAGTGGCTATGATTTTTATTGAACGACCTCCGGCACCAGGCTTTTTAATTGATGAACAAGGGAAATGGGTTAAAGAAATTAAGGATGCGATTAAACACTATAAAAACAATCCAACCAAACCTTTTAAATTTTCTCATTATAATGACAAACGAGTCAAAGAAGAATTAGAAAAGATATTTACAAAATGCGCATATTGTGAAAGTACTTATCAGTCGTCTTCAGATGGTGATATAGAACATTTTAGACCAAAAGGATCAATTATAGAGATTAAGCGAAAGCCAGGTTATTATTGGCTTGCTAATGATTGGGATAATTTATTATTGTCTTGCCAACATTGTAATCAAAAAAGAATCCATAAAATTTATGATTCAAAGAAAAAGGAATCGCTTGGAAAAAAAGATCAATTCCCTTTGAAAAAAGAAAAATACAGGATGAGCAAACCTAGTGACAGTTTCAAAGCCGAGGAAAAAGATCGCCTTTTGATTAATCCATGTGTTGAAAATCCTATTAATCATTTTATTTACCATGACTTGGAACCCGTTATGATTCCCGAAACGGATAGAGGTGAAATTTCAATTGAAGTTTACGCCTTGAGAAGACGTAAGCTCATTATCGAAAGGAAAAAAATCAGAATTCATTTATTTCATCAAATGGACCAAACAAAGCTGACCCTCGAAATTTGGAATAGTGAAACTGATAAGAAAAAAAAGAAAAACTTAAAGAAAGCATATACTGGAGCCTATGAACTGATGTTGCAGTTTGCACAAGCGGATAGACAATATGCTGGGATGTGCAGGTTTTATATCAAGGAATTTTTGAAAGAGAATGATTTGATATAGATTAAAGAAGAACATGAAAATAAATTATAGCATCCCCTTGGAAGCGGTTCTGTCGTATCTATCATTATGAACCTAAATTGCGCTAATCTTAAAAATAAATTGGTGTTGAATATCAACACTTTATGATTTTACCTCAATTATTTTTTGGCTAAAAAATGATCATTTTTTCACAGATGCAACAGAACCCAAACTTGTAAGAGCTAAGATTAACTAAAAATGACCTATTGAATAGAACAGGCGGTTGACATCAGATAAAGAATTAAAAAGTACAATATTATGAGCAATTTACCCTTGATCAATACCCATACGCACATTTTTACAGAAAAAAATATCGCTCCACTAATAGCAAAGAAATTCCTACCCTGGCCATTCTATTTGTTGTTACATATTGGTATTGTATTTAGAATATTTAAATTTTACAAATGGGTAAAGGAAAGGTTGGAACCAATTTGGGCATTTCAGACAAAGGTAATTTCAAGGATTCGAACACATCTGATTACTCGCTACATAGATTATTTTGTTCCGATATTTCTAACATTAAATGTTATAATAATTCTTATTGACTGGACAGATATTACTGATCCAGAATCCTGGATTTGGAAATTACAGTCGTTCATTGAATCCAGTTTTTTAAGTTATTTAGTCGTATATAATATTGGTACGCTGTATCGGGTGATTATTATAGTAGCCCTAGTTTTTCTTTATCCTGGAGTTGCAAAATTACTATGGTCCTTAGCAAGTAAAATACTAACCCCTCTCAAGTACATACCCTCAAGTAAAACCCTCAAGTTTATTCAGCGGTATCTCACAATTGCGGAGTTTGCCAAATACAAAACGCAAAAAAAAATCTTTGACAGATTGATCAAAATGTATGAACCTGGGTCCAAAGTAGTGGTCCTGCCTATGGATATGGAATATATGAAAGCATGGAAGCCAGCGCAATCATATATCGACCAGATTAATGGTTTGCATGATGTTATTGATAAAAAACAGTCTAATGTGGAATATATGATTCCCTTTGTTTTTGTCGATCCTCGAAGGATCAGGGACAAAAAGAAAAAAATCAAAAAAAGAGATGGGAGCAATAAGGAATATCCGTTTTTTGACTATGATATTATGCAAAAAGAGATTGACGGAAAGACGCATAACGAGGTTGTACTTAACGATTGTTTTCTTCGGGATTGTTTAGAAGGCAAAGATCCAAATGGAGAATTAAATGGGTATTTTAAAGGAATCAAAATTTACCCTGCCCTTGGATACTATCCTTTTGATGAGGATTTATTACCGCTCTGGGCGTATTGTGTACAACATGATCTACCAATAACAACCCACTGCATCGAAGGAACCATATTTTATCGAGGGCACATTAAAAAAGAGTGGATGCAACATCCCATTTTTAAATTTAAGGGCGGAAAAAAATTAGGTACAAGGGTAAAGTCAAATCAAGAGTTGCAGATAAACTTTACACACCCTTTAAATTATCTCGTGTTACTGGAAGAACATTATCTTGCCGAGTTGGTAGGCGGAAGTAGCAATAAGGTTCGGGCTCTTTTTGGATATGATAAGGAGACCGGAAAGATCAGTCAAAATTTAGAGGAGTTAAAGATCAATCTTGCCCATTACGGTGGCAAAGAGGAATGGATGAAATATCAGGCTGCCGATCGTAAGGATTTGAGTGCAGAATTGATGGAAAACCCGACTCGAGGTGCTGAATTATTCCGAACCCAAAACCCAAAGTCTAAAAAAATTGAAAACTTATACAGCAAACCGGCATGGATCTGGGATGAAAACTTTGAATGGTTTACCATTATAAGCAGTTTAATGTTGCAATACACTAATGTATATGCAGATATCAGTTATGTTTTGCACAATGAAGAAGTGAAACCATTGCTATATCAAGTACTAACAACTAACAAGGATCTGGCAGGAAAGATTCTTTTTGGTACTGACTTTTTTGTGGTTAGAAATCATAAATCGGAGAAAGAACTCTACGCCGAATTGCTGTTGTTTATTGGAATGGAAAGCATGAATCGTATTGCACGGATAAATCCGAATAAATTTTTAAAAACGAAATAGGAGGGTTATGTTATTTTTTTAGGTTCTGTCGCGTTATTTCGACCAGTATATAATTTTGAATAAAACTTACATATTAAGCAGCCAAAGAGCAAAAGGTTTTAAACGTTGAAGTTTTAGGATTCAAAATTTGTCCTTTTCTTATAATGTGTATGATTTCTATTCCTGCTAATGTCCTTTGTGCTGATTCGAATTCTTTAAATCCTGTGGTAATTGCAATTCTCCTTTTTATATTGCGATGATCCTGTTCTACAATATTGTTCAGATATTTGACTCGTCGAATCTTTATCTTTTTTGAAGTTGAACTCCTTTTATTCCAGGTCTTGATTCCTGCAGTATTAGCTCCACTCTTATCAATATTGATTATTCGAGGTTTCCCATTATTGCTAATAGCTTTATTCAAGAACTTTTGAGCAGAACCTTTCATTCTTCTCTTTGTGAGTAGGAAGTCTATTGTATTACCTTGCTTATCTACTGCTCTGTATAAATATCGGTCTTTACCTGCAACCTTGATATACGTTTCATCAAGCCTCCAACTATCCGTTACTTGCCTTTTACGAGTGTTCATATTTCTCTCTATCTCTTTAGAAAATTTAAACACCCATCGCTGGATTGTGGAATGGTCAACTTTGACACCTCGAATAGCCATCAATTCTTCAATATCACGGTAACTTAAACTAAATAGAAATTTAAAATATACCGCCTGTTGTATGATGATGTGAGGATATCGATGGTGTTTATACATGGAACTACTTTGGAAACCTCAAACTTAAGTATATTTGAATCAGCAGAATTAATGCGACAGAACCCAAGTCTATTCTATACGCTAGCATAACGATTTCAGATAATAAATTGGCTTTTATTGTGTCTTGATTGGCTTTGCTAAACTCAATCGTTAGGCTGTCAATTTTCGATTGTTGAGCATTTACTAAAAACGAAATTGAGAAGAGAATCAGAGCGATTTGCAATTTTTTCATAATAGTTACTTTACTATTGTGATAGTATCATTTTTAGTTTTACATTTCTCTATGAGTACATTTCCTTTTACAACATCCTGACGACGAAGCCTATAATTACTAGCATTTGGAATTTTTACGCCATAATAGTATGCCCCAACTGGGACGTTATAAAAGCATTCGCTGTTGTTTGGTGGAATAGTTGCCCTCCAATGCCAGTTGCTAGTGCTACCACCTTTCTTCATGATCAAATCAATTGTGTTGGAATAAGAATTTGTAAAACAATAATTCCCCGTTCCATTTTCAGCACAATCCATCAACTCAGTTTCACGTACTTGTAATGGTTGACTTCGTTCCTCTGTACTAAATTTTTTAATAATCTCTTTATCATCTTGTGATCTCCTAATAGAATCAAGAATTACTGTCATATCTGAAATAGTCAACTGTCTGCTTCTGTCAAACTCTGTACTTATATTGCCAAAAAGATCTAGCAAAGAATCATTTTTCAATTTCACGTACTCTAGGGATGTGCTTATTGAATCATTCTTTTTAAGGATTTCAACGCTTAGTTGTTTATGATGCTGTGCTGAGAAGTAACTAATAACTGCAATTGTCACTGAAATGAAACTTATCACTATTCCTATTTTCATATACGTTTTTTTCTTTTTATCCCTTAGACTAGGTTTATTTAGTACTTAAAGATATGTCTTATACACCTGTAAACCAACAGGAAAAACCCTTAAACTTTGATTCCAGATTCTCATGCCATACGATAAGTATTTCACATAAAAAGGGTTCTGTCGCATCTATGGGTTCTGTCGCATTATTTAAGCGAGTATGTAATTTAGAGCGAAACGTACGTATTAAGCAGCCAGAGAACAGAAGGTTTTAAACGTTGAAATTTTAGGGTTCAAGATTTGTCCTTTTCTAATAATGTGTACGATTTCTATTCCCGCGAGTGTTCTTTGTGCTGATTCGAATTCTTTAAAACCTGTTGTGATTGCAATTCTCTTTTTTATACTTCGATGATCCTGTTCTACAATGTTGTTCAGATACTTGACTCGCCGAATCTTTATTTTTTTTGAAGTTAAACTCCTTTTATTCCAAGTCCGTATTCCAGATGTATTAG
>Ga0256847_1000579_pt1 | contig 22379 bp, 21 predicted proteins | sample TeddybearmetaG_FD_189099 | JGI IMG/M metagenome (GOLD analysis project Ga0256847, IMG submission 189099) | Hydrothermal vent microbial communities from East Pacific Rise, Pacific Ocean - Teddybear | ecosystem: Environmental > Aquatic > Marine > Hydrothermal vents | place: Pacific Ocean: East... | reverse complement strand
AAGCCAGTACCCGGAGGATCTTTGGGCGTGGCTTGAAGAAACACAAAAATCTACCGGCGCGCGTTTTATTGCTATTCCGCACAACTCAAACATATCCAAGGGTTATATGTTTGCGGAAACCACTTTGAAGGGACAGCCCATCACCGCAGAATATGCACGCCAACGTGTTAGTTGGGAGCCCATCGTAGAAATCACCCAAATTAAGGGCGACTCTGAAACACACCCGGTCTTGTCCCCGAATGATGAATTCGCTGATTTTGAAGAATACCCATTTTATATTCAGCAAACGTGGGAAGAATACCAGGTGCAAGCTGCGGATTATGTACGCCCGGCACTGATTCGTGGCCTTGCCATTGAACAGAAAACTGGAGTAAATCCTTACAAGTTTGGTCTCATTGGTTCCACCGACGCACATACCGGTCTCGCATCGGCGGAAGAAACCAATTTTTGGGGCAAAATGGCAAAGGATTCAACACCCGAGACCAAAAGAAGCACACTAATTGACAACGAAAAGAGCTCCAACGGTTGGGTTATGGCGGCGCAGGGTCTCGCTGCAGTCTGGGCAGAAGAAAATACCCGGGAAGCAATTTATGCAGCGTTCAAACGCAAGGAAACCTACGCAACTACCGGGCCGCGCATAGCCATCAGGGTATTTGCTGGTCGCAACTTTGAGGCGGCAGATGCACAGGCAAACAACTTCGCCAAAATTGGCTACGCCAAAGGCGTTCCGATGGGTGGAGACCTTATGCGCACAGACGATAGTGCCGCCAGCATTCAACTAATGATTCGGGCTGTAAAAGATCCAAAGGGCGCAAACCTGGACCGCTTACAGGTTATTAAAGGATGGGTAACGTCCGATGGCCAACAAATGGAAAAAATCTTCAACGTTGCCTGGTCTGGCGAAAGGCAGTTGAATGAGGCAGGTGGCCTTGCTGCGGTGGGCAACACCGTAGATGAATCTGTTCCCTCATATGAAAACAACATTGGCACAGCCGAGTTTTCTACACTTTGGACAGACCCCGGTTTTAATGCCGACCAGCGTGCTTTTTACTACGTGCGGGTTCTACAGATACCAACGCCCAGACATTCTTTATACGACGGGGTTGCCTTGCAGACAGGCGCTCCGGAAGAAGCACCGGCGATCATCCAGGAAAGGGCCTACACTTCTCCCATCTGGTATACCCCCTAGATTGAATAAGTTATTCAGTGAACCCCTGGTACAGTTTCTTGTATTGGGTGTGCTGCTGTACTTTTTTATTGAACTGTTCACACCCCTCCATAAAACTACCCAGGGTGCATTAGAGATTCTGGTTAGTGAGAGCAAGCTAAAGGCTTATCTGCAATATCAGCGCAAAAGTTTTAATCCAGCTGAGTCCGAGCAGATGTTTAGTTCGATGTCTGAGAAAGACAAACAAACACTCATCGAGAGCTTTATTCGCGACGAAGTTTTGTTTCAGGAAGCAATGTCTCTTGGACTTAACAAGAACGATGAAATTATTCGCCGCCGACTCATTCAAAAGATGGAATATCTGGCGCAGGGTTTTTATGACACTCTTCCTGCAATTAGTGAGTCAGAACTGGAAAGTTACTTTCTTGAACACCTGAACCGCTACGAAGTAGCTGCCAGTATCAGTTTTACCCATGTTTTTCTAGCTTTGGAGCGCACTGGTAAAACATCGCAAACGGCACAAGCCCTTCTCAGGGAGCTCAATTTGACGCCTGTCTCTTTTGATGAAGCGGGCAAATATGGGGAGCGATACCTATACAACCGCAACTACATTGAACGCACACCCGACTATATCGTTAGCCACTTTGGCGAGCAGTTTCAAAAAAACCTGTTCCAGCTTCAACCGGGTAAAGTTTGGCAGGGCCCAATAACCTCGGAATATGGCACACACCTGGTACTTATTAGAGCCAAATCAAACAGCAGAGTCCCCAGTCTCAGTGAAATTGCGGGAATAGTACTGGCAGATGCACAGCGTGAGCGCAAACAGCAAGCGCAGGCGACCGCCATTCAACGCCTCATAAAGAAATACAAAATACGCGAATCATGAGAAGTACAATTAAATGTATGCGTATAGTCCTGGGTTTGATTTGTTGTCTTGCAAGCAGTGTCTCCGCGCACGAAGGGCGGCCTGTATACATTCAGGTTAAGACCCTTACTGGCGAAAGCTCCAATATCGCTGATAACCAGCAACGCTACTCTCTGCAGTGGAAGATACCCCCGGTATTTGTCCCCGGTGCTGAACCATCCATATCACTAAACGAGAATCGTTGCAGGCCAGAACCCTTTCAAAACGCACAGGGCCTGATAGGAAAAAAGCACTATGTTTGCAGTATTTCCAGCACACACCCAAAGGTAAAAATAGAATATCCTGATGTAAATCCTGCTTTATCTTCGCTACTGGTATTTCAGGATAAGAATGGCAACAACCAGCACGTTTTTTCAGATCCCGAAACCCTGATAATAGAAATTCCTGATTCCATAAGTGCTTATACGCTCGCAAAACAATATATTGTCGGAGGTATCAATCACATCTTGCTGGGTTGGGACCACTTACTGTTTGTGCTTTGTTTACTGATACTGGCAGGGTCTCTGCGACGCATTCTAATCACCATTACAGGCTTTACACTGGCGCATACCATTACACTGGTTCTCACCGCCCTGAATCTCATCAGCCTGCCTTTTTTACTGGTTGAGGTACTAATTGCCTTAAGTATTGTCGTACTGGCAGCAGAAACCCTAAAGGGAAAACTAAATCCAGAACAAAAATCGCTAAGCTGGCGTTACCCGGTAATAGTAGCCAGCCTGTTCGGGCTACTACATGGCTTTGGCTTTGCCAGTATTCTGGACAGTTTGGGCCTGCCACAAAATATGAAAATGACGGCATTACTGTTTTTTAACCTGGGCATTGAACTGGGTCAACTTGCATTTATTGCAATCGTGCTGCTGTTTGTATCCATTGTAAAAAAAGTAATCCTGATAAGACGGCAACAGGACAATATTCTGCATGTCATAATTTATCTGACCGGGTTAACCGCAAGTTACTGGATGGTACAGCGTCTTATTTCCACCTAATTTGCAATCACTGGTATTAGTAGCAACAAAAATTCCCCTTATGGTCCGGTAAATGATATAAATTATCCGCACATTTCATACCGATGGTCAGCCCATCTGGTCAGAAACCGTTAAAGACATCGGAGCAAGGACTAACAATGAGATTTGAATCACCCGCTACAAGCAAAGAAGCTGCTGCACTTCTGGCAAAAGAGAAAGGTCAGGCCTACATTCTTGCCGGAGGTACGGACCTTCTGGTACGTATGAAACTGGACCTGATCGAACCCGATCTAATAATTGACATTAAGAGCATTCCAGCAATGCAGTCGATCATCGCGAGCACAGAAGGATCAAAAATAGGAGCCGCTGTTTCCGGAGCCAGACTCGGCGAACATACAAAGCTAAAAAAACTCTGGCCAGGTGTGGTTGAGGCAACAAACCTGATTGGCTCAGACCAGATTCAGGGGCGATGCACGATGGTTGGAAATCTCTGTAACGCCTCCCCCGCCGCAGACAGCGTACCGGCCATGATTGCTGCAGGTGCAAAAGCTGTAATTGTTGGCAAAAACAAACGTCGCACGGTAGCGGTCGAAAAAATCATTACAGGGCCGGGCCAAACTTCGCTGGCAAAAGATGAGGTGATCGAAGCCATTATCCTGCCTAAAAGGGCGCCAAGATCGGCAGATGCGTATTTGCGATTTATACCCAGAACCGAGATGGATATTGCTGTGGTGAGCGCTGGAATCAACCTGACCCTGTCGCGTGGTGTTATTACCTCTGCGCGAGTATCACTGGGTGCCGTCGCCGCCACTCCTTTACTCGTACCAGCAGCTGCGCGAGCCATCATCGGTACCAGGCTTGACGACAATGCTCTGGAAAAATTAGCTACGGCCTGTTCCAGAGCCTGCAAACCCATAGATGATAAACGTGGCACCATCGAATTTCGAACCAAAGTAGCTGGTGTACTCGCCAGACGTGCCGCAAAAATCGCTTATCAACGCGCAGGAGGTGCGTAATGTCAGCAGTATTAGTATCGACCACAGTTAACGGTGATATCGTTGAATTTGCCTGTCCCCAGGACGAAACCCTGCTTGATGCATTGCGCGACCGCGTGGGTCTAACAGGCGTAAAGGAAGGATGCGGCACAGGCGACTGCGGCGCATGTAGCATTACCCTCGACGGGCAGTTGGTTTGTTCCTGCCTGGTACTGGGTGTAGAAGCCTCAGGCCGTAAAATCGAAACCGTAGAGGGCATGGCAAATGGCAACAAGCTACACCCGCTACAGGAAAAGTTCATCGAGCATGCAGCTCTGCAATGCGGAATTTGTACGCCCGGTTTTCTAATTGCCGCCAGGGCTTTGCTCGAACGCAACCCCAATCCAACAGTGGAAGAAATACGCTACGCACTGGCTGGAAATCTATGCAGGTGCACCGGCTACGACAAGATTGTTAGAGCGGTGCAGGCAGCAGCCAAACAGATGCGAAAAAAATAGATTTTACGAAGGGAACAGAAAATGGCACACGATACGAGTTATACCAAACAGAAATTTAAAGTAATAGGAACACGGCCAGAGCGTCCTGACGGCATCGACAAGGTGACCGGGCGTGCAAGGTACGGAGCAGACGCAACAGCCCCGGGTCAGCTTGTGGGGTTGATTCTACGCTCTCCTCATGCGCATGCAGAAATAGTGAAAATAGATATCTCGAAGGCAGAGAAACTTCAGGGTGTAAAAGCTGTTCTTACCAGCGCAGATTTGCCGGATCTTACCAACGGCAAACGAGACATGCTCGATATTCTAGAAAACTGCATGGCTCGTGGCAGGGCACTGTACGATGGACACGCAGTTGCAGCGGTTGCAGCTATTGATAAGCAAACCGCTAAAAAAGCGCTGAAGCTCATTAAAATAAAGTACAAAGTACTTCCGCACGTTACTGACGTAGATGAGGCTATTAAACCTGGCGCCCCGATTATTCATGACTGGGTTTTTACTCGGGGCCTTGATCCGGCTCCCACAGAACCTTCAAATATTTGCGCGCGTACCCAGTTTGGCCACGGTGACATAGAAGCAGGTTTTGCCAAAGCTGATGTGATTATAGAGAAAACCTACAAAACCGAGCAGAGCCATCAAGGATACATTGAGCCACACGCTTGCCTGGCAAGTGTTGGGCCGGATGGTTCCGGCGAGTTATGGGTTACTACACAGGGGCATTTTACTTTTCGAAATGTGTGTTCGACCTTACTCGGAATGGACGTAGCTAAACTCAAGGTTACTGCGTCTGAAATCGGCGGCGGATTTGGTGGTAAAACACATGTCTGGATGGAGCCAGTGGCACTGGCCCTGTCCCGCAAGGCCAATCGCCCTGTTAAAGTGGTAATGAGTCGCGACGAAGTGTTTCGGGCGAGTGGACCTACCAGCTCAACGTCGGTGGACGTAAAAATAGGCGCTAAGAAAAATGGCACAATCACTGCCGCAAGTGCAGTACTGCGATATCAGGGTGGTGCATTTCCAGGAATCTGGGGCATGCTCGGTGCTATGACTTCTTTCGCCTGCTATGATCTCAAAAATGTTAAAACTGTGGGTTATGACATTCTTGTCAACCGACCTAAAGTAGCGGCGTATCGCGCTCCATCTGCTCCGATGGCTGCCTTTGGAATCGAAAGTACCATAGACATGCTTGCAGCAGAAATTGGCATGGACCCGGTGGAATTTCGCATCAAAAATGCCGCCAAGCAGGGCACTCAGGCTTCATACGGACCTGTATATGGTCCTATCGGTATAAAGCCAACACTTAACGCAGTAAAAAACCATCCACATATGCGTGCGCGACTCGGAAAGAACCAGGGCCGCGGCATGGCTTGCGGGTTCTGGTTTAACTTTGGTGGGCAAACCTGCGTGGATCTTAACGTGGGAATCGATGGAACTGTTTCGCTTACCGTCGGTACTATTGATGTCGGAGGTTCTCGTGCCTCGCTCTCACTGATTGCAGCAGAAGAGTTGGGCATTGCCTACAGTCAGGTTAAAACCAACGTTGCTGATACCAGTTCGCTTGGCTTTAACGATATGACAGAAGGCAGCAGAGGCACATTTTCCTCTGGTATGGCAACCATATTTGCTGCGCGTGACGCCATTGAGGTATTACGCCAGCGAGCAGCGCAAATGTGGGACATACCCCTTGATTCTGTTGTCTGGGAAAATGGTGAAGCCAGGGCTACTGGCAAAAAACATGGCAATTTGCCCAGGCTCAGCCTAAAACAAATTGCTGCCAAAGCCGGCAATACGGGTGGTCCAATAGCGGGCCACAATGAAGTAGTTGCTGATAATGCGGGTGTTTCATTTGCCAGCCACATTTGTGATGTAGAGGTAGACCCCGAAACCGGCGCAACTAAAGTACTGCGTTATACCGTGGTACAGGATGCCGGCAAGGCTATTCATCCCGATTATGTAGAAGGTCAGTTCCAGGGCGGTGCCGCTCAGGGTATTGGTTGGGCCTTGAACGAAGAATATATATATGGTGATGATGGATGTCTGCAAAATCCCGGATTTTTGGACTATCGTATCCCGGTTTGTTCGGATCTACCTTTTATAGATACCGAAATACTGGAGATACCAAACCCCAACCATCCCTATGGTGTGCGTGGTGTGGGAGAGACATCTATCGTGCCACCACTGGCGGCAATTGGTAACGCAGTATCCAACGCGGTGGGTGTACGTCTGGACCATGTACCTATGTCACCACCACGCATTCTTAAAGCACTGGATGATGCAGCATCGGAATAAACCCCGGTGCTGGTTCGCTTAAGCGGTCAGCTGCGTTCAGCAGCTGACAAGCTTGAGGTAGTTGAAGTACAAGCGACTACCATTGGCGAGTTGTTGAATAAATTGGTTGAACGCTATCCACAATTTGCTGCCCATATTGAAACTGGTATCGCAGTATCAATTGACGGCGAAATTTACCGTGACAACTGGAATACCAAAATCCCCAGAGATTCCGAAGTGTTTCTATTGCCACGGATACCGGGCGGGTAGCAGCTGAACCGCATTGTGCATGGTTCTCAGCCTGAGATCTACGCCCTGCTGTACGCATGGAAAGCTCCCCTTCTGATAGCTGTGTCACGCTTTCCGATCTCATAGAATGAGATCATTTCAGCAGGTTCTCCAAATCAAGCGACGCGTCCAATGGATGAATTCAGGCCCCAGTCAGGGCTACAAAAAGTACCTGTAGAAAACCTGGTGCTCGGAATGTACATTGCCGGGCTTGATCGACCATGGCTAGAAAGTTCAAGCCCCTTGCAAGGATTTTATCTGGACTCGACTCAAAGCATAGAATCACTGGCGTCTGAATGTACCCATGTTTATGTTGATCCCCGCCGCTATAACTCACGCCTGGTCGACATCAAATTTACCAGCCATACCGTAAAAGACAAGGTGACCAAGGCTGAGAGCAATGTTGTGTATCTGGACTCAATTCAACCAGAAAACCCCAGGATATACGGTAATACAGTAAAAGTTGCCGATGAGATGGCACAAGCACAAACCTCCCTTGAAGACGCCATAGTTGTTATGAAGTCGGTGGTGGGAAAACTGAACAAATCAGGGGGCATAAACTGTGAGGAAATTGAATCAGCTATTCAACCGCTGGTAAACAGCGTGATGCGTAACAAAATGGCCATCGCTGCATTATTACGTATGCGCTCTCTTGGAGAGTACAGTTATGCACACGCTTTATCCTGTGCAGTATGGACAGCATTGTTGGCACGAGAGCTCGGGTTTTCCAGAAAGGAAATAGACCTGCTCGCTCTGGGCGCCTCACTAATGGATGTCGGTAAACTTCAACTGCCTGTAGAACTCATCAACAGCACAAACCCACTTACCCACGACAACTGGGAAGTAACCAAATCTCATGTTGAGGAGGGCGTAAAGCTGGCCCAGGAAGCGGGTGCCGAAGATCAGGTTATTGAAATGATACGAACCCATCACGAACGACATGATGGATCAGGATATCCACTTGGACTAAAGGCTAACGATATACCTGTTTCTGGCAGAATAGCTGCCATTGTAGACAGCTATGACGCGATGATTTCTGATCGCCCACATATTAAGGCTCTGTCCTCCTTTGAAGCTGTACAGGATTTATTATCCAACGCTCATTCTGAATCAGAGGGTTTGTATCAAAAAGAAATAGTTGATCATTTTATCAAGGCCATTGGTGTGTTTCCGGTAGGCACCATAGTTGAGCTCAATGATGGATCGGTTGGGGTAGTCATTTCTCAAAACGATGCCCTGCGTCTCAAGCCAAAAGTTATGCTCATAATGGATGCCCATAAACACATTAAAAACAACTTTGTGGTGATTGATCTTGCTGCCGCAGCGGAAGACGGTATTCCGGTTACCTGGATAAGCAAGGAACTTCCTATCAACGCCTATGGAATTGATCCCGGAAAATATTTTCTGTGAGAATTATTACCGGCAACCATTGTGACCCGAGCGTATCGCATCAGGGCTTGCTTGCGACACTAAATCAAAGATCAGCATTCGGCCTGGCCACCCTGGATAACGTGGGTATGTTGATCGCCAATTATGGTGTAGATGTTGCCAGACTGGCGATTAATGAGTTTGGCCGTCGTTGCAGAAGTTTTTTGCGTGACAACGATACTCTAATGGAATTTTCAGATTCGCGTGTCTATTACGTTCTGACTGATTTGAATGATACCAACCATTTACTGCTGGCCGCTCTAAAATTCGAACGCTTGTTCGACTGCCCTTTTGAAACAAACGAACAATCAATACCCCTTTACGTAAACGTTGGATGGCTGTTTTGTACAACCCGAAGTTGTTCGTCCGAAGAAGACAGTTCGAGACTTTACCAAATGGTGGGACAAGCTCAACAAAATGCTATTTCATGTGGCAGAAAATATGACATTCTGTCGACAGAAAACACTGCCACCAGTCAAGTGTAACCAGACCTCATTCTTTCGGCAAATACTCAAGTATAAGGCCCTTGGCCGTACGAGGCTTAAAACCCTTCCAGTTTGTATCACCACTACCCGAATTAGAGTCTGGAATCAAATTGAGGTAGGCATCCATTTCAGAATTCTTCTTCAGCATTTTTCCGAAATAGGCAGTGACAAAATGCTGGGCGATGTTGTTCGCGCGTACACTGTCCCACACCATATCTGTATAATGGGTGTAAGCATCTGAACTCCAGGATTCTTCTGGTGCAGGTATTGGTGCAATAGCATTGTGGTCGGCATTGTCAAAGGTCAGCAGATAACGGTCTATATTTTTGCTCTTCTCAAAAAGCAACCTGGTTCCCGCTTCGTAGCCGGAGGTTTTATCTTCACTACCGGACATAAAGAGAATCGATACGCGGATGGCACTTAATGCCTGATCATCCCACAACCCACGTTCCATTCCCCAGGGTGCAATGGCAACAATTGCCTTGAAGCCTCCATCCACTATGGCTTCATGCTCAGAACTCCCTGCCATGATTCGCTTTAGTATTCCGTTAGGTGAAATTTCTTTCACTTCCACGCTGGCTTTCGTAAGCCCACCCCCGGCGCTGATAATGGCCCCATAACCTCCCATGGAATAGCCCATTAAACCGGCATTGTGTGCGTCTACCATCTGGTAAAGAAAGTGACCATCATCTTCACTCATTATTTGCATTTCTTCCAAAACAAACTTCTGATCCAGTGGACGATTAAGCAGCGTGCTGTGAAAAGCAGCTGCGTCCTTATACAGGCTGTCGGTATGATCAATAGACACTACCACATACCCTTTTGACGCCAGATTCTCACCAAAATGACTCATAAGATATCGGTTGCCCGGATATCCATGCGAGATAACAATTAGGGGGTAAGCTTGCTCGCCAACCAGTGGCTCGGCATCACGTACAGCACTTCCGAAAAGGCTTACCCGTGTTTTTGCATCTCTCAGCAGCACATTTTTATACTCACCACCCTTTAGCTCTGTGTCGGCTGGATACCACACTTCAATAGTCAGCGGGCGGTCATAAAATGGTAGCGCCTGATCAGTTTTGACAGAGACAGCATCAATCTGATTTTTGTGGCTTAACTGAACAGTGCGAACACCAATTTTGTAACTACCCTGCACCGCTAGCTCAGGCGCATCCGGTCTCATACCAGTTATACTGTTGTGCTGCGCACTCGCAGTGAAGGTTAAAACAAGGCTTACAATGGTCGTGCAAAATACTTTGTTCATTACAATATCGCCAGCTAGTTTATGTTTTGGTGGTTCAGAAATTGTTCAATAGCCATGGCCACTTCTTCTGAATGAGAGAATGGCATCATATGATCACCGCCTTCAATTTCGTGAAGTACTGAATCCGGAACCTGATCAGCAAGCTTAACACTCTGGCTAAAAGGGACGTTGGTATCCTTGGTTCCATGAATAATGAGTGCGGGCACAGTAACGTCTTTGCTGGCCAGATCAAGCATAGAAAACTGGGCAAAATCGTTAGTCATTCCTGCATCACGCTTCGATACAGGCCATGCCGACCATATTAAGGACTCAATTCGTGTAATTTTCTCTGCATTGCCTAGTATTAGCTCCTGGTTAATCGCATCAGGCACCAGCAATTCGACAATTGCTTCAGAACCCATAAAATTCTCCACCATCGACAGTATCACCCACATAAGAAAATCCGATTGCATGAATATGGGCATCTCAGGTGCTTCATCCACTGGCATAGTTTGAGAAACCGCTTCCAGCGCAATTAGTGCCAGAGTTCTTTCGGGGTAGAGAGCGGCAAAAGAAATTGAAGAAGGACCCCCGCCTGAAACTCCCAGTACTACCACCGACTTTATGTTAAGTGCATCAAGCAGTGCTGCATATGCATGAGCCTGTTCTACGGGAGTACTTCCAACTGACAAAGGGGTACGTAAATAACCCGGCCGGGATGGCGCCAGAGTACGCAGCCCTGCAATTTCCTCCGCCTGATCATAGCCCCCCGGCGTACCATGTAGAAACAAGACTACAGGACCAGTATCGCCGACCAGTTTATATTCAATAGAGCCGGCTGAAGTGTTGGCTATCTTGCTGCCCGATACCAAAGTATCAAACTGTTCGCTTCTAAAATTAAGGTAAAACAGAAAAGTGACGGCCAATGTTAAAACGAGAAAGGAGAGGAGGCCCAGTCCAATTTTCTTTATCATCGTATTACCCTATCATTAGTATTATTTAGAAGGAATAATACATGAAACCACGAACGCTCAGCTTACTATTATTTGTCATCGCAAGTGCATTTAGTGCACAAGCCGAAGAATCACGCACTTACATCAATGCCCGCTCGGCTGGCGAAAAGGACGTACTGCCTTTTAGTGATGCAGTAAAGATAGGCAATACTCTTTACTTATCTGGTGCAATTGGTCTGGATGAGAATGGCAAAGTCCCCAAAAAGGCATCTGATGAAGCGCGCTTAGTACTTAACAACATTAAGGGAAACCTGGAAGCAGCGGGAATGACCATGGACGATCTGGTCTCCATTCAGATTTTCTGTTCAGACGTTTCAAACTACCAGGCGTTTAATGACGTGTATAAAACTTTCTTCACCAAAGAATATCCCGCTCGGGCTTTTATTGGTGCCGGCACATTACTGTTTAATGCACGCTTTGAAGTTCAGGGCATCGCTGTTAAAAGGTAACTAGATAAAGTCCTGTCGTTTCTATGCAACGGGGTTGCAACGGGAAAACCAAATTAATAACCCTCTGTTTTTGCAAACAGAGGGTTATTAGATTAAGCGCTAAAGCGCTTTTTTAGAAAGCCACAACTACCGGCATGGATATTCTACTTTCGTTCCACGCAACCGCATTTTGCACCTGGGCACTTGAAAATGCCGCTCCCAAAATGAATGCAGAGCCCGCTACACGACCACGAACTTTACAGCGCACACTACCAACAAATCGTCCGCTCACAATGTCCGAGGCGAGAAAAACTCGCATGCCATTACCTGCCAAACGCACCCATGCACGCGCCTGTGTCTGACCAAACTGATCAAAAGCAACGCATCTGGCCCGGGCAGGCACAGCCGTTTGATTTGTAAGAATCAATGCTGTATCCAGCACGTTCGGGTCTTCTGGCCTATCTCTTAACAGCGTCTCAAGGTCAACTGCATCGCGCGTAATTTCTATACCATCACCCATTACTTCTTCTGCAGAAGACAGTTGTGGCCAGGCAGCTAAAAGAAACAGGACAAGTACACTCGAAAAAGTGCGGGTTTTAATATATTTTAGATTTTGCATAACTACATACCTCTGGTTTATGAAAAATGTGTACGTGTTAACAACAACGCTTGAACGAGCAAATGGTTGACATCAGAGGACAAAAATATCAGGGGCCACAATAAATGGACCATAAAGAGATCATGAGGAAGCAAAGACAATGAAGCAAAGTAGTCGCGTAATTACCATGCTTGTTCTATTAGCCAGCAGCGCCAGCTATGCGGGTGATCTGACAGATATTTCAAATTTTCGTCAGTACTCAGATCAATTTGCCAGTTCCGGTCAACCCTCTATAGAAGATTTGACGAGCGTTAAGGACGCTGGCTTCGAGCGTATTGTTTATCTTGCGTTTAGCGATGATAGCACCGCAATAGACGCAGAAGACCGACGGGTAAAAAAGCACGGAATGAGATACGTACATATTCCTGTCGATTTTAACAAGCCCGAACTTGAGGAATTCCAGACTTTTTTGCACCTCATGCAGGCTGAACCTGATACCAAAACTCTGCTACATTGTCAGATAAACCTGCGCGCCTCTACTTTCAGTTTGCTGTATCGGGTTATCGCTCTGGGCGTGCCTTTGGGAGAAGCCAAACAGGTTTTCGATAGCGTTTGGCAGCCCAACGAAACATGGTATCGGTTTATTGTAACCGTGCTGGACCACTATAATATGAGCCACGAATGTGATGAATGTGATTGGGGTGAACTGGATTTTTCAAGCGACGTATGATGAATTCCACTGTAATAAATCAGGCCATCCAGGCCGCGTTCGCGGCAGATGCCTACTGTCTGGGCGCTCACTGGATCTATGACTGGGAGCTGTTGGATTCACTGAATATTGACTGGCAAAACTTAAATGCTCCCCAGGCCAAGTGGCATACTGGAAAACAAAAGGGTGACTACACCCACTATGGTGATCATGGATTATGGTTACATCAGTTTGTTCTGGAACGGGGGCGATTTGATATTTCGGTTTACGCCGAATTCTGGCGCCACAAAATGCAGACCTACACGGGCTATATTGATGCTTCCAGTCGTGAAACGCTTAAAATTCTGGAGGCGAAACCAAGCTCGGTAGTTGGCTCTAATTCAAGCGACCTGTCCATCATTGGTCGTATAGCGCCCCTGTTGCTGGTAAATACCAACGAGGAAAATTTTCTTGAATCTGTAGAAAGTTTTGTGAAATTCACCCACAACTGCCATCGTGTTTTAAAGGCAGCCAGCTATTTTGCTTCAGTACTATTTGCTACAGCGGCTGGATCAACCATTGAGAAAGCGCTGCACGAGACAAAAATTGCTGCAATATTGCAAGAAACGTTAAACAGCGCCACGGCAAGCAAAGGAGCAGACACTTCAAACACCATTCGAAACTTTGGCCCGGCCTGCGGTGTAAATGGTGCATTTGAAGGCGCTGTCCATCTATTATGCAGTTACGAAAACTATCAGTACGCAATAATCGCAAATGCCAGAGCAGGCGGAGACAGTGCCGCACGAGGCATGCTTGTCGGGATGATTATGGGCGCTGCCGGATGCACAATACCGGGCGCCTGGCAAAAAAAGACGGGCTAACTCACCTTGATCATCAGTTTTCCAAAATTCTCACCGGTAAATAACATCTGAAAAGCCATCGGCGCATTTTCAAGGCCTTCTACAACGGTCTCCCTGTACTTCAGCTGCCCGTTCTTTATCCAGTCTCCAAGCGCCTGAGAGGCCGTTTCAAATTCCTCTATCCATTCAATCACAATAAAAAAGCGATGTTCCGGTGGATGCTCAAGCGCACTCAATACCATCTCGGGTGTTTGAATCTGGTCATCACTGGTCGCGTTGTAAGCAGAAATAAAACCACATATAGGCACCCGGGCACCAGTATTAAGCAAAGGCACAACGGCATCCAGCACAGCACCACCAACATTCTCAAAGTACACATCTACGCCATTAGGGCAGGCCGCAACTAGTTTCTCAGCGAAATCGGCTTGTTTGTAATCTATACAGGCATCAAATCCCAACTCGTTTATCACATAATCACATTTGGCTTTGCCACCAGCCAGACCCACAGCTCTACAGCCCTTTATTTTTGCAATCTGACCAACCACCGACCCCACCGCACCCGAAGCAGCTGAAACCACTACAGTTTCACCAGCCTTGGGTTTGCCGAGTTTCAACAGGCCAAAATATGCTGTCTGTCCTGGCATGCCCGTAACTCCCACCGCTGTGGATATTGGGGCAAGTCCCTCGTCCACCTTGAACAGCCGATAATCACCCGGCCGGGCTATTGCATGCGATTGCCAGCCATACATACCGCTCACAATGGTACCTACCGGATAATCATCCAGATTGGTTTCAATCACCTCGCACACCACCCCGCCGGTAATCACCTCGCCAATCTGTAAAGGCTTGGCGTAAGACTCTCGATCACTCATACGCCCCCGCATATACGGATCCAACGACAACCATAGTGTGCGCAACAGCATTTCATTGTCACCTGGTGATTCCATGGCTACCGATTGAATATCAAAATTTTCTGCTTGCGGCATGCCTACAGGTCGTGACTTGAGAACGATTCGAGTGTTTTGTATATCAGACATTGGTTATCACCGGATAGTTTTAAAAATTAAAGAGGATTCTGCTTTGCACTGGGTCTCTCTGCAACCGCTGCGCGCCATCTGGCCAGATGTTTTAGTTCTGAATCCGGCTTTAGCCCAACCAGTTGCTCAGCAAAATCGATCGCACACATAGCAGTAATATCTGCAATGCTATATTCGTCCCCCGCTATCATTTCACACTCCGCCAACTCTTTATCCAATTTTACGTAATAGGCATTTACCGCCGCATCACTTTGTTGCTTTGCTTCTGGAATTTGCACAAATCGACCTGCAGCCACCTTGGCAACTATGGGTCCATTTAGCCACGAGACACCAATGTTGCGCATTAACATGAGTTCCGTTCTGCGCAGGTGCATGTCTATACGTCCGATGTCCTTGGGCGTCGATCCAAACATGGTTGGCATGGGATGCAGTGCTTCAAAATACCGGCAAATGGCTATGGACTCTGACAAGTGTGAACCATCGTCCAGTTCCAGCACTGGTATTTGACCATGCAGGTTTTTCTGAATAAATTCGGGCGCTTTATGTTCTCCGGCTTGCAGATCAATGTTTATCCTCTCGAGCTCTATACTTTTTTCCGCTAGAAACACATGTACTCGTCTTGGATTGGGCGCTGTTGGGTGCGTATATAGTTTCACGTATTTTCCTTTTTAAGTTTTTGTCTATCGCGCTCGCTGCGCCCATTGTTTCAATAAGGCGCGGGTTCTACCGCGTTCACCTTCGTTGGTAGTAAATTCCGATGCGGCAAATTCGGTTACACCTGCTTCAGCCAGTTCCGCCAGCCCGTCATTTACCTTGTCCTCACTGCCAACAATGGCAAGCGCTCCAGGGCCATCAAGCCCTTCGCGTTCAAACATGGCTCTATAGGATGGCAACTGGCCGTACATCTTCAAAGTCTTTTCTATCCGGGCGCGCACACCAGCCTCGTCCGTGGTTACACACACCGGCAAACTAGCAAGTATCCTTGGTTCTGGCCGACCCGCCGCACTGGCTGCTTCGGACAAACGGGGTCTGATGTGTTCGCGTACAGTACGCGGACCCACCCAGGCAAGCGTAGTGCCATCAGCAAATTTTCCGGCCACTTTAAGCGCCTGTGGCCCCAGGGCAGCCACCAAAACCGGCGTGTTTTGCTCGGGCTTAAAAAAAGACTCTGCTTCACAGCAGATTAACTCGCCCTGGAAAGACACACGACCCTCGTTTAACAAGGGCACTAACACGCTTAGATACTCCCGCAAATGTCGAATGGGTTTTTCGAAAGGTATGCCCAGCGACTGCATCATAACCTGATGGGACAACCCGATACCTAAGGTGAAACGGCTGCCAATAGCATCAAGCAAGGTATGTACCTGTCCTGCAAGCACCATGGGATGTCGCGGAAATGTAGGAATAATAGCGGTTCCCAACTCGATATCAGGTACCCGCAGCCCCACCACTGTCAGCACGGTCATTGCATCCAGTCCGCCAGTTGGGTGCTCAGCCAGCCAGTAACTTGAAAAACCATCATCCGCTGCGCGCTGGGCATCTCTGGCTATTAAATCAATGGACGCCTTCTGCACCAATCCCGTACCATTCACTCCTATTTTCACATTGACTCCTTTTTACCATCTGCGATACATACATGATTGTGCTTGTCTCAGATAGAAAACCCTATATTCGAGTGCTTGTCTGAGTCAACAGGCATTTTGCAAATACGATAAGGTAATTGATAAATGAGCCAAATGACTTGCGCAGATGCCATCGTGCAATCTCTGATCGATCATGGTGTAGATACCATTTTTGGATTACCCGGCGCGCAGACCTATGCATTTTTTGACGCACTGTATCGCCGTAAAGACGATATCAGGTTAATCTGCAGCCGCCACGAACAGGGCGCTGCCTACATGGCATACGGGTACGCTAAATCTACCGGACGGGTCGGCGTGTATTGTGTTGTGCCAGGACCAGGCGTACTGAATACCACAGCAGCATTGTGTACCGCACACAATGCACCCGTATTGTGTATCACAGGCCAGATACCCAGTGAATTTATAGGCGTCGGTCATGGCATGTTGCACGAATTGCCCGACCAGCTGAATACCCTGCGAACGCTTACCAAATGGGCGGCACGCATAGACCATGCAGCCGATACACCCTCCGTTATGGCAACGGCCTTTAAGAACCTTACCAGTGGAAGAATTCAACCGGTAGCCGTAGAAATTCCAGCAGACATTCTGGGTCAATCACGGGATGTCCCGTTGAACTTTCCTACCTATCCGGCACCTGAAATCACTCCGGAACCCTCCAGAATTACACGCGCGACAGACCTGATTCGCAAAGCCAAAAACCCGATGATTATGGTAGGCAGTGGCGCCATCGCAGCAAAACAGGAAGTGCTGGAACTGGCAAAACTGATTCAGGCCCCGGTGGTGTCGTTTAGAAGCGGTCGGGGATTGGTAAGCGATGATTCCCCCTACGCATTCAATTGTGCGGCAGGTTACAAATTTTACGGTGAAGTCGATCTAATGATAGGCGTCGGAACACGTCTGGAGCTTCCAGCCTTTAGATGGCAGGAAGGCATTGCCACCCAGGCGCTAATTCGCATCGATATCGACCCTACTCAAATGGTTCGTCTTCGAGGTGATGTTTCCATACTTTCTGACGCACGCCTTGGTGTGCGTGCACTGCTGGACGATTTAAAGCAAGATTTTATAACACCGGATTCCCGGGAAGCAGAATTTGCAGCTATCAAGGCAGAAAGTTGGCAGGACATTCAAAAGATCCAGCCACAAATGAATTTGCTGACTACCATCCGTGAGGTTTTGCCGCGAGATGGATTTCTGGTCGAAGAAATATGCCAGGTCGGGTTTGCCGCCTGGTTCGGATTTCCAGTGTACGAGCCGCGAAAATTTGTGACCTGCGGGTATCAGGGCAACCTTGGCCACGGATTTCAAACGGCCCTGGGTGTAAAAACAGCGAACCCGGACAAAGCGGTTATTTCCATTGCTGGCGATGGTGGATTTATGTTTGGTGTGCAGGAACTGGCCACCGCAGTGCAATACAAAATTGGCCTTATCACCATCATCTTTAACAATAATGCCTTTGGCAATGTGCGTAGAGACCAAATCAATCTGTATCAGGGCAATGCCTACGGCTCAGAGTTACAAAACCCGGATTTTGTAAAGCTGGCGGAGAGTTTTGGAGCTGCAGCACATCGGGTGGAAAACCACGCTGATCTAAAAGCCACCCTGCAAACTGCGCTTGAACAATCTGAAGACGGACCGGTAATTATCGAGGTTGTTTGTGAGAGGGGCAGCGAAGCATCGCCGTTTGAGTTTTTAATGCCGGCTAACTATGGCTCGTAAGGCACTATTCAAAAGACACTAAAAAGGACATCGAATCGCTGCAATCTACTCACTAGAATAATTTTTCATCGACTGAATGAAGTTGCTGAACCCGATGTCCCAAGGACATCATAGTCCTTTGGAATGCCCCGTGACAGTGACTATTTTTCATAGAGCAAACGCGGTACAGGTAGAATGCGTTGGACGATCTAAGCGGACACCCGCTAATTCAGATAACTTTATGCTCCACCGACGCTCATTAGATGGAATTATTTTCATGTTGTCAGGCGCTTCCAAAGCTTGTCTAATAATACTATGCCCAAATTGAATTAACGAACACCGTTAGAATAATCAGCGGACACACGGTACCCACATACCAGGGCCAGATTTTCCAGAACCAGCCCGATTCAGTTGCAGCATTGCCCTTTTTCAGTTCAGCAAGAATGCTGCTTCTGTTCCAGATCCAGCCCGCAAACACACACAGTATAAGACCCAGCATAGGTTGAAAATAACGTGTGCTTACCTCGATAACAAGACCAAACAACCAGTCAAAATTTAGCAATACCAGGGCACTTAGCAGTGCAATAGCACCTCCAATTAACCAAACGGCGTTTTGACGCCCCATATTGTGGTTCTCAATCGTATATGAGACTGGCACTTCCAGCATGGAAATAGAAGAGGTAAGGGCTGCAATGCTCATCAGGAAGAAAAATACGATAGAAACCACAATACCAGCAGCACCCATTGTTTCAAATAGTGCCGGTAATACGGTGAATATCAGGGTGTCTTCCGAAATCAGAGTACCGGTGGCAGTAAATATCTCAACGCCATTGTGCTGTGCGACATACATGGCAGGAATAATAAGAAATCCAGCGAGCACCGCAATTCCAATATCGAGCATGGTTACAAGCCCACCCACAAGCGGCAGATTTTCGTCATCTTTAATGTAAGAACCATAAATCAACATGGTTCCTACACCCAGAGACAGGGAGAAAAATGCAGAGCCTAGCGCTTTGACAATAAGCGAAGGAGTGACGGCACGATCAAAATCCGGTATCACGTAAACCTTAAGCCCCTCCATGGCGCCATCCAGCGTGAGAACATACAACACAAGAACTACCAGGGTCACGATTAACATCGGCATCAATCTGGCCGACCACTTTTCAATACCACTTTGTACACCACGGGATATGATGCCAACAGTTAGCAACATAAACAGACCCATAAAAAACAGATTGCGTGGCAGGCTAAACTCAACCAGCCAGGCGGCGGTCTCGGAAAAACCCGCAATGGTTAAAATAGAGTTGAGACAAAAAGCCATCATCCATCCGGCAACAATGGCATAAAAGCTTAAAATAAAACTGGCGACGATCAGCCCGGTAATGCCGGTTGCGCCACCAAACATACGTGAAACTGGACCCCTGGATACCGTTCGAAGCGCTTCTACCGCATTGGCGTGTGCATGTCTTCCAATGATCAGTTCAGCCATCAATGCCGGATAGGCGATCAGGAAGGCAAGTATAAGGTATACCATTAGAAATGCGCCGCCGCCGTTGCTGGCTGCTTGCGTGGGGAAACCCCATATATTGCCCAAGCCCACCGCTGATCCTGCAGCCGCCATAATAAAACCAAATCGTGAGCTGAATTCACCCCGTGCTGCTGCCATGGCGCGTCCTGTTATTGGTATTTTTTAGACTGGCACTGTAACACGTTGCCTGCGACCAAAAAAAAGTAAGTGGTTGCATTGTCGCCAAAAGCAGATTGTTATTAAACTTGGAGGATGGGAAAATGTTGCAAAAGGAAAACCATGACCGAATTATCACAGCACCTTAAAAATATCGAAACAGATGGATATACCATTCTCAAAAATGCCATTGAGCCTGAGTTGGTTGACGCTCTTAACAACGCACTATGCGAACTTGAAGAAAGGCTGGCGATTACACCAAGTAAGAATACTTTCGAAGGACACAATACAGTTCGGATTTACAATCTGCTCGCACACAACGCGATATTTCAGCAGATACCAGTGCATGCAAAGTTATTGCCTGTTGTTGAAGGTGTTCTTGATGAGGGATGTCTGGTTTCATCACTTTCTTCTATCTCCATAGATTCACCAGAACTATCCCAGCCTATACATGTTGATGACACGCTGATGCAACTCAGACGTCCACATCAAACCGTTGTATGCAATTCTATGTGGGCGCTCACAGATTTTACAGAAGAAAACGGGGCAACCCGAATAGTACCAGGCAGTCACTTATGGAACGATACGCCAGAATACAAAAAAAACTACGATTCCATCCCTGCCGAAATGTCCAGGGGCAGTCTACTCATCTGGAACGGCAGCCTATGGCACGGTGGGGGAGCCAACAATAGTAATAGTCGGCGCGTGGGAATCGCCATGAATTATTGCGCGGGTTATATTCGTCAGCAAGAGAATCAACAATTGGGTCTGCCAAAAAAAATTGTTGAACAATTTTCCACCCGACTGTTGCATCTTATTGGTTACGGCACCTACAACGGATTGATCGGTCATATCGATAAGCAAAGTCCAGGCCAGAGACTTCTTGGCAAGGATGACAACTTTCTCAATATCTGGGACGCTGCCGATGAAAAAAAGTAAAGCCTTACTTCCCTAAAGGCAGCGCTGTATTCAGTTTCAATTCTCGAAGCGCGATGTTTGAGCGCACCTGGGAGATTTGTGGAAGCGCCATCAGAAATTCACTCAGAAACTGGTCCAGTGTTTCAATGCTGGATGTGACTACCCGCAAAATAAAATCGGCATCTCCCGTGGTGGCAAAACATTCGATCACTTCTGGATGGGACATTACCGCTGCTTCAAAAGAAGCAGTGCTGTCCTTTACATGCCTTGCCAGCGTTACGTGCACAAATGCACATAAATTCAGCCCCAACATTTGTCGGTTGAGCAGGGCAGCATAACGTTCGATTATGCCTGTTTCTTCGAGAGCGCGAACCCGACGCCAGCAGGCAGCCGTAGATACGCCCACTTTATCTGCCAGACGCTGATTACTCAGCCGCCCATCTTCCTGCAGAAGTTTCAGTATATGCCTGTCAATATTATCCATGATAGATAATTACAATAAAGACCGTTTAATTAAAATTACCTACCAATTATCGCGCCAAACACCCGTAAAAAGAAAGCATATATCGCCTTTTTCTCTGTAATGTTACCAACACTATTCACCGCTTGCAGGTTCCGGGATGACTGTTCCTTCTACTGCCTTTCCACTGGATGACTACAAACTTGAGGACCGATTTCTTCGGAACGCCGGTAGAGTGTTTCTTACTGGAACCCAGGCCTTAGTGCGTCTGCCAATGGTTCAGTATGATCTTGACCAGCAACAGGGTCTGAACACCGCGGGGTTTATCTCCGGTTATCGTGGCTCTCCCTTAGGCGGGTACGATCAGGAATTATGGCGCGCCCGGCGTATCGTGGAACAACATAACATCGACTTCATGCCTGCAATCAACGAGGAACTGGCGGCTACGGCAGTTCTTGGTACACAACAGGTTGAAAGCGCAGATGAAAAAACAGTGGATGGCGTATTTTCCATCTGGTACGGCAAGGGGCCAGGAGTCGACCGCGCCGGAGATGCACTAAAACATGGCAATGCCTATGGCAGCTCGCCGCACGGTGGCGTGTTGGTGATTGCTGGTGATGACCACGGTTGTGTGTCATCCAGCATGTCGCATCAATCGGATGTCGCATTTATGGCTTTCTTTATGCCTACCCTTAATCCAGCATCCGTCGAAGAGTATATCCATTTCGGTCTGTACGGATTCGCCCTCTCGCGTTTTTCCGGGTGCTGGGTTGGCTTCAAGGCTATTTCAGAGACGGTCGAAAGTGCCGCTTCCATCAATTTGGCACCGCTACCCGCTTTCAAAATCCCAAAAGACTATCAAGCTCCAGATATTGGTCTGCACTACCGGTGGCCCGATTTACCAGGACCAGAGGTAGAAGCACGCATGGTTGCAAAGCTGGATGCTGTGCGTGCATTTGCACGAGCGAACCCGATTGATCAACGCATCTACAATATTCCCGGTGCACGGTTCGGTATTATTACTACCGGCAAGGCGCACCAGGATTTAATGGAGGCACTCAATTTACTCGGGCTTGATGAACAACGAGCTCGCGAA